>ERZ772872.769-NODE-769-length-31453-cov-4.502166_pt1 | contig 31453 bp, 32 predicted proteins | sample MGYA00512132_ERZ772872 | MGnify/ENA primary metagenome ERZ772872 (study PRJEB29015, sample SAMEA2737724) | human gut metagenome | biome: human gut; feature: human-associated habitat; material: faeces | place: China | collected 2012 ...
TTGCCGCGACTTCTTCAGCAGTACCAACTGCAACTATTTGTTGGAGTTTTGATAGGGTAGAGCACAAAAAAGCGTGCCAAGGACAAGGATGACGGAGCCTTCTGTGCCGCAGGGCCTAAAAAATCAAGTGGAGATTGCTATTTTGCCGTATGCCCTGTATAATTGTGTTATACCAGCGAAAAATACAAGAATACGAGGAGAAAACACAATGAATAAGACTGAATTGATCGCCGCCATGGCTGAGACCAGCGGCCTTTCCAAAAAGGACTGTGACGCCGCTCTGGCCGCGTTTATCACCACGGTCGAGACTGCTTTGAAGTCCGGCGAGAAGGTGCAGCTGATCGGCTTCGGCTCCTTTGAGGTCAAAGAGCGGGCCGCCCGCACCGGCCGCAACCCCCGCACCAAAGAGATCGTAGAGATCCCCGCATCCAAGGTTCCCGTATTCAAGGCGGGTCAGGCATTCAAGGACGCGATCCGGTAATGATAGAAGCACGGCCTGGGAAAAGATCCCAGGTCGTGCTTTTTGCCGTACATAGGATTCCTGCGTATGCGGTATTCGGCATATCTCAATGTGAAAGGCTATTAGAATGGCAGGGAAGTGAAAGAATGTCCGCATTGACCGTGATAGGGGGACTATCATCTCCCAAGCCGCACCGGGCTGCACTTTGGCTGTTGTAAACACAGTGCCTTCGTGATATACTGACAATGATAAAATGTGTGAAATACACCTGATTTGTTGCTGTATTGAGAGAATGTGAAAGGAGTATATGGTATGTCTGCACCTGTCCCGCATGATGGTATCGTTGTTCGAAACGCGCGGTTAGCTGTGAAGAACGAGTTGGAAAAAAAGCGCCTTTTGAATCAGCCTATTGCAAGATTTGACCCGAAAAGCGGCAAGGTTTATATGGAACACGCTGATGGCACCAAGACCCTTGTGGGAGAGGCTATGAAAAAAGGTGGGTATGGAAAACAAGCCGATTAAGAAGCCGGAGATTGTTGTCTTTGCAGGGCCAAACGGTTCCGGTAAGAGTACAGTAACAGATCTGCTGCGCCCTCCGATGCTTCCTTATGTCAATGCAGATGAGATTCAGCGAGTCTTGGATTGTGATAATATGGAGGCTGCCAAAATCGCAGAAAAGCGGCGTGAAGATTACTTGGATAAACACAAGGGGTTTTGCTTCGAGACCGTCTTGTCCACAGACCGGAACCTGAAACTCCTCAAGCGAGCAAAAGATGCCGGCTTTTTCGTTCGCTGTTATTATGTCCTGACAGCCGACCCGCAAATCAATGTTGCCCGTGTGGCGTCCCGAGTTTCCGCCGGCGGTCATGGTGTTCCAACCGAAAAGATAATTTCCCGCTATGATAAGGCATTGGCCCTTGTTCATGAACTGGTTCCGCTTTGCGATGTGTGCCATATCTATGATAATTCCTTGGATGCGCCATACCGGATCTTCAAAAAACGCAAAGAGGAATACTGGTATTGCCCGGAGCGATATCTATGGAAAAAAGACGATATAACAGCTCTAACCGGTGTTCCTAACGCACAGAGAGCGTCTCTGAATAATCACAGAACTTAACCGTGAGGAACACCGCGTCTATGTTGCGGCCAACTGCTTCAGCCTTAAAAAATGAGTGAAAAAGGGATGAGTCCTGCGCTTGGATACGCAGGACTCATCCCTTTTGTTCATGCAAGGTTCGCCAGTAGTCAAAAGACGTCGATGAGAGGGGCGCGTGGAGGGAACTCACGAAGGGGCGGTTCATTCGGAGTCCTCCTTGATCCACATCTTGGAAACAGTGAAGGTGAAGCAGATGCCGCGCTCCGTCTTGTCCGTCTGCACGGTGTCGCAGGCGGAGAACAGGAAGGACAGCGCCTGCCGGATGGTGGAGTTGAGGACAACAAGAGGCGTGGGGAATTCCAGCGCCACGGAGGCGGTATCCCGGCTTTCGTGGGGCGGCTGCTCCATGAGGCGGACATGGGGAACCAGACGGTCGATTTTCCCGGCAGCTTCCCGCAGAGCGGTGAACCGGGACATGGCGGTAGGGTCGATCATTTTCACGGCAAATAACTCCTTCCTCAGTAAACAATTCTACTCCAGATTATAGACGATGCTCCGGAAAATGTCGAGTAAAAAGGGAAGCTATCGGCTGACAGGATCGGGGCAATGCGCAAAAGGAAAAAGCCCACCGCAAGTAAGGGCTCTTCCACTCGGGCGAGTGGCGCTCAAAATGGCAGAAAGTTTCCTGCGGATGCGATGTTCATTTAGGTGGTCACATTTTCAGGTTGCTGCAGAGTAATTTCGTAATTTGCTTTTCCCAACAGCGAAAATATTTTCGTTATTATGAAACTTTTTTCGCTTGCAACATATTGAAAGCAATCATTCTATGCTCTATATTGATAATACAACTTAACCAAAATATACAGAGAAGGGAGGGCATTGTTTGTCGTGTCTGACAATATTTTGCGCTTTGAAAACATCTCGAAAACATTTCCCGGTGTCAAGGCTTTGAAGAATATGTCCTTTGAGATTCATCGTGGGGATGTCCACGTTCTCTTAGGTGAGAACGGAGCAGGGAAGTCCACCCTGATCAAGATTCTTACAGGGGTATACCAAGCTGATGAAGGCGGAACCATCTATCTGAACGATGAGCCTGTTAAGATCCACGATACACTGCAATCCAGAAAGTTGGGCATTGGCACGGTGTTTCAGGAAAACAGTTTAATTCCTCACTTGAACGTTGCGGAAAATGTGTTCTTGACCCGTGAGATCCGCGGAGCTACCGGTGCGATTGACTGGAAAAAGACTTATGCAGAGTGCAAACGTTGGATTCAGGAACTGGGTGTGGATCACATTGATCCGCGGACGCCTGTTCGCAGGTTATCCGTGGCAGACCAACAAATCGTGGAAATCGTAAAGGTCTTTTCTCAAGATCCGTCCATCGTTATTTTGGACGAGCCAACATCTTCTCTGTCCGACCATGAGATCAACAACCTCTTCCACATTATCAAAACCCTGAAGGCTAAGGGAGTCACCTTTATTTATGTTTCCCACCGAATGGAGGAAATTAAACGTATTGGCGACAGAGCTACAATTTTCCGAGATGGAGCTTTGACCGGAGAAATTGATGACTGCAAGAAGGCGGATATGGATCAGGTCATCAATATGATTGTGGGACGAACGCTGGATGAGAAATTCCCACATCGGGAGAGCCATATCGGAGAAGTTGCGTTGGAGGTGGATGATTTCCAGATTCCTAATACCATTTATGACATCTCTTTTAAGGTTCATAAAGGTGAGGTCCTTGGCTTTTCGGGTCTGGTAGGCTCTGGCCGCACCTCAACTGCTAAGGCAATCATTGGTGCGATTCCTCGAACCTGCGGTACCATCAAAATTGACGGTAAACCTGTGAAAATCAATAATCCCTCTGATGCCATTGCATGTGGCATCGGCTATCTTCCTGAGGATCGGAAATATGAGGGACTGCTGTTGACAAAGACGGTTAAGGAAAATATTTCACTGCCATCTCTACGGCGAAAATTCAGCCGCGGCATAGTGATTAATAGCCGTAAGGAGCGCGATTCTGCTGAGGAGTATAAAGAAAAATTGCGTATCAAGACCCCCAGTATTAACCGCATGACTAAGTTTCTCAGTGGTGGCAATCAGCAGAAAGTGGTCTTTGCCAAATGGCTCTGCTCTGAGGCAAATATTTACATTTTTGATGAGCCTACCCGCGGTATCGACGTGGGTGCCAAGAGCGAAATTTATCAAATTATCAACGACTTGGTAGCCCAAGGGGCAGCGGTCATTGTTATTTCCTCGGAGCTGCCGGAAATTCTTGGCATTTGCGACAGGGTCATTGTTATGCGAGATGGACGGATTACTGCAAACATTGATCGAGCAGATGCCACCCAGGAAAAGATTATGAGTTATTCCATTTAAGAGGAGGGGAATTTGATGGAACAGAAAAACACCGTTGCAGATAAACAGACAGCCGAACGCCGCAAATTCCATTTCGACTACCCGTGGCTTTCTGCCGCAGTTCCACTGGTTGTTCTGATGATTGTTCTTCCCATCGCAAACCCACGGTTTTTGACCGTCAGCAACCTGACTGGTGTTCTGGTTCAAGCCGCCGTATATGTCATTATGGCGTTAGGAATGTCATTCGTGCTGATGACAGGAGGTATTGATTTGAGCCAAGGCTCTCTACTGGCCTTAGTGGGAGTAGTGGCTGCATATATCGTAGGACATCAGGGATCCATTATATTAGCAATCATCGTCAGCCTCTTAGTGGGAGCTCTTGTGGGCCTTGCCAATGGCACGATCATCTCCTGCTTGAAAATACCGCCATTCATCATGACCTTGAGCACGATGTATCTTTGCCGAGGACTGACACTGGTCATCACTCAGGCCAGTCCCATCACCATCTCCGACAAAAACTTTCGATGGATCGGTAGCGGCAGTGTTGCGGGGATCCCTGTTCCGGTTATTATCTTCATCATCGCCGCCGTGGTAGGCCAGTTTATCCTTTCCTACACGGCTACCGGCCGTTACATTCTTGCGGTTGGTTCTAACCGGGAAGCTGCCCGGCTCTCCGGCATCAAGACCCGGTGGAATGAGTGTAAAGTCTACATCATTTCCGGAATCATGGTCTCAATCGCAGGTATCGTCTATGTGGCCCGCCTGGGTGCTGCGCAGGCCAATGCTGGACAGTCTTATGAGATGGAGGCTGTAGCCGCTTCCGTGCTGGGCGGAACATCTGTACTGGGCGGTGAGGGCGGCATCATCGGTACAGTTCTTGGTGCAATTGTGGTTGCTATTATTCGCAATGCCATCGTACTTCTGGAGATCTCCACTTACTACCAGCAGATGATTACTGGCGCAGTGATTCTGTTAGCTGTTATCGTTGATGTGCAGCGTAAGGCTGCGGCTGCCAAACGTGTGGATTGACCCCTATACCTTTGCACTCATAAGCGGATCTCCGCTTTGAGATATACATTTATAGAACAAAATAAGGAGGAAACACAAATGAGAAGAGGACTTTCAATCTTGCTGACTATGGTACTGTGCTTAAGTCTTACGGCCTGTGGCGGAAAAAGCAATGAGGCCAGTGGTACAGACACCGACAACACCGGTAAGAAAACCTTGACCATCGCACTGCTTCCGAAAACCTTATCGAATCCCTATTTCGTTGCTATGCAGGACTTTGCCAAGGCTGCTGCCAAAGAATTGTCAAATGACGAGTACACCGTTGAGATCGTGGCATCCGCACCTCCCTCTGAGGATGGCGTAAATGAGCAGATCACGATGTTTGAATCCTATCTGGAGAGTGGCGTGGATGGTGTGCTGATCGTTCCCTGCGGTACCGCTGAGGTGGTGGATACCATCAAGAAAGCCAACGAAAAGAATGTCCCTGTAATTTGTTTGGATACCAATGCGGATGCCGGGGCCGATGTGGCTGCCTTCATTGGTACTAATAACTATGACGGCGGCAAGCTGGCAGGTGAGTGGACTGCAGCCAATGTCAATGGCCAGGTGGCGGTGATTACCGGCACGCTGGGCAACCAGTGCCACACTGACCGTACCAACGGTTATCTGGATGGCCTTAAAGGCGCATCCAATATCGAGCTGGTAGGTGATGTGCAGCCTTGCAACGGCGATCAGGGCACCGCTATGAGCATCGCCGAAAACCTGCTGACTGCTTACCCCGACCTTCAGTGCATCTATGTTACCAGCGACCCCGGCGCCATGGGCGCTGCCACGGCTGTGCAGGCGGCTAACCGTGATGTGAAGGTTATCGGCTTTGACGGATCTCCCGCTGGTGCACAGTCCATTTTGGACGGAGGCATGACCGCTACTGTGGCCCAGACTCCCGGTGTTATGGCCGAGGAAGGTGTGAAGGCTCTGTTTGAACTGATTGTCAATGGCACTCCTGCAAAGGATATGTATACTTCCTGCACCATGGTCACTGCTGAGAATGCCGAGGATTATTTGAACTGGCACTAAGCACTCCATATGCCGCAGTGCGGCATACAGTATCTTAATCTTAGAGAATGATAAAGGCGGGGGCTTATCGCTCCTGATAAGTCCCCGCCTATTCCATCCTTAGTCTTCTTTGCCGTCATTGCCTGAACCTGCGTGTCTGTACTATAATGATATGACGAATAAGACACACGCTGACGCTGTGCTTGCACAGAAAGACAAAGGAGGCTCTCATGGCAAAAAAAATCACTCTGCGAGAGATTGCGGCACTGACCGGGACATCTGTTTCCACCGTATCCAAGGCTTTGAATCAAAGCCCGGAAATTTCGGAAAATACCCGCAGACGAATTATCGAAGTTGCGCGAGTAAGCCATTACCGAGCCGGGCAGCAGTTGGACATCTACCGTGATGGACATCAACAGATGATTGGTTTTTTGGTTCCGGATGTTTCAAATCCGTATTTTGCGCGACTGTGGCAGGGCGTGGAGGATATTGCCAGAACTCATAACTACTCCGTAGTGGCTTGTCACACCCAAGAAGACCCTGATATGGAAATTCAGCAGCTTAATCGCATTCAGCAGTTGGACTTGGCCGGTTTGCTGACGGTTCCTATCAACGAAGCCAATTATCAAAATCTCAGGATTCCTTTTATGTTCCTTTCACGGTGCAGTGCTACCTGCAATACCGTGAGTTATGTAATTAATAATGATATTCAGGGCGGTTACCTGGCAGCAAAGTACCTTCTGGAGCAGGGAAAAAGAAATATCTACTTCCTCAGCGGCCCGGAAAACATCAGCGTAGCCACTAATCGGACCCATGGTATCCGCAATGCCTATCGGGAAAAGGATATTCCCTTTCCCAAAAATCGTGTTCTTTATGACAATCTGCAATTTAAAGATGGCTACCGAGCCTTTGAACGAATTATGAAAATATGCAGACCGCCCTTTGGACTGTTCTGCTCATCTGATATTGTGGCGATTGGCGCTCTCAGTGCAGCCCGTGCCAGCGGATACCGTATTCCGGACGATGTCAGTATCGTGGGATATGACAATATTCCCATCGACCAGTATATGGACTATCCTTTGACCACCATTGCCCAAGCCGATTACCAGATAGGTTCCCACGGCATGAAAATGCTGGCAGAAATGATCTCTTCAGAGGAGCCCTATCGTAAGGTAAACCAGATAATGTTTGAACCGGAACTTATCGTAAGAAAAACATGACTTAGGCAGCGGGGCGTATAAAATATGTTAACCGTTGCTGTGTGAAAAAGGAGGACTAACATGAACCAGAGAGTAAAAGCAGCAGTCACAGTTGGCAGCGGTCACGTTGAAATCCACGAATTTGATATGCCCACATTGGGCAAGGGGGCAGCTATTTGTAAGATCCTGATGGCCGGTGTTTGCGGTACGGATAAACACACTTACAGCGGCGAGACAGTTCAGTATAAGGGAACGCCAGATGAATTTTCCATTCCTTTTCCCATCATTCAGGGTCACGAATTGGCTATGGAAATTGTGGCCATTGATGAGGAGGGGGCTCAGAACCTTTCCTTTGATGGAGATTATTTAAAGGTTGGCGATCGAGTGACGATTTGCCCGGACGTGGTATGCGGCAAATGTTGGTTCTGCAAAAATATGCCAAGTTATCCGTGGTGTGAAAAGGCCCAGTTCCATTATGGACACAATCGTTCTACCACTTTCGGCAAAAAACTCTACGGTGGTTTTTCCCAGTACATGTATATCGAACCCGGCGCGCGGCTCTATAAAATCCCTGATGGCTTACCCAACGATTTGGCTTGTTTCACTGAGGTTATGTGTGTTACCTACACGTTGGAAAAGGCTCGTGAGTTCAGCAGTTTTGATTTGGAGGGGTTCAATTTCGGTGATACCGTGGTTATTCAGGGCAGCGGTCCTCTTGGCATTGCCCATATCGCTATGGCGCGGATGCTGGGAGCCGGCAAGATCATTGCTACCGATATCTCTGACTACAAGTTGGACATTGCCAAAGCCTTTGGCGCTGATGTGGTGTTGAATGTGGAAAAGACTACCCCTGAAGAACGTATTGCCCGCATCAAGGCTGAAACAAATGGGCGAGGCGCCGAGATCGTTGTGGAATGCGTGGGACGGCCTGAGGTATTTCCGGAGGGCTTGAAGTACCTACGGAAGGCAGGTATGTATCTGGAACCTGGCAATTTTGTGGACTGCGGCGATGCTAGTATCAACGTCCATGAAATTTGTTCCCGGAATCTGCGAATCATCGGCATGAACAACCATACGCACACTAAGTATAAGACGGTGATGGAGATGATGCTTCGCAACAAGGATACCTTCCCCTGGGACCGCCTTTTCAGCCATCGTTATCCTCTGGCTGAGACGGAACAGGCAATCAAGACCAGTATGACAAAAGAAAGCATGAAAGTCCTGATCGACCCTTGGATGGAGTAAAATCCAACCAATTGGAGGAAGTATAGATTATGAGTAAAAAAGCGAGAGCTGCCGTTTTAGTGAAGCCCGGCTTGATGGAGATTCGTGAATTTGACCTTCCACAGCCTGAGAAGGGGGCCGCTCTGTGCCGCGTTCTGTCTGTGGGCGTCTGCGGTACTGATAAGCACAGCTACCGAGGTGAAACGGTTCAGTACAAAGGGACAGAGAATGAGATTGATTTGCCTTTCCCAATCATTCAAGGCCATGAGATCGCTATGGAGATCGTAGCCATTGATGAGGAAGCGGCCCAAAACCTTTCCTTTGACGGCGACTATCTAAAGGTGGGGGATCGCATCACCATCTGCCCGGATGTGGTATGCGGGAAATGCTGGTACTGCAAGAATATGCCCAGTTACCCATGGTGTGAGCATTTGCAGTTCAGCTATGGCAATATGCGTTCCTGCAATGACGGCCATCACCTATATGGCGGCTATGCAGAGTATGTCTATCTGGAGCCGGGTGTTCGGGCGTATAAAATTCCTGATGGCCTACCCAACGATTTGGCCTGTTTTACCGAAGTCATGTGCGTGGCTTACACACTGGAAAAGGCCCGAGAGTTTAGCAGCTTTGATTTGGAAGGCTTCAACTTTGGAGATACCGTGGTTATTCAGGGCAGCGGTCCTCTTGGCATTGCCCATATCGCTATGGCGCGGATGCTGGGAGCCGGCAAGATCATTGCTACCGATATCTCTGACTACAAGTTGGACATTGCCAAAGCCTTTGGCGCTGATGTGGTGTTGAATGTGGAAAAGACTACCCCTGAAGAACGTATTGCCCGCATCAAGGCTGAAACAAATGGGCGAGGCGCCGAGATCGTTGTGGAATGCGTGGGACGGCCTGAGGTATTTCCAGAGGGCTTGAAGTACCTACGGAAGGCAGGTATGTATCTGGAACCTGGCAACTTTGTGGACTGCGGCGGCACCAACATCAGTGTTCATGAGATCTGTTCCCGGAATCTGCGAATCATCGGAATGACTAACCATACCCATAACAAATACAAAACGGTGATGGAAATGATGCTCCGGAATAAGGACACCTTCCCATGGGACCGGCTGTTTAGCCATCGGTTCCCTCTGGCCCAAGCGGAGGAAGCAGTTAAGACCAGCATGACCAAGGAGAGTATGAAGGTCATCATTGACCCTTGGATAGAATAACGGACTCTCCCTCAACAACGCTACCTATCTTCATTCTTCTTTCGGGAGAGCACCGCCGTTATACAACGGCGGTGTTCTCCTGAAACTTATTACCAAAATGAAAGGGAAGCCAAACCAAATGTTACGCTTCCCACTAAGACTTACTGCAATACAAGGAGGTCCCCTATGCGGCTTTCTATCAAAACCTGCACATTGGATATGCCCTTTGCGGCCATGCTGGATTTCTGCGTGGCGCAGGGCGTTCAGGCGGTGGAGATCGGCACCGGCAACTGGTCCGGCGCGCCCCACATCGACTTGGACGAACTGCTTGGCTCCGAAACGGCCCGGCAGCGCTGGATGGACCAGCTTCGCCGCCGGGATATCGCCCTGTGCGCCCTGAACTGCTCCGGCAACCCCCTTGCCTTCCAGAAGGACTGGGAGGTGACGGAGAAAACCTTCCGTCTGGCGAAGCTGCTGGGCGTGGAGAAGATCGTGATGATGAGCGGCCTGCCCGCCGGCTGTCCCGGCGACAAGACCCCCGTCTGGATCACCACCAGTTGGCCGCCGGAGACCCAGGACATTCTGGACTACCAGTGGAACGAGGTGGCCATCCCCAAGTGGAAGGAACTGGTCCGCATGGCGGAGGACTACGGCATCCGTCAGATCGCGCTGGAAAACCACGGGATGCAGCTGGTGTACAACCCGGAGACCCTGTTCCGTCTGCGGGAGGCCGTGGGCCCTTTGGTGGGCATGAATCTGGACCCCTCCCACCTGTTCTGGATGGGCGGCGACCCCATCGAGGCCGCCCGGGTGCTGGGTGAGCAGGGCGCTCTCTACCATGTCCACGGCAAGGACTCCCGCCCGGAGCGGCGGATGTCCGGGCCAAACGGCCTGCTGGACACGAAGCCCATCGACCAGTTCCGCGCACGTTCGTGGAATTACGTGGCCGTGGGCTGCGGCCACGGCGCCCAGTGGTGGAAGGAGTTTTTCTCCACCGTGCGGATGGCGGGCTATGACGGCGACGTGTCTCTGGAAATGGAGGACCTGACCATGCCCATGCTGGAGGGCCACTTGACCTCCCTCCGGGTATTGAAGGAGGCACTGGTGCTGTAAAAAGCTGTATGAGTCGGTTTACCAGCAAACTTGAGCCGCAACCAAATGCTTTCTCAGCGCAGTCATCGCTTGTACCATAGTCACCCGCATTCCCATCTCCATGGAGATGATACGCACCCGGTCCTGCTCTTACAGCTTGGCCAGGCAAGTTCGATCCAGCAGGTAACGGCGGCGCTTGCGTCCGTCTGCGGAGAAGGGTGGACGCTGTGCGTGAAATGAACGGCCGGAGCGGCGAAAGGCAGACGGAAAGCTGGTAAGCGCTCAATAATTAATCGACAAAAAGAAGATGCCCGAGGGTCTCATGTCAACAGAGACCCTCGGGCGAAAATTTTTCGTAGGAAGGAGGGAGGACTGATCCTCTCTCTTCCTTTCCATCGACGCTGTTTCTGCTCGCCCCCGCGTGTGGGGCGACCAAGCTCATAAATCCGGTCACAGGTGAACTCTCCAATATTTCTACTCACGCCCCCGCGTGGGGGGCGACCAATAGCGTATTGGCTGATTTTGAAGCCATTGCAATTTCTACTCACGCCCCCGCGTGGGGGGCGACGGCAATTTTTCACAAGCACCAGGCAGGTGTGTGATACAAATTGCCGAAAAATACACAGCAATTCAAATTTCTTGTCCATTTGTCCATGCGATTTTTGAAAAACTGTGCAGATAACTGTAATTTTCCTGCGCCAACCTCACACTGAAATCTGTTCGGGCAGGGTCGGCGCGCTAAAAAATCAAGGCTTTTCCAGCTTCTACGAGAGGCCTTTTCCCCATGGTCTCGATTCGACTTTCATAAGTGTTTCCCAATCGATAAAATCGAACGGAGTCCTGCGCGATATCGATGACTTTTTCCAGTTCACTTTTCAGAGTTACCAGCTGTGCGGCGTCCACAAGCACCTCAAACACAGAGTTTTGTACGCGCATTCCGTAACGCTCGCAAATCTTCGCGACTTTTCGCAGACGCTTCTGACCGGCAGTATCCGATGTATCCACATCGTAGGTCACAACCAGCATCATACGGCGTTACCTCCATACAAAAGGTGGATACCGATCCAAATCTCCACGCAGCACACGGGCAAACAGCATAGATTGCGCGCAGAGAATCATGCCGATCGGAATTTTTTCCTTTAAAAACGGATGCTGGATGGTTTCCCGTTTTCTGCCGCGCCACTGCTCCAGAACTTTCCGCCGCCCCTTATCGCTGAGGTAGATCGCCCCAAAATCCGCAATAAAATCACGAGGCTGAAACTGATCCTTGTTGAACATGGATATGACCAGTCTGTCACATAAAGGCGCCCGAAGCTCTTCCATGATGTCCAACGCGAATGAAGAGCGCCCCGGCCGGAGCGTATGCAAATACCCCGCGGCGGGATCCAAGCCCACCGTTTCCATTGCGGAGCGAACGTCATGCGCCAGCAGCGTGTACAAAAAGGATAGCACGGCGTTGACCTCATTCAGCGGCGGACGACGGCTTCTTGTCTCAAAGCGATACCCCTTTGGGCTGCTGAGCAGCGTGTCAAAGCAGGAAAAATAGACCGATGCGGCAGCGCCTTCCACACCTCGCATGGAATCTATGTCAGCACAGTCATCCAATCGTTTTGCAAGCTCCGTCAGACCGGATACCGCGGCGGCAATGGAACGCCTTGCCGCTTCATCCGTTGTGGAGCGCCCGTGGCGCATCAGCACAGACTTGCTGTTTCGAATCTTGCAGAACAGCAGGTCCCCTACAAATCGGTTCGCAAACGCCGGATCCGTCAGGCTTTCGTATTGCCGTTTCCGCAGCAGCACGTTTCCGCTGACCGGGCCGCACACCCGCCCTAAAAAATTGCCGTTTTCGCTGAGAAACGTGATGGTCACATCGTTTTTCGAGCAAAAAGCCATCAGTGCGGTGGAGAGAGTATTCTTTCCAAACAGGACGATCGAATCCACCTGTGAAATGGGAACAGCTGCTTTCTCCACGCCGCCGATGGAAATGCAGATATTTCCGTTCCGCTCAAACAGATAGCTTTCCGGGGTGGTGACATACAAGGTTTCCAGCAGTTTTTTCATGGTAAGTCCTCCTCTGCCGCCTCCCTGCGAAGCTGGGCGCAATATTCCAAAGCGGAATGCTGCACACCGGGCAGGCAGTCCTCCCGCAGAGAACACGCCTTGCACTTGGCTCCGGGTTTTGCGGGCGGGACAAAAAATCCGCGGCGAAAGGATTCGATTTCTTGGACCGTTTTCTTTACCAGATCCCGCAGCTCCGTTGTAAAGGGAACCGAATACCGGCGGTGAGACGTAATGTAGTAGATGGATCCCTCCGAAATCTGCGTTTGAAACATTTCCTCCAGACACATAGCCTGCGCGCACAGCTGCACTTCATATTCCCGCTCTGCCCGGAGCTTGCCGTGCTTATATTCCACAGGAAACAGCCGCACCGGGAAATCCAGCGCGGAAATACGACAGCCTTGAGGGTCTTCCTCTGCCTCGATGCAGTCGCATTTCCCGGCAACGCCCAGAGAGTTGGAGAACACCGGGAATTCGTATAGCTTCGCGGTGTTTCCCCTGCGCTCTATCCGTTGGGTATGGACACGCTCATGCTCTGCCCGACCCTTGGCGGTGTCCGCGCTCTCCGACCAAAGCTGTTCATTCGTCAGCAGCGCGGCACGCCGCAGGCAGAAACCGGCGTGCGACAGCCGTGAAAGGGGGATCGGCTCCCAGTCATCCACGGCAGAACCAGTCCTCTCCGTCGGGAAGCGCGTCCCAGACGATCGGGGAGAAGGGATCCGGCTTAAAGCCAATCTGCACGCCGCTGGGCACCTTGTCCAGTTTCACCACGGCGTCGTAATCCCGATAGCTGCGGGGATACTCCACCGCGGCCTTTTTTGTGACCTTGACCAAATCAAACAGCTTATGAGCCGGCGCGCAGCCCAGCTTCGCCTGCCGCACTCTCTGCTCGGCGTCGCTGTCCGTGCCAACGTGTTTGAAAATGATCAGCGGAGAAACCACCGCCATCTCGCCCTTGCTGGCGGAGCGGTCATGCTCGTACATATTCAAAATAGACTCAAAGAGGACATTCAAATCCTCTTCGTCAAAGCCCGTTTCCTCTGCCAGATTCGCGCTGACAAAACCGCGAACCTCATACAGGCCGAAGGGGATGATCTGCTTGCGGCCCATGGTGCGGAGCTTGTCCTCCGGCTGGGCTTCCTCCCAAGCCATGTAGTCCTCCACAACAGCGCCATCCTTCACCTTGTCCGCAACCGCCATGCGGGTAATGGAAATATCCAGCGGCAGCACCGGGTCCAGGCTCTTGCCGAATGTGATCTGTACCGGCCCGCGTACCTGACCGGCATTGGGGCCTGTGGACATGACCGCGCCAAACGCGCGCACATCGTAGAAAAGCTCGCAGGCCTTTTTTCTGCCGGCATAAACAGCCTCCTTGGCTTTCGCACAGTCCTCCACACCGGCGGCTCGCTTGGCTTCGGCAATGTGGCGGTTGATATTCGTTGCCTGCTGAATGATAATGCCCATTCCGGGCTTGTCCCGGTAGGCCAGCTCTACATAGTTGCGGATACGGCGCTTGGTAGCGCCGTCAGTGATATAGCCCTGCATCGTCTGCGGGTCAATGCGGGGCATATTTCCCATATCCGGATCGCCGTTCGGGTTGCAGTTGGAACACGCCACATAGTAGATGAATTCATATCGATTCTGAATAGCCATGGTAAAGCCTCCCCCTTATTCTTCGGCTGCCGCTTTTTCACCGGCAGCGGAACGTTCTTTTTTCTCCTGACTGAGTTTTGCTCCCATCTGGTAGTATCCCAGCGCGAAATAGGACTGCTGCTCCAGATTCAGCGTAGCGGGAATGGACGTCCCCAGCGCGACGGATACCTGCCGCAGCTTTTCCTGATATTGATCGGCAAGCCACTTGTTCTCCATTTTTTCCAGATGGTGGTTGGAACGGCTGCTGAGCTGGCCGATGACCAGCGCGGGCATCTGAATGGCGGAGGCATAGTAGCGCTCTACAATGCCGGTATTGACATCAGGCATCGCCGCCTTTTGAATTGCCGCGTAAACGGCCATCAAACCGCCGCAGTGATAGGCGGTGCTGGGAAGGTTGAAATTATATTCTTCCAAAATCGGTACCTCCTGATGTTTCATTCGATTTTTCCGCAGAAGCCAGACTTTGAGCCATTGGCAGGCCAGACTATTGGGCAGAGGGCTTTGCGTGCTTTGTCTGTCGCTGTCGTCGCCGCTCAGCAGTTCTGAGCGGATATAGGCCAGCGCCTTTGCCGCGACAGAGTCCGGCAGAGCTCCGTTGGAAAGAACGGCCTGAATCACCGCCGGGGTCAATCCGGCCAGTTCCTTGGACAGTCTGTCCAGCGAGCGGGTGTCGCCCTTCTGGAATTTCAGCAGGCGCAGCAGGCGCGCGGTCAGCTTCACCGGTTTGATGTTCCCTGTGCCAGATTGATTGGTCAATGCCAGATTGGCATACCATTGACGCAGATTCTGACGCAGGTCGGCATAGCTGCCCCGCTCAAATCTGCGAATCATAACGCGGCTGTTTACGCCGGAAAGAAGCAAAATGTAATAGGATGTGCCGTCCAGATCCGGAGCCGCCTGACCGGAATAGACGCTTTCGGGGACCTGGTCTGCCATGTTCCGCTTAGTGGCCGGATTGACGGGAACTGTTTCCGGCGCCTGCTCTGGCCTGTCAAAGCCAAAGTCAAGGGTACAGAACGGGTCCTCCTCCTGGGCGATCTCCCGGTCGAACCAGTGCACAAACTTCATGCCCGCAAGGATCGGCGCATCCTTCAGCAGATCGTCCAGCGCCGATTTCACCACGCCGAACGCCTCCTCGGAAACGGGCGCGTTGACCGCTTGTTTCTGATTGTAGGAGCAAAATGCCGACTTATCAAAGCAGATCAGAGCATCTCCTTTGGGGTGCCCTCCCACGGCGTGCAGGCCCTGAATGGAGGTGGTCGTCATCATGGGAACCGTGGGCTCGCCGGTGATCAAGCACAGCTCTGTCGGGGACGCATCCCCCTTGGCAAACCTCTTTCGGTACTCCCGCCACCAACGGCGGATCTGTTCGGACTCCACCATGGAGTTTCCGTTGACCCGAAAGGAGATCCTGTCACCCGGCTTTATCTTCATGCGGTCCAGCTCTGCCCGGATGGCTTCCGTGATCTCAGGGGTTTCCAACGCTCGGACGCAAGCCTTCAGCAGCGGCTCCTCCTCCGACGCGTCGCGGAGCGTTTCCAGAAAGAAAGCGCTCTTGGCGGCGGGTTTGGCCCCATCCGCCGGTGCGTCGGGAATCACAATGGACCGTTTTTCCACCAGAACGTTGCATTTGTCCCTGCCCTGCGCAAGGCTCCCCATGTCCGGGCAGAGCAGATGCTCATCATCGCCCAGATAAATGCTGACATGGTCGTTGTCCTCTGAAAGGGAGATATATGCCTTGACGGTTTTCTCAATGAAACCGGGGGGCAGCGTCAACTGTCGGCGGAGCCCATAATCATACAGCGCCTTCAGCATGGATCGCCTCTCCTTTCAAAACCTCCGGGCTCTCATAAGGCGGAACGGAAATAACGCCGTTTTCCATCACCGCATGGAACAGCGACATCTGAATTTTGGCTTTTTTGGTGACCTCCACATCTTCCGGGGTAAACAGATCATAGACCATCAGTCCGGCATCCAGAGATTCCTGAATGGGAGGCCGAGTGCCGTCGCTCTCCTCAAAGTAGCAGGTAAATTCCCGCAAGCCCAAGGACGGCTGAAAATAGCATTTTCCGCCGCGAATACGCCGCATGGCCTGTTCGTACAGCTGCGTTTCACGCCCCACAAAGGCCGGGCGCGGTATGATCGACGCGGCGATGCGATAGCGCACGTTCTGGAGGGCGGTCGTCTGCCGCTGAGTCCGTTCCTCCTCCGCGGAGATCGACGTTGAACTGACGGTGCATTTGATCTCATTGCGCTTGAAGCTGATATAGCGAATCGGCTCCAGCACCTCGATGCGATCGATCCTCCACAGGAATTCTTTCGGTTTCATGTAGATCGCGGAAAGGATCCCTCTGGCAGCCGACGGGGGAGGGAAGGGGTAAGTCAGCCGTTCCACCTTCGCCTGCGGCATGGTGAAGCAGGCAAAGTCCCCCCAAACCTCGATAACAACTTCTTTCAAATAGAATTCACCTCCGTGATTTGCGCGCCCCATCCCGTTTTCCAGGCAGGGCGGTCAAATCATACTCTATATATTTCTACTCATCAGCTATTTGGCTGTCATATATAGCATAAAACAATGCACAAGAAAGTCAATGAAAAACCTCCTCTTTTATGTACATAAATCACAATAGCACGCTATGTGTCCGATAAAAAGGACACATAGCGTGCTATGGCGTAAACATTTCAGAATATTGACTCGAAGCTTTCTTCCTGCGGCAGATGTAAGCCAAGCTCGTCGGAATACAAATCGGTATACTGCGGGCAAAGCAGAAAGACGCCGCTGTCCGCGGTCTGCGTTCTTCCGTGACCGGCAAAGGGGATCTCCTCCGCGTAAATCTTCAAATTCTTAGCAAAGCAGGTCACTGTAATGGGGGCCGCTTCCTTTAATAACACATGGGTAACGCCCTCATCCCGCATCCGCTTGGCAATGCTTGCATAAGACACATCGGCGCCGCTGTAAGGGACGATCACTTGAGCACCGGCGTTGTCGATCAGCCGGTATTCCGCGGCGGTTTGCGCAAAGGAACGGCTGTCAATGGCAGCCCGCAGCTTCTGCTTGTCTTTTTTGCCGTGAAACAGCCGCCGGTAGTATTCCCGGACATTCTCCGGGTCATGGATGGAAAACGGCGGTCCCATCTCCTGCACCGTGACGGCGGCATTGCTGTACCATTGATCCGGATAGGGCATCCGCGGGTCAGCCGGGCAGAAAACCGTCACGCGTCCCATCGCCCCGCCGTTTCGGTTGCACCGTCCGGCAGCCTGAATGATGGCGTCCAGCGGAGCCAAGGCCCGGTACATCGTCCGGAAATCCAGGTCCACACCCGCCTCGATGCATTGGGTCGCCACCACCCGGCACGGAAGCTTGCTTTTCAGCCGCTCCCGGATGCGCTTGATCTGCTTGCTCCGATGAGCGGGGCACAGATCCGTGGTAAGGTAAAAGACGGTATCCTTGGGGCAGAGCTCAGAAAGCCTGCCGGCGATCTGCCGCGCATGGCGGCGCAGATTAACAATGGCGCAGACGCTGCCCTGTCCGGACATCTCCTCCGCAATGGTTTCCAGCGGTGTATCTTCTCCAAGCCGCCAATCCACCTTCACCCGCTGCAGGGCGCGGAACATCTCCCCGGACTCCGGCAGAATTTCTCTCGGCCTCCAGGTCAGGTCTTTTCGCGCGGAGAAATCCGGCTGCGTTGCCGTAGAAAATACCATTGTCGTGTGGTATCGGCCGCACAATTCATTTACCGCCCGCAGTGTAACCGAGGTCAAATCGGCAGGAAGGCTCTGCGCCTCATCAAACAGCACGACGCTGTTTGCAATGTTGTGGAGCTTGCGGCAAGCGGCGGGCCGGTCTGAAAACAGCGATTCAAAAAAGCGGACGGACGTTGTGATGATCACCGGCGCGCTCCACCGGGCAGCCAGTTCCCATGCGTCCTCCGGCAGATCGCTCTGGCTGTGATCGATCAGAACATTGGGGATTATTTTTGAATAGACCTCCGCGCTTTGCTCCGCCAGGGTCAAAAAGGGAAGGACCACGATGATGCGCTGCTTTCCGTGCTCCTGACAGTGCCGCAGGGCAAAATGCAGAAGAGCAAGCGTTTTTCCGGTTCCGGTAGGTGCCGTCAATGTGTAAAGCCCTTCCGGCTCATTGCTCATTTTCCCGCACTGCTCAAATACCCGGTCCCGATATGTGTTCAGGCTCCTGTCCGCCGTGGATGATTGCCGGATGCCGTCCCGGTATTCAGTCAGCTTTTTCAAAAGCGCCTGCGGATCAAAGCTGTTGTTTTCCGCACGATCCAAATAGGTGCTGTCATCATTCAAGGCAGAGGCCGTATAGTCTGCGTCCACCAGACAGGAAAACAGCATCCGGGTATACAGCATGGACTCCAATTCAGCAATGGGCGGAGCGGAAAGCATCGGCGGTCTGAAGGAAGGGAAGTCTTTTCTGAACGCGGTGCTTGCCGTTTGCAGCTGCTCTGTATCTTCGATGGCAGGCGTCTTTCCGCCGTTCCCGCAGGGCCTTTTGCGCGGATCGGCAACGGCGTGCAGTTCGCTACGGATCTCGTCATAAGCCACAAGACCGTTATGATGGCCGTTGACCGCCTCGATTACCGGGCGGGCACCAACGCTGCCCCTGTAAACGGCCTCCAAATAGCACGCGCCGCCCATGGCATGGTCAACTCCTATCCGGGTGCCTCTGAGTACCTCCTGAAACGCCTGAGAATACTTTCCGAAATCATGCGTCTGTCCCGCCAGCTCCGCGGCTGTGTCCAGTCCTATGGCGGCTCCAAACTTCCGGGCAAACTCCGCGACCGCCTGCAAGTGTTCTTTTACCGTCTGCTGATACCCCTGGGAATTTGGAGATTTCGCGTAATAGATCATATCATCATCCATGATAACTCCTGTTCCATTCGGCATCGCCCCTCAGGGCAAACTGTTCTTCAAACCTAAGATGGCTATAAGCAGCCGGATTGCTCAGTTGGTGCTCAAATCAAGGGTTCCTCCGAAAATTGTTCAAGGAACTCCAAGGCTTCGGCCGCCTCTGGGTCCATTTCAATGTCGACCCGCACGGAATCGTTTTTTTGCGGGACTTTGTCCGGCTGCATGGCCATGAGCTGCAAAGCGGCTTTCTGGCTGGCGTTGAGGCCAAGCGCGTCCCCGACTGCGGCGCCAAAAGACATAGCGTTCCAAAAGTCCATAATACCTCTCTTTTTTTACAGTATAGCGATTAAAAGGCGGGAAAACAAGGCTGTTCCAATTGAAATGACTGCGTGGAGGCTATTCAGCTCCGGCTTGACGGGTATGGGATGGTGATGGCTCTCAGCGTATGACCTTCCGCGACAGCAGTACCAAGAAGTAACTTGTGGACGTGACGCCAAGGAAAGCCTCTGCCAGAGACACCATTTTTGTAACAATAGGGGGGAACTCCTGACACTAACCGCTTCTTAGGATACCGCCGTGCCAGATGAAAAGTGCTCATATCATAAAAAATTTCCTTCGAAATTGCCCAAGATATGCCGAGAAGTGCAAGACTTTATCAGGTTTTCCGGGCATTCTGCAATCTGCGCTGGCCGGCGGCCACAGATGCGTTGCTCAGTGGCCGGATTGCGCTCCCAGCGGCCACCCTTTAGGCGGGCGCAGCGGCCACCGGGAGATGGCTCCCGGCAGCCGCTTTCCCATCCTTTAGGTTGCGGATTTGGGTCTAATGAAAACGGTGAAGTGCTTCGTTGCCCGTTTCAAAATGGCGTTGGCAGAAACCTCGTCATTCAGGATCATTGCACTCCAGCTCTTTGGGTCACGCTGAGAGCAGATGAACGTGCTGAGCTTCATCTCGCTACGTTTCTCTAAGATCTCAAACAAGAGCTTCACCTCGCGCTCGTCCGTCAGCGTGTGGAGCAGAAAGTCATCCAGAACGAGCAGATCAAGGCCGCAGGTTTTCTTCAGGCGCTTCTGGAATTTGGCGTAGTCCTTCGTCTTTTGGACGACAAGACTTTCCAACAGGTCTTCGCAGTGGAAGTAGCCAACCCAGTATTTCGTGCAGGCAACAATGCCAATCGCCTTGGCCAGATAGGACTTTCCGCTGTCAGATGGACCGAGGACGCAAACATTCAAGCCGCTCTCCAGAAAAGCGAGAGTTGAAAGCATTTCGGTAATTCCAGCCGGTAAATAGGGCCTACTGAATGGCTGGAACATCTGGAAATCTCGGAAAAATGACCAGTTCGCCGAGGTCAAAATCGTAGTCCAGAGCCCAACCGTATTCAGGTGCAAAAAGGAGACGCAGTTTGCGCTCCATATTTGCGGCAAAGAAGCCCATCGCAATTGAGGTCATGGAAGTGTCGGGCAACCGAGTCATGACCCGGTCCAAGCTATATCGGCGCTTGACGACACCAAATGTTCCCTCAATCACGACGCGGTCGCAGCCATCCTGGTAGATCTGTTTGCTTTCCGCCTGCTTCTCCTCTGCCGACTTCCGTCCCAGCCTGGGACCTGAAAGACGGATCCCCAGCGAGGTGCACCAAAGCCGATTTTCTCTGCCGGGATAAGCACGGTCTGCCAGAATCGTCTTTGGGTAGAAGCTAAAGGTCTCTTTGTAGTCCAGAAAGATTATTAATCATTGGAACTGAATGTGATGCGATCTTATGGGTGAGCAGAGGGACAAGACCCCTCTGCTCACAGTGGTCCTCACATTTGTGACGGTGGAGCTAAATCTCCGTGAAAGCGGGACTTGTTTTCCACGCAAGTGGAGTTCTGCGCTCGAAATTTACAAAATCATTCGTGGCACGGAAGGCAATATCCTGTGTCTCAAAAATATGATATCTAAATGATGGGTTGTATCTGTGATCAAAATCTAAATTTTGACGTAAACACAACAAAATATGATGGACTTACAACGCCCAATGTGTTATGATGTAGACAGTGATCCATAAAAGCGCCGTTCCAAATTTGACGAAAATGGGTGAATTGTATGGAAAATGTAATTGCGGAGCGCGTCAAAAATGCGAGGCTGACCAAAGCCCAAGAGAAGATCGCGGAATACTGCATCCATAACCCAGAGCAGGTGGGTATGAGTTCTTCCATGGAACTGGCTGGTGCCATTGGCGTCAGCGATGTGTCCATCACCAGATTTGCCAGAGCCATCGGTTATGACGGCTTTACCGACCTGAAAAACGATATTTACAACAGCATGGCGTTCCGGGCCAACGGTGGAGACAGCGACCTGTCTCTGGTGGAGCGATCCAATCTTAGCCGGGAAAAGTACGGCGGCTTTATCTCAGGGGCAGACTACCAACGGATCCTGCGCTACAACATGGAGCGCACGGTCCAGCAGAACAGCGAGGAGGCCATGAACCGAGTGGTGGAGCTGCTACTGGCGGCAGAGCACCGCTATGTGGCGGGCTTCCGTGGCTGCCTGGGAGCAGCCACACAGTGTGCGTGGCTGATGCGCTTTCTGATTGACCATGTGATGTCCATCACGGATGAAGGTCCCGGCGGCATTGGCAGCATTCAGGACATCACCAATAGAGACTGTCTGCTGATTTTCTCCATGAACCGCTACTACCGGATGGACCTGAATCTAGTGAAGCTGGCACAGAAGAAGGGAGCCAAGGTCTGCCTCGTAGCCAATAGTGTGCTTTCGCCGCTGGCGGAGTACGCAGATGTTGTACTTCTGGCGGAGGTGAAGACAGCCAGTTTTTTCAATTCCATGGCAGCGGTCAACATGCTTTCGGAATACTTATTGACCTGCATTTTCCAACGTTGCAAGGAATCCCACAAGGAGCGCATGGAGGAGCGAGATGACTTGACATCCTACCTTCGCTTGTGAAAAATCAAACAGGATTGTTAAAAAAGAGACAGGCAAATCTGTCTCTTTTTATGTTTTTTACACAAAAAATACGTGGTAATTACGTCTGGTTTAACAATTGAAGTCGCGAACACAACATGATAAGATAGCTGTTGTAAGAACGACGCGCACGTTCAAAATAGTTGTATACGCAGCGGCAAACGTATGGACTGGAGAAAGTAATGAAGGTATATCTGAGCGAATATATCTACCCGCCTGCCAGAGAGAAGCTGGCTCAGGTGGCAGAGATCGTGGATAATTTTGACCACATTGAGGAATTAGACGCCATCATTCTGCGGAACATTCCCGTAACGGCGGAAATGTTGGGCCGAGCAAAGAACCTGAAAGTGATCGCCAAGCACGGCATCGGCGTCAACACCATTGACATAAAGGCGGCGAGAGAGAGGGGCGTTCAAGTGATTTACACACCCACGGCCAATGCAGAGTCTGTGGCAGAGATGACCGTGGGACTGATTTTAAATCTGGAACGTCGCATTTATGAAGCCAATGTTAAAAGCCGCAACAGCGAGTTTAAGACCATTGCTCCCGAGGACTTTCTGGGAACAGAGCTGCAAGGCAAGGTGTTTGGGCAGATCGGCATGGGTAATATCGCCCAACGTATCGCTCGCATCATGAGTGCCGGCTTTGGCGCGAAAGTTCTGGGCTATGACCCCTTCGTCTCCCAGGAGGAGGCTGCCAAACGTGGCTTTGAATGGGTGGCGACGTTGGAAGAACTGTTGGAGCGCTCCGACATGGTCAATATCAACGTGCCTCTGGTAAAGAGCACGGAGCATATGATCTCCGGCAAGGTTTTTGACCATTTTAAACCCAGCGCGGTCTTTGTCAACGCGGCTCGGGGGGCAGTCATCAGCGAGGATGACCTCTATGACGCCCTGGTTGCCGGAAAGCTGAAGGCCGCCGCCTGCGACACCTTTGTGAAGGAGCCGCCCACTGCGGAAAATAAGCTCCTGAGCCTGCCCAACTTCAGCGCAACGCCTCATCTGGGCGGCAACACCGAGGATGCCCTGCGGAACGCGGGCACGGAGGTCGTGGAAGAAACCCTCAAGGTCCTGGCGGGCGGGACCCCTGTTCACCCTGTGCCTTAACGGCAATATGTCGGTGGGATATAAAATGTAAAGAGTAAGAAAGAAAAGGAGAAAATACTATGAAAAAGGCACTTGCGATCCTAATGAGTACTCTGATGCTGGCCAGTCTGCTGACAGGCTGCGGTGGCAGTTCCAATTCCAGCGGCTCTGCCGCTTCCGGTTCCAATGGCCCCACCTCTGATACCAGCGGCTCCAGCGAGACCGTGAAGATCCAGTTGGCTCACTCCGACACCGAGAGCGAGGACGGTATCCACCAGAAGATGGCCATGCTGTTCCGGGATTATGTCAGCGAGATGTCTGACGGCGCCATTGAGATCGAGATAGTGGGCAACGGCCAACTGGGTGGCGAACGTGACCTGGTAGAGGGTATGCAGTTGGGCACCATTGAGATGGCCTCCACCGCCAACATGGTCTTGAGCAACTTCGACGCGCGCTTCTCCGTGCTGGATCTGCCCTACCTCATTACCAATTATGAGACCGCCTACAAGGTGCTGGATTCCGACGAGATTCAAGGCCTGCTGGACAGCTTTGCCCAAGAGAGCGGCGTCCGGGTCCTGACCTACGGCCAGGGCGGCTTCCGTCAGGTCATCGGCAACGTTGCCATCAACTCTCTGGCCGACATGAAGGGCGTGAAGGTCCGCGTGCCTGAGAGCGACATCTATATTGACACCTTCGCGGCCCTGGGCGCGAACCCCACCCCGCTGGCCTACACCGATACCTTCACCGCTCTGCAGCAGGGCACTGTGGACGCCTTTGAGATCACTCCGGCCGTAGTTCTTTCCGCCGGCTTCTATGAGGTGTGCAGCGATATCTCTATGACTAATCACCTGTACAGCCCCAACCCTCTGATGATCTCCGAGAGCCTGTTTGAGAGTCTGACCGAGGAACAGCAAAATGTGATCACCGAGGCAGCCAAGAAAGCCGCTGCCGATCAGCGCCAGTGGCTGGAGGATGGCGAGACCGATACGCTGGCCCAGCTCCAGGAGAAGGGCATGACCGTCAACACCCCGGACCTGACCGAGTTCCAGGCAGCCGTGGAGTCTTCCGGCCTGTATGACAGCTATAAGGATACCATCGGTACCGACTTGTTTGACAGCATCCAGGCCCTGTGTAAGTAAACGCATCCCCCAAATTATGAAGGAGAATCCCTATGAAGTATTATGATCGGGTCTGTGCGGCGTTGTGCAAAGGACTGATGGCCATTTGCTGTGTGCTGATGACGCTGATCCTCTGCTGCTCCGCACTGCAGGTGGTGAGCCGCTACGCTTTTGGCAGTTCTATCACCTGGACAGAGGAGGCAGCCCGCTATAGCTTTATCTGGCTGGATATGCTGGGCGCCGCTGTCCTGACCTACAAGGGTGGTCACGCCGTGGTGGACCTGTTTTCCCACAAACTGTCTCCCAAAGTCAAGCGGGCGTACCAGACCATTATTTATCTGGCTGTTTTCTATGTGGGCGCGATCCTGGCCCGCTACGGCATCCAGCTATCCCGGGCCACCTTTAAGCAGACCAGCGCATCCTTGAAGTTACCCATGGGCCTTGTATACGGCGTGATGCCCCTGTGCGGTATTTTTGTGTGCTTCTTTACCGTGAACTTGATCCTGAACCTCTGGGTTAAGCATACGGATGAGCAGAAGGGAGGGAATGTCTGATGGGTGCTTTACTACTGGGACTGCTGCTGGTGCTGATTTTCTTTGGTGTGCCCATTGGCTTTACCATTTTGCTCTCCAGTGCCCTGTTTCTGCAGATCACGGACCTGAAGCCCTTGATTGTTGTGGCGCAGAAGCTGGCCTTAGGCTTGGATTCTAGCAGCCTGCTAGCAATCCCCCTGTTTACCCTCATGGGCTACATCATGGAAGCCTGCGGCCTCTCCAAACGTCTGGTGGACTGGGTGTTCGCCCTGTTCGGCCATGTGCGTGGCGCTCTGGGTATCGTGACGGTCATCTGCTGCACCATCTTTGCGGCACTGTCCGGCTCTGGTCCTGCTACCGTCATGGCTATTGGTTCCCTGTTGATTCCTGCTATGCAGGAGAACGGCTATCCCCCTCGCACGGCCGCTGGCCTGACGGCCATGGCCGGCGCTCTGGGCCCCATCATCCCGCCCAGCATCGTTATGATCGTCTACGGAACTACCATGAGCGTGTCTATTACCAAGATGTTCATGGGCGGCATCCTGCCGGGTCTGCTGATTGCTCTGCTGCTGATTATAGCAAACCAGATTGTGACCCGGAAGTTTGATTTGAAAGTTTCCGAGACCCGACACAGCATCAAGGAGGTCCTGAAGATCACCTGGCGGGCTCTGCCCACCTTGCTGCTGCCAGTCATCATCTTAGGCGGCATCTACGGCGGCGTTGTGACTCCCACGGAATCAGCCACTGTTGGTTGTGTCTATTCTCTGGCACTAGCCCTGGTGTATCGGAAGATCAATGTGAAGTCCTTTATTGAGATTCTGAAAAAGACGGTGGAGACAACGGCTATGATTGCCATACTCACCGGTTCCGCTGCGGTGTTTGGTTGGATTCTCTCTACGGCTCGTATTCCTACTCAGATCGCCAATGTGGTTGTGCCTCTGCTGGGCGGCAACACTCTGCTGTACTGGATTATCCTGTTGGTGATTCTGATGTTCATCGGCTGTCTAATGGATGCGCTGGCTAGCATCGTCATGCTGGCACCCATCCTGGTGCCGATCGGCACCGCTATGGGAATCGATCCCATCCATCTGGGCGTAGTGTTCTGCGTGACGTTGATTGTTGGTTTTGTGACTCCGCCCTTTGGCGCCAACCTGTTCTCTGTGGTTGGACTGACAAAGCTACCTTTTGCAGAGGTAGTAAAAGGCGCACTGCCCTTCCTATTGGCGGCATTTATCGCATTGCTTCTGGTAGTGGTGTTCCCCGGGATCTCAACCCTGATTCCTAGCCTAGTAACTGGATAAGGAGCATAGTATGGGAAATCTTTTAGAGGGGGCCTACGACCTCCATATCCATTGTGGCCCAGATGTGGTGCCCCGCTCCGTCAGCGGCTTGGATATGGCCCGGCGGGCGGCGGCCCGGGGCATGCGGGGTTTTGCTATCAAAGCTCACTATGACTGCACCTGCCAGCAGGCGGCACTGGTCAAGGCCTTAGTACCGGAGGTAAATACCATCGGTACACTGACTATGAACTCTACGGTAGGGGGCGTGAACCCCATGGCTGTGGAGATGGCGGCTCGCACCGGTGCCAGGATCGTCTGGTGTCCTACCTTTGACTCGGCTTCACAGCAGAAATACTATCTGGAGAACCTCCCGGAGTACATCGTGATGCAGAGCAAGTTGCTGGGCAGGGGAGTGGAGGTGCCATCTTACTGCCTGATCGACCAGGAAGGCAGTCTGACCCGGGAAATGAGCGATGTGCTGGACCTGGTACAGGAATATGACATGGTGCTGGCGACCGGACACATCACCCACCCGGAGACCTTTGCATTGGCAAAGGAAGCCCATCGCAGAGGCTTCCACAAACTGCTCATCACCCATGCGGACTGGAGCTTTACCCACTATTCCATTGAAGAAAAGTTGGCGTTGGTGGAGCTAGGCGCTATGATCGAGCACACCTATACGTCCCCAGCACTGCTCCATTCCGTCTCCTGGGAGGAATCCTTCCGAGAAATGCGTGCAGTGGGCGCAGAGCACATTGTGGCTTCCACGGACTTGGGCCAGGCGAAAAACGTATTCCCTGACGAGGGCTTGCAGTTCTACGCAGAAAAGATACTGGAAGCTGGCTTTACCCGGGAGGAACTGCGACAAATGCTGGTCACCAACCCTGCGGTTCTGGTGGAACTTTAATATCTGACTTCTTCCAGATGCCTGGGCAGCAAAAAAGGCGGCGTCGGTGTACGCTGCCTTTTTTGTACCTAAAATCGTAAAATTATTCAAATTATTTCACGGACAGAGGTAAAATTATGAATCTTTTTGATAACACACTGCGGGACGGCGGCAATGTGGTGGGCCACGGCTTCTCCACGAACCTGACCGTCAGCATTGTCAAGGGACTGCTGAATGCGGGGATCCAGGACATTGAGCTGGGAAACTGCAAGGGCCTGGGTGCCTATGAGTTGCTTGGAGCAGACAAGGCTCCCAGCGACCAGGAGTATTTTGATGTTCTACAGCCTTATCTGCCCCAGGGCCGCATCGGTATGTTCATGCTGGCCAAGTGTGCCAGGGAGGAGAATATCCAGAAGGCCGCAGCGGCCGGCCTCAGCTTTCTGCGGGTAGGCGCGAACGCGGGAGACGGCGCGGGCTCCGTGGAAGCGGTAAAACTGGTGAAGAAGGCTGGACTGACCTGCCGCTACTCTCTGATGAAGGCTTATGTCTCCACACCGGAGGAATTGGCCGCCGAGGCGAAGATGCTGCAGGATGCTGGCGTGGATAAGATTACTATCATGGATTCCGCCGGGACTATGTTCCCCCAGGAAGCTTCTTCTTACGTCAAGGCTCTAAAGTCTGCGGTAAGTATTCCTGTTGGCTTCCACGGCCACAGCAATCTGGGCCTGTCTCAGGCCAACGCCCTTTCCGCTGTCGCGGCGGGCGCCGATGAGATCGACTGCGGCCTGCTGGGTATGGCCCGCAGCGCAGGCAACTGCGCCACAGAGCTGGCGGCGGCCACGCTGAAAAAGGAGGGATATCTCCCGGAGGTAGATCTCTATAAGTTGCTGGACTATCTGAATACGGAACTAATCCCCGCCATGCAGCCTTATGGCTACCATGTGGCGGTGAACCCCACGGACCTGATGCTGGGTCTGGCGGGCTGCCACTCCAATTTCCTGCCCATGTTCCGCAAGGTGGCGGAAGAGGAGAAGGTATCCCTGTTGCGGCTGATCGCCGATGTTTCTGCCATTGACCGCAAGACTCCACCGGAGGAATTACTTCATAAGGTTGCTGCGTCGTTGAAATGACAGAGGGATGTCCGTTAGGCTGGACTGGTATGTCTCTCTCCATATTCGGCACGGCTTGACGGGCTTTCTGACGTATTTCACCTCTGCAGGTCCTGATATCATACTGACTAAAGACACCATGCATCTCCGAAGGATACATGGTGTCTTTTATAAATGTGTTTTGCGTTCAGTATATTGTTATTGCTGACAGCCTTTGTCGGCCAAGGGGGTGCGAAATCTTGGGCCAATAAAGCTATATGCGGATTCACATGTACACTTATGAGCAACGAATGACAGCAGTCAAGCTTTATACAATAATTTTTCCCAATTTGTAGGGAACCCAATGTGCCGCAATTCGATGTCTTCCGAATATTCGTCGATCAAAGCGATAATCGACAATAGGACTTCATTATTCCATTTATCACGATCCGGATACAGAAAACTTAACATTTCAATATTATCGAAAAGACGCCGCCCAAGTCTAATAGGGAATCCATCTGGTGTTGCGGGAATCGCAGAAAAAATTCGATAATACAATCTTCCATAGTGCGCACAAATATTCCGAAGGTCGGTGCAGCAACGAAGCCAACTATCTAGATTATAGTAGGTTGTACCGTATAACGATTTAGCAATTCCTTTCTTATCCGAAGTTTGCATATCCCCATAAAAATATGATAGCATTCCGAAAGTAAACAATTCAGTAGCTACCCATATTGGGAATTTCCCATCGTAGTTTTCTTGGTGGTGCTTTACAAAAGGAACCTTCTTGTTGTAATTCACTTCGTCCGCAAATAATTTTAAAAAACGCTGATGGTCATGCTTACTCCCATAATTGGAAGCATCCATGTAGCCAAGCGGGCCGTATTTATGTGCATGGAAATAGGCTAACTGTGCCCTCAGATAGAGCTCCACTTGTTCGATTGTAGAAAACAGAACTTGACGCATTTTCCCATCAAACTCGTAGATGCGATAGACCCTACGGAAATTTGTACCTTCCAAGTAAGATCCGTTTTTGGTTCGAAATGGTAAAAAATATGCTGAGAAGCGGTAATAATTTATTTGCCGCAGAACTTGTTTACAGAAGGCCTCATCATTTATGAGACAGTTGCGTTGGCGAAGCAGATCAATCTGCTCATCAAAGGTAGTAGCTGGCTTTAATTCCAACGCCAATCCCTCCAGATAAAAAAATGTCCCCCCTGGGACACATCACACGTTGCCGTGGAGAGGTGCGGGGGGTCCTGTTAATACTATTATATCCAAAACATTTAAATTTGCAATTCGCTTGCTGCACAAAGTTTTTAAAATTGAACAATCAGTTTATACAAATGCTGCATGAGAGCTTTGACGGATCGAGGTTGCCAACTGTATGTGGCATTCTTAAATTGGACGGAAACTCACTTTGACGAACTAAGCAAATGATTTGCGTATGGTGGAAAGAGGGCTAATATGACGGTAACGGAACGCATGCGCGTCCCGTTACCGTTGGTTTCTATGCGGTTTTGCGCGGCGCGGACGGCGCGGGGCAGGGGAGGGGATCAGCCGTCCAGACCGGCTTTCAGGGCCTCCACCGTTCGCCGCAGCTCCTCCAGATTGGCAAGGCAGGTGTCCAGCTTCTTCCGGGCGGTGGTGCGGTCCACGTCGGCGGAGAGATCCAGCGCCTTCAGCTGCGCGGTGGAACGGCGGACGGCCCGGCCAAAGGAATCCACCGTCCGCAGAGGATTGGCGGCCGGGGCGGGCTTGGGCGGAGGCGGGGTCAGCTCGGCGGCTTTCGCCCAGGCGATGGCCCGGTGGACAAGGCCGGGGAAGTCCCCGTTGGCGTTGTTGTGAGCGACGTATTCTTCCACGGCGGCTTGGAGGTGGACGTTCTTCCGGCGGGCCATTTCATAGGCGTCCGTCATGGTCATCTCGCCCCGCTCGGCCCAGCCGGTCATGGTCTCGTCCAGATTCAGAAGATCCAGATACCGCTCCACCGTGGCCCGGCTCAGGTCGCTCTGGGCGGCCATCAGCTCCGCCTGCTCCTTGGTCCCATCGGGGAGCTGTCCGCTTTCCGAGAGGACTTCCCGCAGCGTTTCCAGCTGGCGGGCCATGTCGAAGGGGGAGAGGCTGCGCCGGTGGACGTTGGCGCCCATCAGCGCCCGCAGCTCGGAGAGCTTGTCCGGATACCGGCGGACTTTGCAGGGGACGGCGGTCTTGCCCAGCTTTCGGGCGGCCATCACCCGGCGGTGTCCGCTGATGATGCGCCATGTGTTCTCGCCGTCGGGCGTGACCACGATGTCCTCCAAAAAGCCGTCCTGCTCTACGGAGCGCATGGTGGAGAGGAACTCGTCATCCTCCGCCATGGAGAAACGGTTCAATGGGTTATCCACCAGAGACGCCACGGGCAGCTGGCGGGTCAGCTCACCGTTGACGGCGCTGGCGTTTTCCGTGGTCTTTTGCAGGGTGGAGAAGATGGAGGGGCTTTTTTTACCTGCCATGGATCAGCCCTCCATTCTTGCCAGCATTTCGTCGCACAGGGCGGCGTAATCGCCGGTGGCGGTGCAGCGGGGGGAGAAGAAGCACAGGGGCTGGAGGGCCAGCGGGGCCTTCTTCACGTCGATATTCTTGCGGATGTACGTCTGGAAGGCCAGACCCGGCAGCATGGCGGGGAAGTTGGCGATCATTTCCCGGTCAAGGCTGGAGCCGGTTTCCACGGCGGTCATGAAGATGCCCAAGGCCCGGATGTCCGGGTTGGCGATCTCGCGGACGGACTGGATGGTTTCCAGCATGACGTCGTAGCCCTCGATGGAGTTCTTATCCACCTTGATGGGGATGAGGACGTACTGAACGGCCACCAGCACGTTGATATTGAACAGGCTCTCCAGAGAGGGGGAGCAGTCGAAAAACACGAAATCGTAAGTATCGGGGATCTGGGGCAGGAGGCGGCGCAGGGTGGCCTCGGCGTCGGCCGCGCAGGGCCGCGCTATAAGACCGTCACGATGCTCCGGATGCGCGCTGACCACGCCGCCGCGCAGGACAGCGTCTTCTCCCTCGTGCCGGAGCGCTTCTGGGAGGAAAATCACTATCCCTTTGTGCAGACCATGTGCAAAAGCAAGGACGAATATCTGACCCGCCCGGACCTCGGCCGCCGCTTTGACGAAAAAAATCAGGCCGTCCTGCGCGACCTGCTCGCGGCGATCTGCGCCGCCGTGCCGGATGTGCGCATCCGTCT
>ERZ772872.778-NODE-778-length-31302-cov-10.339201_pt1 | contig 31302 bp, 29 predicted proteins | sample MGYA00512132_ERZ772872 | MGnify/ENA primary metagenome ERZ772872 (study PRJEB29015, sample SAMEA2737724) | human gut metagenome | biome: human gut; feature: human-associated habitat; material: faeces | place: China | collected 2012 ...
CAAGTTGTCAACGGGCTGAGGTAAAGCGGGTCCTGCACTGCGATGCAACAACAAGTGTGGATATGGACGCTCTTCTGTCAGAAACACTTCTTGCTGTCGCGATATTTTCACCCCAACAACTACAAATTTCTCCCCTCTTGACATCTTATGATAAAATAGAACTAACAGCTTTTTACATCTTGAGAAATTTTTATTAAGAACAGGAGGCTTTTTATGCCAGGACATATTCTTCCCCACAACCACGGTGAATCTATGAATACCGAACATATTCTTCATGCAATCTCTCAGACAGATAATTTTCAGACTGTTGCAGAATCTTTTAAAATTCTTGGAGATCCGACCCGTATCCGTATTTTCTGGATGCTCTGCCACTGCGAAGAATGTGTCATTAACATTTCCGCTATGATGGATATGAGCAGTCCTGCTGTCTCTCATCATTTGCGTCAGCTTAAAAGTGCCGGACTGATCGTCAGCCGGCGTGAGGGAAAAGAAGTGTATTATAAAGCAGCCGACACAGAACAGAGCCGACTGCTGCATATTATGATCGAACAAGTATTAAAAATTACCTGTCCGGGGAACTGATCGCAGTCCCCGGATTTTCTATTTTTATTACTTTTCAGTCTGTATTTTAAAGTCCATCCGGTCTTTCTGCCTCATAGGATGACCATTCTGATGTATCGGATGTGCCTGATACATCACCATCTGTATCATAAGATTCCCAAATGATATCTCCTTCCATGGTCTGATCTACTGCTGTAAATAAGCAGTCTGCCCCATTTTTTCCGGTTGTTCCCCAGCCACACTGATTATTATTTCCTGTACAGCGTAAGAAAAATTCACTGTCTTCTGCTGATGTGATATCTACATTGGAAAGTGTGATCGTTGACTCAGTATTGGTCGTATAGAACATACCTCCGTTTTTTGCGGTCAGACTTCTGCCATCCATCTCAAAGGTACTGTCATCTGAATCTCGTCTTCCTTTCTTTTTTGTATGCTTAAAGTATAGACATACAGCCTAAAATGGACTTTAAAATATTCCCAAAGTTTTTGAAAAAAAAGTGACCCTGTCTATTTTGGACAAGGTCACTTTTTTATTTCGTTTCTGTTTAATTTGAGGGATCTTTCTATTTATTTTCGGCTTTTTCCTGATTTCACTGTATTTCCCGCAACCCATAAAATACTTCCTGCTACGATACAGAAATCTCCTACATTGTATGTCAGTCGGTCGAATTTTTTATTTTTCTGTCTGATTCCTATATAATCTACCACATAGCCTCTTCGGAATCTGTCCCATGTATTACTCCACGCACCTGCAGCGGTCAGAGTCAGCCCAAGCTTTTCCAGTATTCTTCCTTTTCCTGCACCGACAACAGCTCCTGCTCCTGTTACCACAGTTGTCACTGCAAGGGAAAGTTTTTTTACTTCTTCCGGACATTCTGATAAAAGTTCAAATCCTACCCCCTGGTTATGCACTCTCCGAAACACGATCCTTTCGGTCAGCTTTTTCTCTGTTCCCGGCTGCAAATTCTCTTCTGCATAATTTTTCAGACTTTCATCTAACAGAAATATTCCTGCACCGACAAGCAGTAAAAGAACTTTTTTCATCACCGGATCCTACTCCCTTACAAGAACTTTTACGATTTCTCCAAGATACATCGTATGATAATCTTTCTGAGGATACCATTTTGCATCCGGTCCATCTACCGTGAAAAATTCCGGCTTCATTGGCTGTGCATACAATTTTCTGCATACAAATACCAGATCCGCCTCCTCATATGTTGTCGTTCCTTCCACATAATACGGTGTCAGTCCCGCCTCTTTATCTTTATCACAGTCACGCCCCGATTTTGTACCGCACAGGTTCAACGCTTTTCTGTACTCTTCTTGAAAGAAGGAAAGTGTATACATATCCTCTGCATCCACAAATCCTTTCGTGTATCTCTGAGGACGGATATATGCAGTAGCCACATTCATTCCCCACATAATACCAACGCCACCCCAACTTGCAGTCATCGTATTGTGCTTTTCTTCATTTCCCGCCGTGATCAGCATCCATTCTTTTCCAATCTTTGTAAAAGGATTAAATGTAAGGTCTTCAATCTTTACTTCTTTCAGTGCCATTTTATTTCCTCCTTGCAAGACAGCGTTACTGTCCATAACCTCTGTGACCAGTAACGCTGTTCTTTCTATTTTAATATTCTTTCTATTATTTTACAATCACTCTGCGGAAATTTTTCTTTCCCTTTTTCACGATCTTTCCTTCGCCTTCAAAGTCAGCCGGAACATACGCTGTCGCAATGTCTGTGATCTTCTCTCCATCCACAGATACACCGCCCTGGGTCACAGCACGTCTTGCTTCAGATCTGGATGATGCCTGTCCGCCTTTTACAAGAACTGCAAGGATATCAATCTTTCCATCCTGAAAATCTCCCTCTTCCAGTTCCGTTGTCGGCATATTATCAGCATTTCCCTGACTGAACAATGCTCTTGCACTTTCCTGTGCTTTCTTCGCTTCTTCTTCACCGTGAACCAGCTTTGTCAGTTCATATGCAAGGATCTCCTTTGCCGTATTAAGCTGTGCACCTTCCCATGCATCCATCTTATCAATCTCTTCCAGTGGAAGGAATGTCAGCATACGGATACATTTCAGTACATCTGCATCTCCGACATTTCTCCAGTACTGATAGAAATCAAACGGAGAAGTCTTCTCAGGATCAAGCCACACCGCCCCTGACTGAGTCTTTCCCATTTTCTTTCCTTCAGAGTTCAGAAGCAGCGTGATCGTCATTGCACTTGCATCTTTTCCAAGCTTACGACGGATCAGCTCTGTACCTGCCAGCATATTGCTCCACTGGTCATCTCCGCCAAACTCCAGATTACAGCCATAGTTCTGGAACAGTTCGTAGAAATCATATGCCTGCATGATCATGTAGTTAAACTCAAGGAAACTGAGTCCTTTTTCCATTCTCTGTTTATAACACTCTGCGGTCAGCATTCTGTTGACTGAGAAATGTGGTCCGATCTCCCGGAGCACTTCAATATAGTTCAGATCAAGCAGCCAGTCTGCATTATTCACCATCAGTGCTTTTCCCTCTGAAAAATCAATAAAGCGGCTCATCTGCTTCTTAAAGCAGTCACAGTTATGCTGGATCTGCTCCGGTGTCATCATACTTCTCATATCAGATCTTCCTGAAGGATCTCCGATATAACCTGTACCTCCACCGATCAGTGCGATCGGTTTATTTCCAGCCTCCTGAAGACGCTTCATCAGACATAATGCCATAAAGTGTCCTACATGAAGACTGTCCGCTGTCGGATCAAATCCGATATAAAATGTCGCCTTTCCGTTGTTCACCAAATCCCGGATACGCTCCTCATCTGTTACCTGTGCGATCAGGCCTCTTGCCTGAAGTTCTTCATAAATTCCCATGATCTTTTCTCCTCTTAAAGACTATAAAAAACGCCCTTACTGCATCTCGCAATAAGGACGAATCTCTCGTGGTACCACCTTAATTCGCTGACCTTTCTCTGTCAGCCTCTTTTGTGCTATAACGTGCAAACTCCGTCGCAGCCTACTCTCCTGTCTGCATTTATCTTTTCCTCAAAATACAGTCGATTTCAATGCGAAGCTCCAAGATGTATTCGCTGACAGTCTTCCATGTGCCTCTCATCAGCCGGCAACTTTCTGTATATCCCTCTGTCCGTTACTTCTTCTCTTCATAGCCTTCTTTTATTATCTGATTATATTCGGACATTCCCATGTCCATTCCTTTCAGATATTAGACTATCTCATCCCTTTTGTCAAGACCGGAAATATTCTTTAAGACTTTCACAGCCTCCCGGACTGCTTCTTCGTCTGTCTGCCAGATTTCAAATTCACTCATACCAGGCATCCCCATTGGGACTCCTTGCCTTCTAAACTCCATTCTGCTTTCTTTCACAGTCTTTCCTGACATATGAAATGTTTTCAGTCCGGCATATTCACTCAGCTTGCTGATCACCCCCGGATTGATTCCTGCTCCTGCAAGGATTTCGATCCTGCCTTTCGCTCTTTCTTTCAGCTCTTTCAACATTTCTCTTCCATTCCATGCAGAATCTTTCTGTCCGCTGGTCAGGATCGTATCGATCCCAAGGCTGACACATTGTTCCAGCGTTTCATATGGATCTTTACATACATCAAAGGCCCGGTGCATCGTCACTTTCATATCTCCTGAAATCCTGACCAGCTCTTCCATCTGCTCTACATTCATTGTCCCATCCGGTCTTAAAATTCCAATCACAACTCCGTCTGCTCCGAATTCCCGGTACATCTGAACCTCTTCTTTCAACATTTCAAACTCATATTCATCATAACAGAAATCACCGAATCTCGGACGCAGAAGAGTCCTGATCTCCAGGTCTGTATTTGCCCGTACACCTTTAAATAATGCAGGATCCGGTGACAGCCCTCCGATCACCAGACCGGAACAAAGCTCAATCCGCTTCGCTCCGCCTTTTTGTGCTGCTACCGCTGATGCTACACTGTCAGTACAGATTTCCAAAGTATATTTCATCACATTTCCCTCTTTCTGCTTTTACATTTTCAGCTTTTCTTATTCTCACTGCTTTATCCACATTTTACATCAATTTCCCTTCCTTTTTCCACCCCGGTCTTTTCTTTTTCTTCCAATTATATAGAAAAGCCGGGTGCACAGCCAAATTCTTCAGCCATGCCCCCGGTCATTAAAAGGGATTACTTATTCAATTTTATACGTTCTTATTTGCAGAGTTTCTTGAACTCATCAGCTACGAACTGTACTTTCATTCCAACGATTACCTGAACTGCAGTTTTGGAAGGACGGATAACACCTGCTACTCCGGCAGATTTAATCTTCTTCTCATCAACCTTAGTATAATCGTTGATTTCAAGACGAAGTCTTGTAATGCAGTTATCGATAGACTTAACGTTCTCTTTTCCGCCAACACCTTCAAGAATGATCTTAGCTACTTCTGTGAAGTCATCGTTAGAAAGAACTGCTGACTTCTCAGCTTCGTTGTCATCATCATCCTCACGACCAGGTGTCTTCAGGTCGAATTTCACGATTGCGAAACGGAATACTACATAGAATACTACGAATGCTGCAATACCAAGCGGAATGATCAGCCATGTCTTAGCTGCTGCCGGAAGGGAAGCAGAGAAGACCAGGTCAGTCAGACCAGCTGAGAAACTGAATCCGGCACGGAATCCAAGCAGAACTGTAACTACTGTAAAGATACCATAGAGTAATGCATATACAAGGTACAGTGCTGGTGCAAGGAACATGAAACCGAACTCGAATGGCTCTGTAACACCGCAGACAAATGCTGCGATTGCTGCTGAAGATACAAGACCGATTGCTGCTTTCTTCTTGTTGCTCTTAGCTGTATGTACCATTGCAAGAGCTGCTCCCGGGATACCGAACATCATACATGGGAAGAATCCTGACATGTACATTCCAAGGCTCCATGATACATCAGCAGATGTCTCTCCAGCCCAGAAGTGAGACAGGTCTCCAAGTCCGATTGTATCGAACCAGAATACGTTGTTCAGTGCGTGATGCAGACCGAATGGGATCAGCAGTCTGTTAAAGAATGCATAGATACCAGCTCCAACTACTCCAAGTCCTTCGATACCATTTCCAAGTGCAACCAGTGCTCCGAAAAGTACAGGCCATACAAAGAGAAGAACTGCAGATGCAATGATGGAAACCAGTCCGGCTATGATTGCTACGCAACGCTTTCCACTGAAGAATGACAGCCAGTCAGGAAGTTTCGCACTCTTAAATTTGTTATAGCAAAGAGCTCCGATGATACCTGCAAGGATACCGATGAACGGGTTCTCGATCTTGCTGAATGCGATAAAGTTTGTAGTTCCCTCTTCCAGTGTCTTAATAACTGAAACTGTTCCTGTAGACAGAAGGTTTGTGATCATCAGCCAGGAAGCAAGAGCTGCAACACCAGCTGTACCATCATTATCATCTGCCATACCAACACCAACACCAATTGCAAAAAGAATTGCCATATGGTCAATCAGGGCACCACCTGCTTTAACAAGAAAGAACCCAATCTGCTCAAGAATACCTGTGATGTCACCACCCTGCATTGTAGCCGGGCAGAGTGCATATCCGATACCCATAAGGATACCACAGATAGGAAGACAAGCAACAGGCAGCATAAGAGCTTTACCTAATTTCTGTAAAAATTTCATAATTTTCCTCCTTCTCAAAATCTCTCATTGCTGAATCCCTTTTATCTATTTTAACCGGTCATGATTCCGGTCAAAATCTAAGTTGTACGCTGCTTTCAGACAACAGCCATGTCTATTTTTCGATAATGACTGCGTCATCTCCGGCTTCTACCTCTTTACCGGTCACGCCCTCTACTGATGCATAATCCATCGTATTGCAGACAAGCATCGGAGTGATCGTATCATATCCTGCAGCCTTTACCTTATCAAGATCAACCTCTAAGAGAAGATCTCCCTTCTTAACCTTGTCTCCTGCTTTTACGTGACCTGTAAATCCCTCTCCGTTCATCTTGACTGTATCAAGACCTACATGGATCAGAATCTCTGTCCCTTCTTCAGATACAAGGCTGACTGCATGGAGTGTATCAAATACCATACCGATCTCGCCATCTGCCGGAGCATAAATCTTTCCTTCTGCCGGAATGACTGCCATTCCTTTTCCAAGCATCTCCTCTGCAAAAGTCGGATCATTGACCTCTGAAAGAGGTACTGCCTTTCCCTTTACCGGAGCTCCGAGAATCATTTTATTATCTTTTTTCGTAAAAAGTCCACCAAACATTTACATTTCCTCCTGCTTTTTTCTTCTATTTTTTATATTGATTGCATTTTTATTCTTCTGCCATCGTAATCCTTCGTATGTGGATCGCAAGATACATCACTTCTTCACCGGATAACCTGCACTCTGCGGTCTTTTCTATATAATCCGCTACTTTCTTACTGCAGGCAAATTCTTTCGGATACTTTTGGCTGATCATGTCCGCCAGATCACTTTCTTCGTCCGGCAGAAGCTCTTTCCTGTAAACTCTCTGAAGCAGAAATTTCATATGAGTAATAAACCGCTCATAATGAAGCGTCCCTTCATCCAGCTTGATACCAAGCTCCCTCGTCACGATCTCCAGAATTTCTTTCATCTGATTCGGGAAACGTAACGCATCCCGGATATTGGTTCCATACTCTGCATTCACAAAATGAAGTGCAATAAACCCTGCCTCATCCTCCGGCAATTCTACCTTCAGACGCTCTTTGATCTGGGTAATCGCATATTTTCCGAGTTCATACTCCTGAGGATAAAACCTCTTGATCTCCCACAACAGTGCATTTTCAAGGTTGATCCCCTTTGCATATCTCGCAATCGCAAAATTAATATGATCCGTAAGCGTCACATAAATGCTCTGATTCAGCTTCAGCTTCAATGCACCTTTTGCATAAGAAATAATATCACTCGAGATCTTTGCATGCTCCAATGGAACTCCGACAAGCAGCTCTTTAAACTGATCTGCCACGCTTCCGCTTTCGATCCTGAAAATCTTTTCTATCTTATCTTCAGGGATCTTTGCTCCCGGTCTGCTTCCAAAACCGATCCCGCATCCCATGACTACGACTTCTCTTCCTATCTCATCAAAAGCTGAAACAATATTATTATTGATCACTTTTTCTATCGTCATACAACCGACCTTCCAAAATAACGTACCAACTCCGACACGCTTTTCATGTCTTACTGTTCCTTCTGCTAAATGCAACTCTTTCACCAGAAAACTTCCTGTGAAAATAAAAACCAGACCAACTGAACATACATCATCACCGTATGCTCATTGAATCTGGTTTTGCCTGCCTTACAGTAACAATCCGTTGACTTATTTCGTAACTTCAGTCTATCAAAAATCACCAAGAAAGTCAACCGATTATTTTATTTTATTTTTATACTATTTATATTTTTTTAATAAACATTCTCATTTAGTTGTCAGATTTTTACAATCTGCACTGAACTATATTGAAAATTATCTAGGTATCTTTGACAGTGCAGCCTTATCAGCAACGATCGTCACATCTCTGTGGAGCTGAAGGATAGACGCTGGAACTTCCGGTGTTACCGGGCCGAAAAATGCCTTTGCAACGATATCTGCCTTTCCTTCTCCATTAACAACCAGAAGGATCTTCTTTGCTTTCATGATCGTTCCGATTCCCATTGTATATGCCTGTCTCGGTACATCATCTGCTGATTCAAAGAAACGCTTATTCGCCTCGATCGTGCTTTCTGTCAGATCTACGCAGTGAGTTGTAACAGCAAAGTCTGCTGCAGGCTCGTTAAACCCGATATGTCCGTTATGTCCAAGTCCGAGAAGCTGGATATCAACTCCACCCATAGACTCGATCAGTGCTTCATATCTTGCACACTCTTTCTCTGCATCTTCCTGAGTTCCATCCGGTACATTTGTATTCTCTAACTTAATATTTACACGGTCAAATAAATGCTTATGCATGAAATAATAATAGCTCTGGTCATTGTCACGGGTCAGTCCTCTGTACTCGTCAAGATTTACTGTTCTTACCTGAGAGAAATCAACATCTCCTTTATTATACCAGTCTACTAACTGATCGTAGGTTCCGATCGGTGTAGAACCTGTTGCCAGACCCAGTACACAATCCGGTTTTAAAATAACCTGTGCTGAAAGAATATTAGCAGCCTGTCTGCTCATCTCCTGATAGTCTTTTGTCTCATAAATCTTCATCTTTTTTCCTCCTCAGCTCTGACTTGTCTCATCATAATTAGATTCTTTGCAAATACCGGATCTGACTTCTTATATCCAATCCTTCTTATCCGGCAGATATCGTTCTGCACTGTCAGATAAAGAAAACCAGACTTTCAGTCCATAAAGCAACCTTTATTTCCCGAAATCTGGTTTTGCCTTCTGATAAGTAACAATCCAGTATTTTCAACTACTGTTAATCTTAGCAGTGAAACGGTCTATTGTCAACACTTCTTTGACCCTTTGCGGGAAAATGTTACCGTCTCTTTACTCCCTCAAATTCATACAGATATACATCCTCCAGCGTCGGGCTGACTTTCACCGCATCATATTTAACAGGACACTTGTCTGCGATCACCCGCACGATGATCTCACCGTCTCTGCGGAACAGATTACTGATTTCATATTCTTTCTTCACCTTTGCCAGTTCATTCTGGCTGATGCACAGTTCATAAACATGACCGTAAATCCTCTTTTGCAGATTTTCCGGGCTGTCCTGATCTACCAGCCTCCCGTTTTTCATTAATAAAATTTCTTTAGAAATAAATTCAATATCCGATACTACATGGGTTGCGATCAGTACAACCCTGTCTTCACTCAGATCTGAGATCAGGTTTCTGATCCTGATCCGCTCTTTCGGGTCAAGTCCTGCAGTCGGTTCATCCAGGATCAGGAATTTCGGATCATTCAGCAATGCCTGCAGCAACAGCACCCTTTGCTTCATTCCGCCTGAAAGTTCTTTTAGTTTCTTCTTTCTTACCTTTTGCAGATTCAGAAGTGGGAGCAGCTCGTCCATTCTTCTCTGGATGGTTCTGCTCTTCATCCCTTTCAGCGTACCCATCCAATGGTTTCACCAAATAATCCAGTGCCGATACCTGAAATGCCTTACGGATCATTTCTTTATAATTTGTTGCAAAAAGGATCACTGCATGGTCATCTTTCTCCCTGATCTTTTCCGCCAGTTCCATTCCCGTCATCTGACCAAGCTGAATATCCAGCAGATAAAGATCATAAAAAGGATTTCCTTTGTCCAGTAATTCTTCTGCCGATGAAAATACTTCGCAACTCCCATTGATCCCGGCTTCTTCCATACACTCACATACCTGCTTTTCTAAAAAAAGCTGAAGTGCCTCTTCATCTTCGCAGACCACTGCCTTCAACTTTCCATTCCCCCATCCCTTATAAACTCATTCTAAATAATTGACCCTCACCAGGCTCAGCTTTCAACCGTCGGCCCTTACCGCCCGTCTGCACTCTTCAATCCAGATAATCGATCTTCATCAGTGTCAGTCCCTGCGGCGGCACGGTCATCCCCGCCGCCTGCCGGTCTTTTGCCTTCAGCATCGCCGGGATCTCTTCCGGATCGATCAGTCCTCTTCCGACTCCGATCAGTGTTCCGGCAAGGATACGCACCATATTGTAAAGAAATCCGTTTCCTCTGACCCGGAATGTGATCACATTTTCTTCCCGGATCACTTCCATCCGGTATATGGTGCGGACTGTATCTTCTACGTGCGTATGCACATTACAGAAGCTTTTAAAGTCATGCTCCCCCTCCAGATATCCCGCTGCCTTTCTCATTTTCTCCAAATCCAGCGGAAAAGAGACGAAATAAGTATCTCTTCTTCTCATCGGATCGGGAAGCTTTTGGTTCAGCACCCGGTATTCATAGGTCTTTTCTGTATTGCAGTGTCTTGGATGCCAGTCTGCTGCCACCTCGCAGGAATCAACTACTACGATGTCTTCCGGAAGCAACGCATTCACGGCATAAAGAAACCGTTCCGGTGGAATGGAAGATTCTGTATCAAATACTGCCACATTTCCTCTTGCGTGAACTCCTGCATCCGTCCGGCTCGCCCCGATCACCTTTACTGTCTGCCCGGTCAGCCGTGTCAGTGCCGTATTCAGTTCTCCTTCTATCGTTGCCACATTATTTTGGACCTGCCATCCACAGTAATCTGTTCCGTCATAGGCAACTGTCAGTCTGATCCTTCTCATTCTTTTCCTGTCCTCTTTTTTCTGTTATCTGTAATTAGAAAATCCATATTTTAAATGGAATATATCTTCCTATCCCTACGATCGCCACTAAATACAACAGTGTGATCAAATAAGCAACTCTGTCGTTTCTATGATACTGCAATGGTTTCATCTTTGTTCTTCCATCCCCGCCATGGTAACATCTTGCTTCCATTGCCATTGCAAGATCATTCGCCCGTCGGAATGCAGATACGAACAGCGGCACAAGGATCGGGATCATCGCCTTTGCCCTTTGCAGGATATTTCCCGATTCAAAATCTGCCCCTCTTGCGATCTGTGCTTTCATGATCTTATCCGTCTCTTCCAAAAGGATTGGAATAAAACGGAGAGCGATCGACATCATCATCGCGATCTCATGCACCGGAACATGGATCCGGTTCAGCGGATGAAGCAGCTTTTCGATTCCGTCTGTCAGGCTGTTCGGAGTGGTCGTAAATGTCATGATGGAAGATCCCATCACCAGAAAGATCAGTCTCACCGTCATAAAAACGCATGTCCGCAGACCACCCTCCGTGATCGTAAGGATTCCATAATGAAAGAGGATATTTCCATTCCTCGTAAGGAACAGGTTCATCAGCACCGTAAAAAGCAGCAGGATCACGATGGGTTTCAGTCCTCTGACAATAAATTTTACCGGTACTTTTGAAAGCCGGATCACCATTGCAAGAAATACAAATGCAACTACATATCCTAAAATACTGTTCTGTAAAAATAAGGAAACCAGGAATGCCAGCGTGCAGACGATCTTCACCCGTGGATCTAACCTATGTACCTGACTCTGTGCCGGATAATATTGTCCTATTGTAATATCACGGATCATGCCTGCACCTCTCTTTCTGCCTTTCGGGTCTGCTTCAGGCATTTCATGATCTCATCTGCGGCTTCTTCTACCGTTGCCGCATCTGCTGACACTTCAAACCCCTTTTCTTTCAGGTCATGCATCACGTAAGTTACCTGCGGTGCAGCAAGACCGACTGCCTCAAGTTCTTTATAATGCCGGAAGACTTCCTGCGGTGTTCCGTCCAGCATTTTTTCCCCCTGGTTCATCACGATCAGTCGGTCTACATATTTTGCCACATCTTCCATGCTGTGGGATACCAGAACTACTGTCATCCCGGTCTTTTCGTGAAGCTGTGCCACCTGATCTAGAATCTCGTCCCTTCCCTTCGGGTCAAGTCCCGCAGTTGGCTCATCCAATACAAGCACCTTTGGATGCATGGCAAGAATCCCTGCGATCGCCACACGCCTTTTCTGCCCTCCTGAGAGTTCAAATGGAGACTGATGATAATATTTCTCCGGGAATCCGACTAACTGCAATGCCTCTTTTGCCTGTGCCTCGCATTCTTCTTTTGAAAGCCCCTGGTTCTTTGGACCAAAGCAGACATCACTTAATACATCCACTTCAAATAACTGATATTCAGGATACTGGAACACCAGTCCGACCTGCGTGCGGAGCTGCTTCATATCGTATCCTTCTTCATAAATATTTTTTCCTTCATAGAGCAGCCTTCCTGAGGTCGCTTTCATCAATCCGTTCAGATGCTGGATCAGAGTGGATTTTCCTGAACCGGTATGACCAATGATCCCGACAAACTGTCCCTGTGGAATCTCAAGACTGACATCCTTCAATGCGTGCTTCTCGTAAGCGGTTCCCGGATTGTATACATAACTGAGATGTTCTAACGTAATCGACATAATGCTTCTACCAGTTCTTCCCTTCTTAAAATTCCTTTTGGCAGATCCACTCCACGGCGGATCAGCTCATCTGCCAGCATCGTAACCTGTGGTACATCCATCCGGTATTTTTTCAGTTCATCAACCCGGCTGAAAATTTCCCGTGGTGTGCCATGCATAACGATCCGGCCATCATCCATGACAAAGACCTGATCTGCATCCACCACTTCTTCCATATAATGAGTGATCAGGATCACAGTCACATTTTTTTCTCTCCGAAGCTTTTCCACTGCATGAATCACTTCTTTTCTTCCATTTGGATCCAGCATGGCAGTCGGTTCATCCAGTACAATGCATTTCGGCTCCATTGCGATCACTCCTGCGATCGCCACCCTCTGCTTCTGACCGCCTGAAAGCTTATTGGGAGAATCTTTTCTCCGGTCCAGCATCCCGACAGCACGCAGACTGTCCTCTACTCTTTTCCATATTTCTTTTGTCGGAACTCCGAGATTTTCCGGTCCGAATCCGACATCCTCTTCTACCACCGTTCCGATGATCTGGTTGTCCGGATTCTGAAAGACCATTCCGGCACTCTGCCGGATCTCCCACAGTTTCTCCAAATCCTTTGTATCTTTTCCGTCCACCCACATTGTCCCGTCTGTCGGAACAAGGATCGCATTCATATGCTTTGCCAGTGTGGATTTTCCTGAACCATTATGCCCCAGCACTGCCACAAAAGACCCCTGCGGAATGTCGATGTCCACTCCGTCAATGGCTCTGCGGCTTCCGATCACATTGCCGTCTTCGTCTCGTTTATCATATTCAAATACAAGCTTTTCAGCACGTATCATGCCCATGGTATACCGCCTCTCCTGAATCATATTATATCAAGTTTCTAATTTCTTTTATCCAACGGATTTTATTGTACGGTATGACACGGGAATTTGCAAGCCGGGAATGCTGAAAGCCTTCTCCGGATATCCCCATCTCTTCAGGAATGCTTAAACCCTTCCCCGAATACTTCACTCGTCTCAGTGAACATCAGAAATGCGGTCTCATCCGTCTTTCTCACTGCCTCCTGAACCATATAGGCTTCTGACTTGGAACAGGCACACAGCAGTACACCCTTCTGTTGTCCGGTATACCCGCCGGTGGCTTCTAAAAGTGTCACGCCCCGGTCTGCATTTTCCCGGATCGCTTTTGCCGTCTTTCCCCCGTCAGACGTAATAATGATCGCAAGTGTTCCTGCCCCGATCCCGTAAAGAACTTTATCGATCACCACCACCGACACAAAGGTAGAGATCAGTCCGTACAGCACTGCATCCACATCCCCGAATACCGGCCAGCCAAGAAGAATGACTGCAAGATCGATCATCAGGGTGATTTTCCCAAGCGAAAACGACGGATGCTTCTTTTTTATTGCCATAGTCAGAAAATCGATTCCTCCAGAGGACGAACCCCGCAGATAGAACAACACCATTCCTCCGCCCAGCAAGACTCCTGAATAAACTGCTGCCAGCAGACGCTGTCCGCGGTACAGTGGAAAAAAGGGAAATACAAGATCCAGAAAAAAGGTTGAAATAAGCATGGTCACCGCCGTCTTCAGAAGAAACTTTTTTCCTACTACTTTATAGCTGATCAGAACTAGCGGAACATTTAAAATCAGGGTCATGATCCCCACCGGCAGTCCCCACAGATGATTCAGGATCAGGGCAAGTCCTGATACACCGCCCGGTGCAAATCCTGCTGCCCCGGCAAAGGTATCAATCCCTGCCGCATACAAAATACTTCCTGCTATATTATATAAGAAATCATACAGATGCGATTTTTTCATAATAAAAGAGCATACCTTTCCTTTTTATCATACTCAGTATGCTCCGTTTAAGCTCGAATTATTCTTTTAAAAGGTTTACAGAACAAGATTTGCAAACAGAACGATCAACGGCAGTGCCACGATTGTTCTCTCAAGGAAGATGACCAGCAGCTTCCAGAAATTCAGCGGAATCTCACTCTTGATAATAATCGTTCCAACTTCTGTCAGATAAATGATCTGTACCAGTGAAAGAACTCCGATAATAAATTTTGTCTTTACAGATGTCAGCCCTACTGACAGGAGTGCCGGGATAAACATATCTGTAAATCCTACCAGGGTAGCCGGTGCTGCCGCAAATGCTTCCGGTACTCCCAGCAGTTTCAGGTACAGTCCCATCGGATAAGAAATCCAGTCAAAGACCGGTGTATATGTGGCAATGATCAGTGCCAGTGTTCCCCAGGCAACAACGATCGGGATCAGGTCAAAGAACATTCCCATCAGAACTTCCAGTCCACTTGTTCCGACTGTCTTTACATTGAAGGATTCTGCCCTTTTGCAGCTCATTTCTACAGCATGGGCAAAAATGCCTTTTTCCTGCGGAATCTCTTCGTTAATCTGCTTACCTACGGATTCTCTGTAAGTATTTGGAATCGTTTTAATTGGAGGGATTCTTGCAATGATCACTGCCAGGATGATTCCAACAATACAGATACAAAGATAAAATGGCGGGAACAGATTTGCAATTCCCATGGTGTCTGCAACCATCAGACAGAACGGGATCGATACCAGAGAGAAGTTTGTCATGATGTAGCCGGCCTCTCTCTTTGTATAAAATCCTTTCATATACTGCTCTCTCGTCAGGATAACCGCTGCATTAGAAGCACCAAACCAGGATGCGATCAGATCCACTGAGGCACGCCCCGGTACATGGAATAACGGACGGACAAGCGGTTTTGCGATCACACCAAGAAATTCCATAATTCCACAATCTGTCAGGAACGGTAAAATAAAGCTGAACGCCAGCACGATACTGAACAGTGTTCCGCACAGATCGATCATTGTTGCTCCTGTATCCGCAGAAATAATCATTTCCGGTCCAATCTTAAATACGATCATGACCGCAAATACTGCTCCAAGGATCTTCGATCCCAGATACAGTGGTGTTGTTGAGAATGCTCTCGACAGATAATGATTTTTCCTGATCCAGTCCGGCTTTGCAATAAAATCATACACACTTACTACCGCCGAAAAGACCAGCATCACCGTAATGATATAACTTAAGTTGCTGCCAAATAAGCCTTTGATCCAGCTTTTTAAAAAGTCCAACAATGTTGTAAATGATTCCCCCTGCGGAATCGGCACAAGGAACATTAAAATTCCAAATGCCGATCCTAAAAGGAATTTAAATAAATTCTTTTTTGTCACATATGACTTTCCCATTTGTACCCTCACTTTCCTTTTTTCTTATCGTCTGCAACACGTTTTCAGCTTTGTTGCATACTGGTTTATCCAACCAGCTCTTCCACTTTTACCATCGCATCATAAACCATGTCTTCGGTAATTTCATATGGAATATGCTCCATATCCGGTCCTGTCACGATTTCGTGCAGTACTTCTCTCAAGGTTTCCCGTTTCACAGATGCACCCATTTCTTTTAATGTTGTGCGGATTTTGAGATTCTTTAGAAATGTTTTCATTTCTTTTGCTTTTTCTTCTTCCCCGTCAACCAGCAACTGAACAAGCACACCATATGCCACGACATCCCCGTGCAGGTTTTCCTCTTCAAATCCATCCAGCAGAACCAGTCCATAGTAAACTGAATGTGCCACCGCACAATTATACTGATCCAGTACCAGCAGGGATACCAGTCCCGTACTTACAATATTGGCAAGCACAGCCTGCTCCAGGGCTTTTCCGGCTTTTTTGTGCCTGCATTCTTCCAGTGCTGCTTCTGCATATTCCAAAAGTGGGAAATAGCACATATTACTGATCTCTCTTCCCAGTGCTGAACTATGCTCCAGTCTGTCACCTCTCGCAGCAAAATGACATTCAAAATATTTTCCCAGCGTATCGCCCATTCCTGCCCTTAAATATTTTTCCGGTGCTTCTGCAATGATCTGCGTATCAATAAAGCTGTGGCGTGCCGGTTTTTCAAAGAAGTAGAAACTGTCAAAATTCCCGTCTTCCCGGTATACTACTGAAAGAGCTGTCGTTGCCGCACAGGTAGCCGCGATCGTCGGAAAGGTAAAAACCGGAAGTCCGGCTTTCTCCGCAGTTCCCTTTGCAGTATCCAGTGCCTTTCCTCCACCCATTCCAAAGATCATGTCTGCCTCAGATGCTTTTGCCTCTTCTGCCAACTCATCCATCCTTGCATAAGTACATTCTTCTCCAAAGACTTCCTCCCTGACAATGCTCAGTTCTGAACCTTTTATCTGACTTTCCAGTTTCTCTTTTCCTGCCTGCATTGCCAGCTTTCCACCGATCAGAAAGATCCTCTTTCCGAACGGCCTGCATACTTCCGCCACAGCTTCATAAGCAGTTTCACCGATTGTATAATTTGCAAAATTTACTGAATATACCATTATTTTAACAACTCCTGTAATTTCTTCAGACGCTTCAGTGCCTCGTCAATCGTCTTTTCTTCTCTTGCAAAGTGAAGCCGGATCAGATGATTCACTTCCTCACGGAAGAAACTGGATCCCGGTACGGCTGCCACTCCGATGTTTTTGATCATCCATTCACAAAATTCCAGATCTGTCCAGCCCTGAAACTGCGGCAGATCGAGAAATTCCTGAATGTCTATCATAACAAAATAAGTTCCCTGCGGCACATTATGCTTCAATCCGATCTCATCCAGTCCTTTCAGGAAGTACGCTCTCTTTTTCGTATAAAGTGCCAGCAGTTCTTCATAATAGGATTCCGGGAAATTCAGTCCCGTCACTGCTGCTTCCTGTAAAGGTGCCGCAGCTCCTACAGTCAGGAAGTCATGCACTTTCTTTGCTCCCTCAATGACTTCTTCCGGTCCGATCAGATACCCCAGTCTCCATCCGGTGATCGAATAGGTTTTAGAAAGAGAATTACAGGTGATCGTATGCTCATACATTCCCGGAAGAGATGCCATACATACGTGCCGGTTCGGTGCATACACCATATGTTCATACACCTCATCTGTCACAACAAATCCATCGTATTTTACGGCAAGTTCTCCGATCTGCATCAGTTCTTCTCTTGTAAATACTTTCCCACACGGATTGGACGGGTTGCATACGATGATTGCTTTTGCTCCGCTTTTAAAGCCTTCTTCCACCAGACTGATATCAAATCCATACTCCGGCGGAACGAGTGGAATGTAGATTGGTTCTGCTCCTGACAGGATCGCATCTGCCCCATAATTTTCATAAAACGGGGAAAATACCATCACTTTGTCTCCCGGATTGCAGATCGTCATCATCGCACACATCATCGCTTCTGTTCCACCACAGGTCACTACGATTTCTTTGTCCGGATCAATCTCTCTCCCGATTGCCTTTCCCTGCTTTTTCGCCAGTGCCTCCCGGAAATTTTCAGCTCCAAAAGTGACCGAATACTGATGCGGACCTGCATAGGCTGCCTTTGCCAGTGCATCCAGCATCGCTTTCGGTGGATCAAAATCAGGAAAGCCCTGGGACAGATTGATCGCACCATATTCATCACTGATCCTGGTCATACGCCGGATCACCGAATCGGTAAATGTATTCACACGATTACTTAACTGCGGCATTTTACTTTTCTCCTTTTCGTTTTTCTGAACATCGGATTTATTCTATCTGATAAATCTACTGTTGTAAGTTAAAATTGTAATTTTTCTGTATCGGGATTATAATAGGGTATACCGTTACGGTATAGTCAAGAAAGGATTGAATATTTATGCAAAAAAATGATATTCCATGCATAAAAACCGGTGATTTTGCAAAGTTGTGTGGCACAAATAAGCGGACACTGATTCATTATGATGAAATTGGTATCTTCCATCCTGCCTATACAGACGAAAAAGGCTACCGCTACTACAGTGAAAGTCAATTTGATATTTTCTTTACGATCACCTGGCTGAGAGAATTAGGAATGCCACTGAAAGAGATCGGGGCATTTCTGGATCACCGTACTCCGGATCTCTTAAAAGATTTGTTACTGGAACAGCAAAAGGAAGTGCTTCGTGAAGAAGAACGGCTCAGAAGAATCCGGCAGGTCATCACAACCAAGCTGTCTCTGATCGAGAACCGGGATCAATTAACCCAGAAAGGGATCGACAAGATTTTCTGTGAAGAACTCCCGGAAGAATATCTGATCATTAGCGAACCGCTTCATACAAATGAGCATCAGCACATTATTCAGACACTCTGCTCTCATGTCGGATACTGCAACAGCCATAACTTAAATGCCGGAAATCCTTACGGAGCTATGCTGGATATCACAGAACTCAGACAGAATCACCTTGATACTTATGCCTATTTTTTCACAAAAGTCATTGACTTTCCCGAAGGGCATCCCTGCCATATCAAACCGGCCGGCACGTATGCCACTGCCTGTCTGAAAGGGGACTACTACCAGTCCGAACAGATTTATCAGAAACTGTTCCAGTGGATCGATGACCATGGTTTCAGAACCGGACAGTATTCCTATAAGGAAGCAGTGATCGATGAACTTGCAACTTCAGATACCGGGGAATATCTGACCAGAGTATCAGTACAGATCCTGAAACCGGAGTGAAATTATCGAAATATCCTTTGCTGGATCTGCATATATAGTCCTGCTTCGCATACACGCAGTAATAACAAAGAACAGGGATACCTGCGGTGAACACTTCCTTTTATAACCGGAACTGTCCGCTGGGATCCCTGTTCTTTTTATGTACTATATACAGATTCATAATTTCTACCGCAGATCTTTATCCTGCTCTGCGACTTTTCTATCTGTACAAATCCGCTTTATAAGAAGATTTATTCGTCTTTCACCGGATTTTCAATACTTACCTTGTGATCATACCACACGCCTTTTTTCCCGATCAGAGCCAGATCAAACTCCTGATCGATCACTGTAACCGGAATATCAAATCCATAAACCTCTTCCGTAGTTCCATCGGAATAGGTCACCGTATCTACGGTTGGCTGCAGAAGCTCTGCTCCATCCTTCTGGGCATCCTCTGCCTTACCAGGGAACAGATTGACAATATTCTTTGAATGAAGAGTGACATGAAAGACCATCTTTCCGTCTTTCACAGTCAAAGTTCCTTTTCCATCCTTTGTCTCATTTGCATGAAACATCGAACTGTCTGTATGAAATTCTGCAGTATATACACCATCTTCCAGTCCTGCATCTTCTGCTGCATTTTTCTTTTCCGAAGATTCTTCTGCTATTCCTTCCGCTTTTGAAGAATCCTGTTCTGTCTGTACTTTCTTAGTATCTTTCGTATCTGCCTTACCGCCACATCCTGCAAGCATCGAGGCAGTCATCATAACAGAAAGTGTCACTGCCAACAGTCTTTTTCTCATGAAAAATAATCTCCTATTCTGCATCCATTGCTGCTTTTGTATGAGCTACATAAAGCTGCTGGATCTCTTTAATCTCACCTAAACCGGCAATCTGGGTCTCAATGTTGTCAAATGCGTCTGCCGCTTCAAACTGGCTCTTCCAGGAATCATCATCATCGCCTGCCATATCATTATTGGCATGATCTCCTGCCACAACCATCAGTGGACGAAGTACAACATTTTTGTATCCTGCTGCTTTGATCTTTTCAATCACTGACTCACAGGAGGTCTCTTCCGGTTCACCCTCTACTGTTCCGATAAATACATTCTCATATCCAAGCTGTTCCATCTGCGTCTGCATCTGGGAATAGCTGATCTTTGCTGTATGGGATGTTCCATGTCCCATAAATACAAATGCTGTTCCTGCTTCTTTTGCAGCATCCAGGCTTTCATACTCGGTTATTTTTACTGCCTCTGCTGTGATTGCTTTTGCTACGGCTTCCTTATCTGCATTGATCACAGTTGCATCGGAACCAACTTCTCCAAGCAGTGGCTCTGCAATTTTTACTGACTCGAACTTATCTTTATAATTTTCTACTGCTTCTGTCAGTTCATCATATTCTGCACCATGCATCAGATGCGTCGGCTGCACGATCAGATTCTTGACACCGTTCTTTACAGCTCTTTCTAAAGCCTGATCCATATTATCAATCTTTTCTCCGTCACGTGCCTGAACATGGTTGATGATGATCTGAGCCGTAAATGCCCTTCTTACAGACCACTCAGGATAAGCTGCCTGAAGTGCCTTTTCAATTCCACCAATATCCTCTGCACGGCTGTTATTAAAGGAAGTTCCGAAACTTACAACTAAAAGTTCATTTTCCCCAATCTCATCCTCATTCAGTGGATCATCTTTTGATGCGTCTCCCGTATCTCTTCCGAAATAATCCGGGTCTGCATTTTCACCTTCTACTAACTCTTTCTGTGCATCTGTCAATGCATCCCACGCCTTCTTTGCAGCTTCGCACTGCTCATCTGTCTTGTCTGTCCTCTCCTGTACATAAATATCATCAATCAGCTTTGCCACTTTATCTGCCGCCTCCTGATCTTTTTCTTTGGTTGACTGTTCAGATTTGGTTGAATTGTCGTCACTGTTCTTTCCACCACATCCACTTAACATGGATATTCCAAGTGCAGTTACCAGAAATGCTGTCAATAATTTTTTCTTCATCTTTCCCTCCCTGATCTTTGATCAATGCTTTTTGGAACAGAACAGTTCAGATATACAGATATACACACCGACTCTGGCTTTTGTCTGCATAAATAAGTAAATAAAACCCCCGTTAAAAACGAGGGTTCACATAATATCTTCTTTACACGAATAAACTGTCTTTTTTATAAAAAACAGTCTGTCCTATTCTTTCGTACCGCCAGTTCCTCGTGACCTGAACTCTTCGTTCCTGTACTGCGAAAGGCAGGTCTCCCGGCTGATCGTTCAGACGCATCCAGCTCACCTTCCCGGTCTCCCAGTGGTCTTATGGCTGTTGCTCACGAAATACGGTGACGAGTTCGTACAGGATTCGCACCTGTTTCCCTTTTCACCAGTCCTGACATTTTGTCCGACTGACACCTTACGCATCTTTCATTTAATTGTAACGGGGATATTCTAACACCTTCCCTGAAGATCTGTCAAGAAATATCCCTCTTACCTTTTTGCTCCTCCAAAGTCCTGCGTAATCTTTCAGTCTCTTCCTCTGCTGCTTTTGCACGCTTTTCCGCTTCTTCAATTTCTTCTTTTGCCTTCCTTTTCACCTCATCAACTTCCTTTTTCGCTTTCCGCTTCGTCTCGTTCAGTTCTTCTTCCATCTCATCGATCATCAGCTTTACTGTATTTCGATCCATAATTTCCAGTTCTTTTGAAAACATCTCCATCATCCCTTCCATATTCAGGCACAGAGTGTAGATTTCTTCATAAATTTTCTGAAATTCAGGATTCCTGTCCAGCAGTTTCATAATCATATCCGGATCATCCTGACTTAGAAATACCAACCACTCTTCCAATTTATTCTCTATCTTTTTATCTTTATTGTGAATGATGTTATTAAAAATGTCAAGACATACAAACGTGTACTCCTGTAATAGATTGATCTCCATAGGCAATTCCTTTCTACTGATGATTTTTTTCTGACTGTTCTCTGCAGATTTTCATTTTGACCATTTATTTTAATTACATTGAATCGATGCTTTGAATAAAAGCTGTTGACCTTGTTCTGAATTCAGATGCTCCATGAATCGGAGTAATTACAGAATACATGACAAATACTGGAATTGCAATTTGTATTTTGTTCATAACTCATCTTTTTTGTCGATAAAATTGTGGATAATTTTTTTTTTGGGGGGAGGATAACAAAAGAGTCCGGACATACATTTTCTGTATATCCAGACTCTTTTCTTTTTAACAAAGCTTTTCACAGCTCAGTTCATTTTCATCCTGTCTGCATTTCTTAGGCTCTGCGTTTCTTTTTAAATGCAATTACGATCACTGCACCTGCTGCAAGCAATGTCATTCCGAAGAATGGAATTACATTGGCTGCATCTCCGGTCTTCACTGTGGTAGTCTTAACGGCATCTGCCTTCTTATCAGAATCATTCTTATTTAAGTCATTCTTATTTGAATCATCTTTCTTTGAATCATTCTTCTTATCATCGTCAGCTGCCGGTTTCTTTTTCAGACCATCCAGTGCCTTCTCGATTGCTGCTGCCATTGCGTCAACTTTATCCTGTTCGGATTCTTTCAGACCCTTTTCTACCGCTGCGACTGCATCATCCAAAGCTTTCAGACTTTCTTCTGTATACTTACTTCTGTCAATCTTCTGTACTTTTTCCATTGCTGCATTCACTGCTGTATAGTCTGCATCTTTTTCCGGTTCAACTACCGGGCTTTCTACCAGTTCGCTTAATGCTTTCTCAATTGCTGCTGCCATTGCATCAACTCTGCTCTGTTCGGATTCTTTCAGACCCTTTTCTACTGCTGCGACTGCATCATCCAAAGCCTTCAGACTTTCTTCTGTATACTTACTTCTGTCAATCTTATCTGCTTTTGCAATTGCTGCATTCACTGCTGTATAGTCTGCATCCTCTTCTACAGCCGGTTTTTCAACCAGTGCTGCATACGCATTATTGATTGCTGCTGCCATTGCATCGACTCTGCCCTGCTCGGATTTCTTCAGTCCTTCTACTACCGCTGCAACTGCATCATCCAGTGCTTTCAGACTCTCATCTGTATATCTGCTTCTGTCTACTCCTGCAGCTTTTTCTTTTGCTGCATTTACTGCTGTATAATCTGCATCTTCTTCTACAACCGGTCCGTCATTTTTTGCCAGTGCTGCTACGGCTGCCTCAAGAGCTGCCTTCGCATTGGCTACTTCAGACCAGGACTTATCCGGCTGATTTCCTGCATTGATCGCTGCATCAAGTTCTGTGATCAGTGCTTCAGATGCTGTGATCTGCTCATTCAGGGCTGCTACAGATTCTGCTGTATAAATATCCTTTGCCGCCTCTGTCTTTGCTTCTTTTAATACCTTCCGGTATTCTGTCAGATCGTATGGATCTGCATCTGCCGCTCTTCCATTTATCTGGATCTCTACGATATGGTTCTCATGTCCGCTTGTAGTATTACTTCCAACTTTACCCATTGCGTACAGACGTACATATCTTCCTGTCACAGCTTCTCCGCTGTATAATGCTTTTCCTGCTGAAGTTTCTGCATATAATGTATCTGTCGGATCCACACCTAAATTATATACATCAGAATCTCCACTGTAATAGAGAACTGTCTTCTTCGCAAAATCTGCTGTATCAGATACTACCAGTGCGGTTGCCTTATAAGTTCTTCCATCAGTCCAGTAACGCCATAAGTTTACATTGTTGATCCTGCACTGCTGTCCGAGATCAATTGTAATGTAAGAACCTTTATCTTTTCCGTCTTTTCCGTAAATTGCATAGCTGTCAGAATCATTATTAAGACCATCTACTGCCTTGGAAAGCGGACTTCTTGTATTGGTCATATCTGTTGTCTCATTTGCATCTACCCATGCAGCTGTTACATTTTTCTGATATGCCAGATTTTCTACTACTTTCGGCACAAGTGTTGCATAACCTGCTGTCAGTGCCTCTTTTGCTGCCTGGATCGCTGAAGCATCTCCACCTGAGATGGCACTCGTTGCATTGGAAAGAAGCGTATCCATATTGGCTGCTGTCCAGGACTCTGTTGTCCAGTTATTTTTTTCTGCTGTGATCTTCTTCACAGTCTCTGCCAGTCCTGATGTCGGAACTTCATCGTAACCAAGACTTCTGTCATAAACTGCTACATTTGTCACAGCTCCGTTTACACCGTTACCAACGATCTTTGCTGCCGGAACTGCGAACTCTTTGTTCTCTGCATTATATACAGACGCACTTATCTGTCCGTCTACATAAATACGAACCAGTCCGTTATTTTCTTTTACACCAACGATCATAGATTCTGTTGCATCGGAAATAACTGCATCAGCTGTTGCTGTCACACCGTTTACCGTGAAATACGGATGTCCTTCCGCATTGATTCCGAGTTCATAAGCATCTCCCTGCTTTACAAGGACAACGCTTCTGTCTGCTGTCTGAACCTGTGCTGCTACTGTGAATCCGTTGGTTCCTTCTACGCTGCGGTCTTTTCCACTGATCTCGCTGTTGCTTCCCTCTACAGTTTCTTTCTCTGCAATCTTATTCTCTGCATAGTATGGAGCTGAGATCTTTCCTGTAATCTGATTTCCGGCTGCATCTGCTCCACTCTCTGCGGATACTTCTACAACATCGCCATCATTCAGTGCTGTAGCAAATGTCAGTTTAAATGTACGCAGGTCTGCATACTCTGAAACTGTCACATTATCAACAACTTCATTATTTACTTTGACCTTCAGGATTGCATTTCCTTTGATCTTTTCACTTAACTGTACCCGAAGCTCTGTTCCTGAAACACTTGTCAGACTCTTGAATGTCGGTGCAGTTGTATCTGCATCCTGGCTCAGAGACCATACCTGTACTTCACCCGGCTGAAGTGTAACGGATACTTCTTCACCCTTTGTATAAGTATCTTTTGCTGTCGCAATCGTTCCATTCGGAGAATAAGTATGTACTGTACTCATGTGGTAAGTACCGGCTTTTGTAACTCCGATTGCATCATTCAGTGTAAATGTGATCGTCTTCTCTGTTGCAGACGGGTTTCTCATGGAAATGATTCCTGCATTTCCATCGAAGCATGCAAATCCATATGGATTCTGTACTTCACCGCTGCTCATTCCACCATTTCTGTAAGTGCTGAGTCTTGTTGCACTGGATGGATGGCTACCGATCATCTTCGCATTCTTCAGCTTGGAGAAATTTTCTTCCTCCCACTCAAGGAACTCTGCATTTACAAGATATTTATCCTTGTCCAGCAGTGAATCAGAGTAATAAAGCTCCCAGAATGCAGTTCCTCTTGTTCCCATCATATACAGGTAATTCTTGAACTGTTCTGCTGTCATGGAGTCAGCTACGATTCCTGTTCCTTCACTTCCGTAGATCGGGTCATGGTTATAAAGATTTGCCAATGGGAACTGAAACTGGTGTACCTGAACAAACTCATAGTAGTTCGCATCACGGTAAGTCAGCATATTGTCCATCTTATTATTCAGCGTACCATTACTGATCTCTCCACGGTCTCCTGCACACTGTAACCATACAGAGTTTGCCCACTGTAAGAACCATGGACTTGGGTTGACATAACAGGTCAGGGAAATCCACAAGTTCTTTATATTATAATCTTTCTCAGCCTGACGGATATTCTCCATCAGCACGATCCATTTCTCCCAAAGGTCTGTCACATGGTACATCTGATTCTGTCCACCATACATATGGCGGTGTTCCTCACTGTATCCTACAACACCTTCTCCTGACGGGAATGCATTATACTGTGCAACATCTGCAAATCCATCCCACTTCCAGTAGTTCACTCCATAGTCGTGCATCCAGTTGATCGCCATTTCTTCAAACTTCTGAACATAAGTTGCATCTGCAACATCAATGGAACCACCGGATTTACTTCCTGTTCCGCTCTTTGTCAGGATATCTGCCAGAGAACCGAAGAAGTTGTATCCTCCTCTTGGTCCAATCCATACACCGAAATCAGATCCCAGTTTATTTACCAGGGAACTGGATGTCGTCAGTCCATTCGGGAACTTGGAGTTAAACTCCCAGAATCCTGTTGTATTCAGGGTCGTTCCTGAACGTACGGAATCTACAACCGATGTATCATTGTAGTTGTTCCATCCATCATCCACTACATAGGAATCCATCGGGCGAACTCCGGTCTGTGTCAGTTCCTTCTCGATTTCAATGAATGAGGAAAGGATATTATCATCATCAATTCTCATCATGTTGTCGAACCAGGAGTTGTACTGCAGACGGAAATCTGACGGAGTTGCAATACTGTCGATATAATCATAAAAATCACTTTGGATGACTCCCTGATCACTTCCGTCACTATGGCTTGCACCAACAACGGTCTGCCAGGAAATATACTTTCCATCCTCAGTCAGCTGTCCGTCTCTCTCAAAATCTGTAAAATTCTTTCCTGTATAGTAGCGTACATGTCCCAAACCTGATTCAATCTGTGTATCAGTTTCCGGGAATTCTGATCCCACAAACATTCCATCAATATAGATCGGCTGTCCGAGATTTGCCTTATATTCGCTCATCTCTACAACACCGCCGACTCCCTTCGGAACAGTCCATGTCTTATCGCTGTCTGTGACTGTCAGATGCTCGCCATCGATATAATCCATGCGGACATCCTTATCTTCACTGTCAATCTCCAGGAACTTACGCATGAAATGATCCCCATCATACATGACAATCTTTTCTGTAATATTGGCTTCGCCTGTTCCCATCTGAACCGGATCAAATTCAAAAGTAATCATCTTACCGGTCTTATTGACATCATTGATCACTGCTGTTGTATCATCAATCGAAGTCGATTTCAGTGTCAGTTCACTGGATTTGATTTCTTTTCCGGCAATCTGTGTACCTTTGTCAAGAACAGTTGTTCCGGCTGTATCCTGCACATCCAGTTCTCCGACATTCATAAACTTATTCCGGTTTGCATCCTGCCAGTGGTAGGACTCAATACCAACCAGTTTGATCTTGGATGTCGTCACTGTTTCATCCAGCTCGATCGCATCCGGCTTTGTATTTGCATCGGTTGTCAGTGAAATTTCTGCATTTCCACCAACCGTTGCATCCTGCCATGCACTGCCATCCCAGTACTGGATCTTCAGTTTGGTCAGACGTCCGGTACAGTTATACTTCGCACTATTATCATAACGCGGTGTATAAACCACTTTTTTTACTTCTTTTTCTGATCCAAAATTTACTACCAGTTTCATATCATCCGAATTAGAACACCAGAAATTGCCTGTTGTATCGGTAATCCCGTCTAATATCTGACTGCTATTTCCCTCACTGGTCGTATATTCTTCCAATGAAACTGCCCCGTTACTTGTCTCATCCAGCGTCTTAATCACAAATTCTTCTGAATTTTCTCCCGGTGTGAACACTGAATTTCCAAGCAGGTTCTCAATTTTTGTCGTGGAAAGCCTGTCATCAGAAATACTGAACTCACGGCTGAGCTTATCATTTCCAATGGTCACAATATTTCCACTCTTCGTAGCACTGACTGCATCCTGTGCGGCTTCTACTTCAGTCACTGCAAGCGGTGAAATCTGCACACAGCTTAATGCTGTCACAAGTGCAACCGCTTTTTTTAGTTTCCCTTTCATCATAGAAACTTATCTCCTTCCTCCCATTTTCGTGAGTATCTTATTTATATTAAGATACATCCTACTTTATTGTATCTCTTTTTTCCTCTCAAATCTTGTCACCCCCCCCACATTTTTTTGCTGTTTTTTGTCTGATTCGGAACTATTCGGATCTGTCTCGCATCCGTTTAGTGAAAGGGATTTGATTAGACTGGTATATTAATAAAGGTGCTTATGACCTGATATCCTATGCATCGGATTATCTGAGACAGGTCATAAACACCTTACTTTATTATTAGAAATGATGAAAAACTATTTTCAGTTATTATCCCAGCATTTCCCGGAGCATTTTGTTGACCATTCCCGGATTTGCCTTTCCTTTCATGGCTTTCATCGTCTGTCCGACCAATGCACCGAGTGCTTTTTCTTTTCCTCCTCTGTAATCAGCGACTGCCTGTGGATTGTCAGCAATGACTTTCTCCAGCGTCGTTCTGAGTGCATCTGCATCATTGACTGTCTTCAGTCCATGCTCTTCTACATATACATCCGGCTCAATATCATTCAGGAAGATCTGTTCAAATACTTCTTTTGCCACAGAACTATTTACTGTGCCCGCATCATTAAGCTCGATCAGCTTCGCCAGATTCACCGGTGAGAACTTCAGATCTTCTGCTTCCATGCTGTGTTCCTTCATCAGACGCATCGTCTCTACCATCAGCCAGTTGGATACTTTTTTCGGCTTATTGCAGATCGCAGTCGTCGCTTCAAAAAGATCTGCCATATGCTTGGATTCTGTAATGATCTCTGCATCATATTCCGGGATGTCAAATTCTTTTTTGTAACGCTCCAGCTTCTCTGTCCGAAGTTCCGGCTGCTGTGCCCTGATTTTTTCGATCCATTCGTCACTGATCACGATCGGAACAAGATCCGGTTCAGGGAAGTAACGGTAATCCTGTGCATCTTCTTTGGAACGCATTGCATAGGAATGTTCTTTATTATCATCCCATCTTCTTGTCTCCTGGGTCACTGCTTTTCCTTCTTCCAGCAGCTCGATCTGTCTCTGACGCTCTCCCTCAATTGCATGAGCGATTGCTTTAAAGGAGTTCAGGTTTTTCATTTCCGTTCTTGTACCAAATGTATCCGAACCAACTTCCCGAACAGAAAGGTTTACATCCGCACGCATAGATCCTTCCTGCAGCTTGCAGTCCGATGCTCCCAGATACTGTACGATCATACGGAGTTTCTCAAGATATGCGATCACTTCCTCAGCGGAACGCATATCCGGCTCTGATACAATCTCTACCAGCGGAACTCCGCTTCGGTTATAATCAACCAGTGATGTATCATCCCATTCATCGTGAACGAGCTTTCCTGCATCTTCCTCCATATGCATTTCATGGATCCGCACTTTTTTCTTTCCGCTTCCGCTTTCAATCTCTACATATCCATCTCGTGCGATTGGAAGATAAAGCTGGGAAATCTGATAGTTCTGCGGATTATCAGGATAAAAATAGTTCTTGCGGTCAAATTTACATACCTGCGTGATCTTACAGTTTGTTGCAAGTCCGATCGCCATCGCATATTCTACAACCTGCTTATTCAATACCGGAAGCGACCCAGGCATACCGGTGCAGACCGGGCAGGTATGCGTATTCGGTGCCCCACCAAATTCGGTACTGCATCCACAGAAAATCTTTGTCTTTGTTGCCAGTTCGATATGAACTTCCAGTCCGATCACTGTCTCATACTGCTTTGCCATGATTACTGTACCTCCTTTTCCGCTGTCCGTCCGATCTGTGCAGGAACCTCATGCACTTTCTTTGTCGCACATTCATAAGTATATGCGGCACGGATCAGCGTCTTTTCGTCGAATACATTTCCTATGAGCTGCATTCCCACCGGCAGCCCTTTGCTGTCTTTTCCTACCGGCACACTCATGCCCGGAAGTCCGGCAAGATTGACAGAGATCGTATAAATATCTCCCAAATACATTTTCATCGGGTCATCCAGACTCTTTCCAAGCTCCGGTGCTGTTGTCGGGGCAGCAGGTCCCAAGATCAGATCGTATTTTTCAAATACACGGTCAAACTCCCTCTTGATCAGGGCTTTTGTTCTCAACGCTTTCAGATAATAGGCATCATAATATCCTGAACTTAATACGAAAGATCCCAGCATGATCCTTCTCTTTACCTCTGCTCCGAATCCTTCGGAACGGGTCTTTTTATACATATTGTGAAGTCCCTCATACTCTTTGGTACGATATCCATATTTTACTCCGTCGAAACGTTCCAGGTTGGAACTTGCCTCTGCTGCTGCGATCGTATAGTATGCCGGAATCGCATATTTTACGAGTCCCAGGTCAAACACCTCTACCATTGCACCTTTTTCCTCAAGCACTTTCGCTGCCTGCATGACTGCCTGATTTACTTCGGGATCCAGTCCTTCGCCCATATAATCTCTCGGGATTCCGATCCTGAGTCCTTTTACATCTTCCACCAGTGCTTCTGTAAAATCACAGTCATCCCGTTCGATCGACGTACTGTCTTTCTCATCGTGGGATGCGATCACTTCCAGGATTGCTGCACAGTCTGCCACATCCTTTGCCACCGGTCCGATCTGATCCAGTGAAGAACCATATGCCACCAGTCCATAACGGGAAACTGTACCGTACGTCGGTTTCAGTCCCACTACTCCGCAAAAGGAACTTGGCTGACGGATCGATCCACCGGTATCAGAACCAAGTGCATAATAACATTCGCACGCAGCCACTGCCGCACAGGATCCACCGGAAGAACCTCCCGGAACATGAGCTGTATTATGAGGGTTTTTCGTTGGTCCATAATAAGAAGTCTCCGTCGTACTTCCCATGGCAAACTCATCCATATTCGTCTTTCCGAGAATGACGGCTCCTGCATTCTTCAGGTTTTCAACCGCCTGTGCTGTATAAGTCGGCTTAAACCCGGAAAGAATTTTGGAACTGCATGTTGTAAGCTGTCCTTCAATACACATATTATCTTTGATCGCCACAGGAACTCCTGCCAGCGGACCGGTCAGTTCTCCTGCATCAATCTTTTTCTGAATTTCATCTGCCTGTGCATAGGCCCCTTCTTCATCCAGTGTCACATAACTGTTGATTGTTGGCTCTACTTCTTTTGCCTGCTCGATTACTGCCCGGACTGCTTCTCTGACTGTCACCTCACCGGCTTTTATTTTTCTGCCCAGTTCAAGGGCTGTAAGTTTTAATAAATCCATCTTCATCTCACTCCCTTTAACCTATCGTCTTCGGCACTTCAAAGCTGTCTTCTTTCCGAAGCGGTGCATTTGCCAGCGTCTTCTCTTTATTATCACCATTTGTTACAACATCTTCCCTGAATACATTCTGCACCGGAAATACATGAGACATCGGTTCAATCCCGGTGGTATCCAGTTCATTTAAGGTATCTATATAATCCAGCATCTGCTCCATATCGCTTTTGGCGGCTTCTTTCTCTTCCGCCGAAAGCTCCAGTTTTGCAAGGATTCCAACATATTCTATCGTTTCGTCTGAGATTTTATTTGCCAATTCTGTCACCCTTTCTCACTTCATTTTTTGATACCAGGGTCAAAAGGTCTGACACCACGTGTGCTCGCACACGAGTGGTAGAAT
>ERZ772872.786-NODE-786-length-31181-cov-3.635642_pt1 | contig 31181 bp, 26 predicted proteins | sample MGYA00512132_ERZ772872 | MGnify/ENA primary metagenome ERZ772872 (study PRJEB29015, sample SAMEA2737724) | human gut metagenome | biome: human gut; feature: human-associated habitat; material: faeces | place: China | collected 2012 ...
ATAGCACATAATCGTAAGAAATATCCTATAAAAAAAAGAATAAGTGATGTAAAACCACCTACAGAATGAGCACACATTTTTTCATCTAAAGCGTATTTCTTAAATGCATATCTTGGTAAAAAAAATGCAGTTAATAAATACTGTCCTTCAATTTTTTTGCTGTATTGTATTTTATTATCGTTTGGATTTGGGCTAGTGTTTTTTTTATCTTCAATTTGTTTTTCTTCTTCAATTTGTTTTAGGGCAAGATAATATGATTTACTTTGTATTTCAATAATTTCTTCCTTAGTTAAATTGTTATTTATGACATATAAATTATCTATCTGCTTGTATTTTTTGTATTTTTGTTTTTTCATGAATGCCTCCCATTTTATAGTTGATATTATATAGATATTAAGAAAGTTTAGAGAAATATATAAATCTCCCCAATAATAATCCCCCATCAATATAAAATAATTTTACTACAAATATTTACAAGAAACAACAAAAATATCCATGGAACACAATAAGTTCATAAATACAATAAAGCCGCGTACCCATAACAGATACACAGCTTTATTGCGTGTGATTAAATTAATTTTGGATGCGGATTAGTCAATCCCAAAACTCCGCTCCTCTTCCACCACATCCAGTTTCTTGACATCCATCCCTGTGATTTGGACAAATCGACGTCCGGCGAGGAATGTGACCAGCTCATCGATGGCTGCTTCCGATCCCTGCACTTCCATCTCGACATCTCCGTTATAGAGGTTCTTTACCCAGCCGGTAAGCCGCAGCTGGTTTGCTTTGTGCTCGGAATAATACCGGAAGCCAACACCCTGTACGCTTCCGTGAAATATGATATGTTTTCTGATGATATCTGCCATGTTGTTCTCCATTTATATGTGTTTTTCTTGCTTGCTTTTCTGCTTCAGAATCAATAATAATTTAATTATAAGCCATTTTTCTTGCTGGTGCAATGAAATAAAAAAGAGATAATCATTCCAATAGAAATAATTATCTCTTTCCGTGTGTATCGTTATTTACATTACAGACACTTCTTCACATCATCCACAATCTGTTCCACAGTCAGATGATTGTCCTTTAATACGTCATTTACATCGTAACGGTCGAGGAATTCCTTCTTGATACCGAAGTTCAATACCTTCATATCAGAAGCTCCGTAGAACCGGGTGATCTTCTCACCGAAACCACCGTCCAAGATGCCATCTTCGAGTGTGATAACCACATCGTGGTTTGCCTTCAGGTCTTCGAGCATAGCCTCATCAAGACCGGTAATATAATATGGATTGATGATGGTTGCTTCGATGCCAGTTGATTCTTTCAGTGCTTCGGCTGCTTCTACACCAAGTCCGTAGAATGAACCAAGACCGATGATAGCGACCTTGCTGCCCTGCTTTGTGATCTCGTACTTGTTCAGCTTCGAGAAGTCCTTTGTGACAGCCTTTCCGTCTGAGACAAATGCGCCGCCCGGTACGCGGATTGCAACCGGATGCTCTGTCTGGGCGATGCTCCAGTCTAACATGGCAAGGTACTCTTCCTTTGTCGTTGGTGCGAGGTAGACAAGTCCTGGGATATTTGCCATCATAGGGATGTCGTAGATGCCGAGGTGTGTGACATCGTTCATACCATAGATGGACGCAGAAAATGTCAGGATCGTTGCGGGATTGCCGTTTACACACAGATCCTGTGCCAGCTGGTCATAGGTTCTCTGGATAAATGTGCTGTATACGCCGTAGACCGGTTTGCCGCCGCTTTTTGCAATACCGGAGGCGAGTGCCACAGCTGTTTCCTCGGCGATTCCGACATCCACGAATTGTCTGCCCGCTTCCTTTCGCTTATCTTCCGTGAAGCCCATTACCGTCGGTGTGGCAGATGTGATGGTCACAACACTTGGATCTTCTTTCATTTTCTTCATCAGGTAGTCGCAGGTAACGCTGGAATAATCCTCACCACCAAAATCTGCGATTACCTCGCCGGTCTCGATATCGAACGGCAGATGCCAGTGCCACTCTTCCTTGTGTGTTTCGGCGAGCTTGTAGCCTTTTCCTTTCAAGGTACGAATGTGTACCACAACTGGTTTTACGCTGTCCTTGACGCCTTCAAACGCCTTGATTAACGCCGGAATATCATTTCCCTCATGCACATACATATAGTCAAGTCCCATCGCCTTAAAAAGGTTACATTCTGCCTGTCCGTTTGTCTCGCGCAGGAGCTTTAAGTTCTGGTAGAGGCCACCGTGATTTTCAGCAATCGACATATCGTTATCGTTTACGACAATGATCAGGTTGCTCTGCAGCTCAGATGCAAAATCAAGTCCCTCTAATGCTTCGCCACCACTCAAGGAACCATCGCCGATTATCGCGATCACATTTCCGCTCTCGCCTCTCACATCACGTCCCTTTGCAAGACCACATGCTAAGCTGATAGAGGTAGATGTATGCCCAATCACGAAATGGTCATGGTCGCTTTCCTCCGGGTTGCTGTAGCCGGATACGTCATCGTAATGCTCCTTGTAGAGATACGCGTCCTTTCTGCCTGTGAGCATCTTGTGTGGGTAGGTCTGATGGGATACATCAAACACGAATTTATCCTTCGGAGATTCAAATACATAGTGCAAAGCAATCGTTGCTTCTACCATACCGAAGTTTGGACCGAAATGTCCGCCGTGGATGCTCGCACGCTTCAAGAGCGCCTGACGCATTTCCGCCGCTAAGCTTGTAAGTTCGTCATTTGAAAGCTTCTTCACATCCTCAGGACCGTTGATTTTCTCAATGTACATAACGTTTGTTCCTCCTGAAATTTTCTTCTTATTTCTCGCACAAAAAGGATGAATACTATCTTTATTCATCCTTTCTGTGTTTACTATACAACCTAAACTTAGCTTTAGGTCAAGAAAAATTTTTTATAAATTATAAATCGTTACCGGATAATTGTGTTCATAAAAATCCCTTCTTATATCCTATAAGCATCAAAAAAGTCCGTTTATCGAAGCCGCTTCAAAATCTCCTGAAAATAGTCTGGAAGGTCTGCATGCCATTCCATATATTCTCCGGTGATTGGATGTTCAAATCCGAGCACACCCGCGTGTAATACCTGACCCTGTGTGGAAAATGGCTTCTGCTTTGGTCCATACACCTCATCCCCAAGCAATGGATGATTGATGCTTGCCATATGCACCCGGATCTGATGTGTCCGCCCGGTTTCAAGCTCACATTCCACAAGTGAAAAGTTCTGCTTTAAGCGTTCAATCACACGGTAATGTGTCACAGCATGTCTGCCGTTTGGATCGATTGCCATTTTCTTGCGGTCGGTTTTGTGTCTGGCAATCGGTTTGTTAATCGTTCCCTCATCTGTGGCAAACTGATTGTAGACGATCGCTGTGTAGACACGGTGAATATCATGTACCTTGAACTTATCGGACAATACACGATGCGCCTGATCGCTCTTGCAGGCAACTAAAAGTCCGGTCGTATCCATATCAATCCGGTGAACGATTCCCGGTCGTAATACCCCATTGATGGAGGATAAGGAATCCTTACAATGGTACATCAGGGCATTGACGAGTGTTCCGCTTGTATGTCCCGGTGCCGGATGCACAACCATGCCCTTCGGTTTGTTGATGACAATGATATCATCATCCTCATAGACGATATCGAGTGGAATATTCTCCGGTTCGATGTCTAATTCTTCTGCTTCCGGGATCTCTACTGTGATCGTATCGCCTGCCCGGAGCTTGTAATTTGATTTGGCAGATTTGCCATTTACAGTTATGAAATTATCATCTAACAGCTTCTGGATATACGAACGCGATTGGTCAGGTATCTGTTCAGTCAGATATTTGTCCAGTCGCGTGCCGATGTCTGTGGAAGCTGCGTCGATTGTAAATTCGTAAGTTTCCATATTGTAATATCTTAGTCTTTTTTTGATTTTGAGAATAACACATCAATTTCGTGGTCGTGATAGTAAAATGCACACAGTAAGATCAACACGATCATACTCACAGTCACATAGATATCCGCGACATTAAAAATTGGAAAATTGATCAGCCGGAAATCAAAGAAATCCACTACATAATGTAAAGAAATACGGTCAATCATATTTCCGATTGCGCCAGATACAAGGAACACCAGACAGACACGAATTGGGGTAAAGCGCCTGTTCTCTGGAATTTTTGCGTAAATACCTGCACAGACAAGCAACACAAGGACGGTCAGAATCAGGAAGATTATTCTGCCGTTTTTGAACATGCCCCATGCGATTCCGGTATTCTGAATATATGTCAAATGAAATACATTTTTGATCAGTGGATGTGATTCATATAACGCAAAGGATGTGCGTACGATGAATTTTGTGATCTGATCGAATGCAACAAGCAAACCGATACAAAGAATCGGTATTATATAGATTTTGATTTTATTTTTAGTATTCATCCTGATATCTTTCCTGTAATTCTTTGAGTGCCAGAAGCATATCTTCCTCGCTTACATCCATGTCGATATACGCGTGTCCGATCGTCTCTAACAAAATAAATTTGATTTTTCCACCGATGGCTTTCTTGTCGTTTTTCGTATAGGATACGATTGTTGCAAAATTCGCGTCGGCTGGCAGCTTTGGTACATGGTACGGTTTCATGCTGTGTAGGATATCTCGCAGCTCTGCCTGTGTAATATTCCCTTTTTTGTAGGAAATGATACTGGCAAGTGCACATCCGATCAGCACGCATTCTCCATGCAAAAATTCAAAATTCATGTATTTTTCGATGGCATGACCGAGAGTATGTCCAAAATTCAACAGTGCACGCTCTCCCTTTTCGGTCGGATCGTTTTCGACGACATTTTTCTTTACGACGTTGCTTTCGTAGATCATCTCTCCAACGGTAGGAAGATCAAGCGCTGCAATCTGTGCTTCGTTTTCCTTCAACCATGTAAAATAATTGGCATTCTTGATCAGACCATGCTTGATGATCTCGCCCATACCCGAACAAAACTGGCGGTTCGATAATGTCTTTAACACAGACAGGTTCATATACACCAGTTTCGGCATATGAAAGGCGCCGACCATGTTCTTGTAGGAGTCAAAGTCCACACCGGTTTTTCCGCCGATGCTGGAATCAACCTGTGATAACAGGCTGGTTGGAATCTGGATAAAGTCGATACCGCGCAGATAGGTTGCGGCCGCATATCCGGTCAGATCACCGACCACACCGCCGCCGAGGGCAATCAGTACATCATTTCGATCGAATTTCTCTTCAATCAGATGGGTGTACAGGTCTCTGACAACATTCAGATTCTTGCTTGCCTCTCCTTCTGGAAAGACAAAGGATGTAGTATATGTGCAGGCATCTTTGATAGAAAGCAATATAGCATCCAAATACAAGGATGCTACATGACTTTCGGATACCACACAGATTTTACGGTTACTGTAGCCAAGCTCTTTTATCATACTGGGAAGGGCATCAAAGCTCTCTTCATATACGATATCGTAGATTGGCTTATCATCAAGATGGACAGTTAAATTCTTCATGGTAACTCTTCTTTCTGTATGTAATACGATATTTGATTAGATGAACTCAAATCCATCATCGTCGGTCTCGGCATCATCGTCTTCGCCTTCTCCGATCAACGCTGGTCCGTTGTTCTTTTTTGCTTCTACTTCGCCTTCGATGCTCTCTGCAGATTCTTCTGTATCTGTATCATCGTCGGACACTGATAAATGAGAAATCGTTGGAATCTCATCAATATCTGGCTCTTTTGGAACTGGCTCTGGTTTTACTTCCGGTTCCAGCTTTCTTTCTGGAGCTGGTTCCGGTGTCGGCTCCGGTTTTGCTTCCGGCTCTAGAGCACGTTCTGGTTCTGGACGCGCTTCCCGTTTTGGTTCTGGTTTTGGTTCCGGCTTCGGCGCTTTGGCTGCCTGAGCAGCGGCTTCCCTTGCTTTTTGAACTGCTGCTGCAGCTTCGGAGCTTCCGACAGTTGCCCGCTTCATTTTTTTACGTTCTTCCGCGGAATTGGCAACCTTCAAGGAAGATTTTTTCTCTTCTGAACCTTTTCCCTTTGCGTCAAATGGATTATAATCCTTTTGCTCCTTTGGCTTAAAAGGATCAACAAAATTCTCTCCGGCACTTAAAGATTGTGTATATACAGCGCTTGTGCTGGTTGTATCGCCACTGCCAAATCCACCATTAAATCCACCCAATGTAGATTCATCGCGCAACTGAGGATCTCCGGTGTAGGCACCAAACCCGTCACCTGCAGAGGCGGAAGCCTGTTTCTCCTCTCCACCCATGAGTGTCCATGCACGATCATCAATCATAGAGGATGGATCAAAATCCTGCTCGCCTAAGAACTCAAACTGCTTTTTCAGTAACGAACAGAAATTAGATTTGTAAGCGGTGTATTTTGCTTCTAATAATGCAATCTCATCTTCCAGACGCTCCAGACGTTTCTCTGCGTCAGACACAATGTTGTTTGCCTGAATTTTGGCATCACGAATAATCTCCTTTGCTTCCTTTGTTGCATTGGAGATAGTCTCTACGGTGTCTTTTTCCGCACGCTTCAAGCTTTTCTCAAGATGTGATTCTTTGGAACGATAATTCTGTAATGTATCGTTTAATATGGAGACCTTCTCTTTTAACTCCGCATTTGAACGATACAAGGATTCATAGCTTTCTGAAACACTGTCAAAAAATGTGTTTACATCTTTCTTGTCGTAACCCAAACCGACATGAAATTTCTTCTGTTGAATATCAACTGGTGTAAGCAACTTTCCAACCCCCCTATTCGTTTAGTACTGTACGTATGGTGTCAGGGCATCCTGACCAACCAATTCCTCTCTCAAATCTCCGGATACTTCGATATCCTGAGGTGTTGCAATAAATATGTTGGAAGATACCACATTCAAAGAGCCTCCCATTGCATAGCATGCACCGCCAACATAGTCGATGATTCGCTGTGCGACTGCGACATCCAAGCCCTCAATATTTATCACGATTGTTTTGTTTGCACGAAGGAAATCAATGACGGACTGTGCCTCATCTGTCTCCTGTGGTTTAATTACAAATACTTCACTACGGTTGCGGAAATCTGAGCTTCTGCTGTAAGACTTCTGGGAGTCCTTGAAATCAACCAGTTTGCCACTGGATGAACTGCCTGCTGTACTCCGATGTGTAGTCGATGCCTGCTGTGTAGCTGCTTCGTATTTGGAAGCGGAACGTGCAGCTGGCTTGCTGAAAGATGGTTTTGATTTCGATGCACGTGGTTTTACATCTTCGTAATCATCGTCGTCATCGTCATCATAATCATCGTCGTCAAACAGATCGTCATCGAACTCATCTTCATCATCATCTATATTTTTGACTTTGAAAAAATCCAGAAAACTCTTTTTACCTGCATCCTTTGCCATAACCTTATTCTCCTTAATTAAATATTATAATTTCGCGCACCGAAAATGGCGGTTCCGACACGAATCATAGTCGCGCCCTCCTCGACGGCGATTTCATAATCATTGGTCATTCCCATTGATAAAACACTCATATCAATATTATCAATGCATTTGGATTTTATGTCAAGCGATAATTGATGCATTTTACGGAAATAAACACGATTTTCTTCTGGATTTTCCACAAATGGAGCAATCGTCATGAGTCCCATAACATGAACATGCGGCATATCCTTGATCGCGTCAATCAAAGCGTAAACCTCATCCTCCCGGATTCCAAATTTTGTTTCTTCCTGTGCAATGTTGACTTCGAGAAGAACCTTTGCAACTACCCCTTTTTTAGCAGCCTCCTTCTCAATTTCTTTTGCCAGATGCACCGAATCCACACTGTGGATCAGACATGCCTTATCTACAATATATTTTACTTTGTTTGTCTGCAGATGTCCGATTAAGTGCCAGTGAACCGGTTTGGATACATGTTCGTATTTATCAACCATCTCCTGCACTTTGTTCTCACCAAATTCCATCACACCATGTGAAAGTAATTCCTCTACATCGGATAATGGTTTGGTTTTGCTGACTGCAATGATCGTAATATCCTGAAAATTTCGGCCGGAGCGTTCACACGCTTTTTTGACATTTGCAACTACCTGTTCATAATTTTCGTATAGCATCTTGATCAAGACCTTTCTAATTTTTAATATATAAGCTGATTTTCTGTGACACTTTGTGCATCCAGCACGATGTTATCGTAGGCTTTCAGCTCTTCGCCACTTTCAATCAGAACAAATTCGTCGATTGTTTTAATCACAGTTACCCGGCGGAATTCTGCAATACCCTGATTGGCAAAATAAACACCGGTCAGTGGATATAATTCTAACAACGATGCTGCAATCGTAGCATTCGAGGTAATATTGACCAGAATGTCAGAATCCTCAAAGCCTTCTGGATCAACATAGGCGTATTTCTCGTCTGTCTTATAAATCTTTGGCTGCATCTGCTGTATAGTTTTGTTCCCATTGTCATCGGTCCGCTGCAGGTTGAGACGGTTCTCGTTACTTTGGTTACTGCCTGCAGACAGATAGCTGAGCGGAATCCGATAGACCTGCTTTTCTACAAGTGCAGACGAAGGAATCTTCAGACCACTCTCATCGGACTGAATCAGTTCCACAGTCACGAAACGCTCGGACAGATAATTTGACATATATTTATCGATGGCAATGTTGATATAAGAGCCATCGGAACCTTCAATAATTGTAAAAGGCATCGTAATCGTAAAGTTCGAATTGTTGATACGGAACTTCACATATGACTGCCCGTCCAATTCTGCAAGCTGATCCTGTGAGATCGGCGCAACGATGTTCCACTGTTCGGATGGGATGATCTTCACGATAGTGGAACCGGCTTCTGCATAATCCCCGGATTTCATCGCCTTTTTATCGTATCCGGCTTTATCAAAATCGGAAGCTTTGATCTTTTCAGAAATCTGATAATTCTCATATCCGTCAATGTAATATGTTACAAGCCCGCTGTCTGGGGCACTGACCGAAGACAGTCCGCGTCCAGAGGAGCCTGCCTGCTGCATCAGTACTTCGTTTGTCAGCTCGAATACCTTGTTGTTAGCGCTTATCTCGAAGCTGTACGCGTTGTAAAAGGTTACATCGCTGTATGATAACTTGTAAGAAGATATCAGGGAACGGATGCTTGCATAGTCATTGCTTGACAACAGTGCGTTGTAATTGCTGTCAGAATTATTTTCAGTATTATAGATCTCTCCGGTCTCATCAATGGTACATACAGTAGAGTTCTTTTTTACTTTTTCTCCATCGGTGATATAGTAACAGAGATAACCGGATTTCTGTGTGTTTACGATAACCTCGTCACGGATTGCAAGTCCCTGTAAGGTAATATCATTGCTGACATCGCCTTTGCTGACCTGATAGATCGTAACGGATTCTTTGCTGAGCGAAGATACGACGCTGATTACGACATACAGCAAAACCGCTGCAATAACTATGGTTGCAGCGTTTGCACGTATCTCTTTATTCAGTTGTATAATACGGTTTGGTTGTTTCATATCCTCACCTGATTGTGTGTATTTTACAGTTTACAGACAACATTGGCTGCATATTCTGCTGGCAACATGGATTCTTCCACGGCAGTACTGATGACAAATGTAACATTGTATTTTTCGGAAATCTTATCAATCTCTTTCAATGCAGCGCCAAGTGCATCTGCCTCGATGTTACACATCATCATGAAGTTATCCAAAAAGATGTGAGTTACATTATGGTTGGAAGAAATCAGTCCCTGAATAAAGCCCATAAAGGCATCTGGGGATTGAATATCGTACTCGTGCAGATTGACGAGCCGGATGACATTAGAAAGTTCATACATATGCTTGTTGCTCTTATCAATGTAAATGATAGAACCGCTAGTACGCTTGCTTTCGTTGTTCGCTCTTTCCACCATTTTGCGTGTTTTACCGTTTCCTTTTGCTCCAATAATTAGTTCCAGCATCTCATGTCCTCCTTAGTCTGTTAAACATAATAAACGTATAATAGAATTGTATAAGTCCGCTTTGGAATTGCCGGATGATGCGACAACTACATAGTCCTTACCGTCCTTGGTCAGATACATGGCAAGACAGTTACCAGCTCCATCGGTCGTTCCTGTTTTCCAGGATTCCAGATGGAAGGTCGCTGGCAGAGACACTTCTCCCGTAACAAATAAATTTGTTGCGGTGCTTTCGGTATCAATTGCTGCGCCATTGGAATCATAAAACGTATAAGTATATGTATCAAAACCATCAATATCCCGTAGGATCTGATGATTGTGGACTTCTTTTACAATGAGGTACATGTCATATGCGGTCGAATAGTGATTTGGATCGTCCAGTCCGTGTGGATTCATAAAATGAGTGTTTGTAGCTCCGAGCTCCAGGGCTTTCTGATTCATACGGTCACAGAAGCTTTGGATATCCCCACCCACATACTCTGCCAGATACAGGGCATAATAATTGTTGGATTCTAACATCAGCCCATACAACAGGTCTTTTACGGAAATGGTATATCCACGATGCAACTGGCTGGGGGCAACATCTTCTGCTGTCAGATCATAGTTTTGTGTGATCTCAACCATATCATCGAGTGAAATGGTTCCGGCTTCAATGGCATCAGCCACAACAATTGCAGTCATCATCTTCGTCATACTTGCCGGATACATACGTTGATGTACATTTTTGGCGGCAAGTACCGTCTGGTCGGATTCATTGATTAAAAGTGCGTAATAGTCTTCGGGAAACAAATCCGCCTGGGTACGGTCGTCACGATAAACAATCGTGTCCTCCTGATGGAAATCAACATTGTCCGATTGATGAACCAGGTGGTCGATCACGTAAGTAGCGGAATCAACATCAGGATACGCTGCCTTTACGTGATTGTTGATAATACAGACAATAGATACAAACAATACCAACAGTACAAGTATTATTAAATTTCTAGTTAAATATTTACTTCGCATAGTTTTTTAGTGCTTAAACAGTTCTCGCCAATCTAAGTCACCACGATCCAACGCTTTGATCAGCAATTCCGCGGTTGCAAGATTGGTTGCAAGTGGAATATTGTGAATATCACAAAGCGAAAAGATGTTATTGATATCTACATCGTGGCTCTTCTTGGTCTGTGGATCGCGTAAAAATATCATCATGTCCAGATCATTACTCTCAATCATGGCACCGAGCTGCTGCTCTCCTCCGGTATGCCCGGCGAGGAACTTGTGGACAGTCAGATTGGTAACCTCTTCAATCATACGTCCTGTCGTTCCGGTTGCATAAAGTTCATGATGAGACATAATCCCCCGATAAGCGATACAGAAATTCTGCATTAATTTTTTCTTCGCATCATGTGCGATTAAACCGATGTTCATGTACGGTTCTCCTTAAGTAACATTATAGTCTTCCCTAGTAGCTTGTTTTTTGCATACTGACATTTAGCACGACTCCGATTCCAATCGAGATACTGATCAGGGAACTGAGCCCGTAGCTGATAAACGGAAGCGGTAGTCCGGTGTTTGGTATAACACCGGTTGCAACACCGACATTGATGAATGTCTGGTATGCGATCAGACAGCCCATTCCGGCTGCAATCAGCATGCCTTTTGTATCTTTTGCATTTCTCGCTACATGGATACATTGTAACACTATTAACAGTAGAATTGCAATAATTATTACACTTCCAACGAAACCAAGTTCTTCGCCGATGACAGAAAAAATGAAGTCTGTCTGCTGCTCCGAAATGAAATTTGCATCCTTTACTGTGGCGATGGTTGAAGTGTTTAAGCCTTTTCCAGTAAGCTGTCCGGAACCGATTGCCATAACGGAGTTATTCTGCTGTGTATAGTCGGAGCCGTACTGCCCTGGATAGATAAACTGCAGGATTCGGTTCACCTGGTAATCACGCAGCAAGTGTTGGTTTGGCCTCTGAATATACCACAGAAAGCTTCCAGCAAGTGGAACAAATACCAGCAGTGCAATTCCGATAATCTTATAGCTTAATCCAGACAGATATAACATTGTGACAAGAACCATAGCCAGACACAGAGTCGTGGACAGATCCGGTTCTACTGCGATCAGTGCCAGGGATAATCCAATCAGAAGCACAAACAGGCAAAGTCCTTTAAGTGTATTGATTTTATTATCTTCTTTCAGTTTATCCAGAAAGGTTGCAGTAAATAAGATCATAAGGATCTTGGAAAATTCGGATGGCTGGAACTGGATACCTCCGCTTCCGCCAATCATGATCCATCGTTTTGCGTAATTGACTTCCACACCAAAAAAGATAACGGAAAGTAATATAACCGCGTTAATGATGAAAAACACACGGTAAAACCGGCACACAAAGTCGTAATTTAATAGAGAGACAAAAATCATAATGATAACGCCAAGCCCAATACCGATGGTCTGTTTGGGCGTGAATGAACTGTCTGCACTGTTGATCATGACAACGCCACAGATCATGGCAATGATGACGGTAATCAGTAATTTGAAATTATAGTCTCTGAGACTGAATCTTGTGAACATCTTTATCCTTCTTCTTTAACCAGCCGAACAAGCGGCTCCTTTTTTCTTCTTTTGCGAGATCCTGCCCGCAGATCCGCATGGCAATGTGGTCGTAGGCACGTCCTGCAACACAGTTTTTTGTTGCAATCGGTGTTCCACGGTTACTTGCGATGACGATATTCTCATCGTCGTAGACGCTTCCGATATGGTTGACCCCAAGGATTTCTACAACGTCTTCTACAGACATCATCTCGCCCCGCTTGACCATATCCTGTCGTACTCGGTTTACTACAAGGTCAATCCGTGGTATCTCGTTTGCATTTAAGATTCCAATGATGCGGTCAGCATCCCGGATAGCAGAAACCTCTGGTGTGGTCACGACGATCGCACGTTTTGCAGCAGCAATAGCATTTTTAAATCCCTGTTCGATGCCTGCCGGACAATCGATAATTATGTAATCATAATCTGGCTTGAGCTGATTGATGAGTTTGATCATCTGCTCTGGAGAGACGGCGCTTTTGTCGCGCGTCTGGGCTGCCGGGAGCAGAGATAGCGTATCACACTGCTTGTCACGGATGATTGCCTGTTGATGGCGGCAATTTCCTTCTACGACATCGACCAGATTATAAACAATTCTGTTTTCAAGCCCCATGACAACATCCAGATTCCGAAGTCCGATATCGGTATCAATCAGCAGAACTTCAAATCCATGTCTGGCAAGGGCGTATCCTATATTTGCGGTTGTCGTAGTCTTTCCGACACCGCCTTTTCCTGATGTAACAACGATCACTTCACTCATGATAAATCCTCCAGTCTATTTCAGGCTATATACGAACGTATCAGGTTTCCCTTTGCACCCGGAGGTTGCAGCACCGTGGAGTGCTCCGATGATAATGATATTGCCCTCGGATTCAACGCTGGCACCTGATTCCACATCTCCGACAATCACGATGCTGGCGGCTGCCTGTATGGATTGTCCGTTCTTTAAGTTGCCTATATAAAATAGACCGTTTTTATCGGAGTAAATTGATTTCTTCTTAGGCTTTTCGATGGAACGCGGTCTGCGTCCGATGCGAATGCCTTTGTCGTTTAGTGTATCGATGATTTGCTGTTTTTCGTCCTCTGTCAGATCCTTACCTTCAAAGGTAACGGTAATCGGTTTGATGTTCGCATAATATCTTCCGGTTGTTTGAAGCTTATCAGAAAGACAGGTAACCACCTGACTTATGGTAGCATCCGGCGATATAATCAGTCGAATCCCCGCTTTGTTACCTTTCATCATAACGGGACTAATCATACTCCACCTCTCTTTGACTAATCTTGGGACGGCGTTGCGTTGCCGCTCATTTCGGCACCAACTAATTTATCTGGATCATACATGTATGCATAGATGAATCCAGCCAATTCTCTGGCATTGGCGGAGGAATAACCATTTTGGATAACACAGGTTACGGATACTTCCGGACTTTCATATGGTGCGTAGGATACAAATAACGCGTGATCCGGCTTGTCTTCACTCTCCTGCGCGGTTCCGGTTTTTCCGGCGACATGAACATTGATCCGGTTGATCAATTCGTCGGAACCAGCCGAATACGCAACCACGTTTCGCATACCCTGATGGACGGCGTCCCACGTGGAGCTGGCAAGCTGCACCTGATTTTTCACTTCTGCATGATTGTCCAAAATGACATTTCCCTCGTAGTCGGTTACTTTATCGATCAATGTGAGGTTATAACAGGTTCCGCTGTTGGCAATGGTTGTCACATAGCGGGATAACTGGACGGGTGCATAGATGTTTTTTGCCTGTCCAATGGCGCTTCGAACGGAGTCGTTATCAGAGATATGCGGCTCGATTTCCGGAAGCTCCAGACCAGATTTGTCTCCAAGGCCGAACAGCTCTGCGTATTTCTGAATCCGTTCAACACCGTAGGCATCGTTATAGGAGCCATCTTTAATCGCCAGATCATATCCGAGGTTGTAAAAGAACAGGTTGCAGGAATGCTGAATACCACCCACGACATTCAATCCTCCGTGTGCACTGTTGCCCCAACATTTTGGAGACGGTGTGATCTTTTCAAAAAGTCCGTTACAGAAGTAAATCGATCCGGTGTCAATTACTCCCTCCGTGAGTCCTGCAATCGCAACAAGCGGTTTGTAGGTGGAACCTGGCGCGGTACGCTGCTGGCTGGCACGGTTGTATAGAGGCGTTGTCTTATCGGCTAACAGCTGATTATAATAAGCGGTATCTACTTCGTTGGTCAGATAGTTGTTATCGTAGCTTGGATAGCTGACATATGCTTTGACATCTCCAGTGTTGACGTCAGTCACAATCGCTGAACCGGAACAGATATCCAGTGCCAGCATGGCAGGCGTAATCTCCTGATTCTGGATCTTTTTACGCATAAAGTCATAGGCACCGTAATTTCCAGCGAGGTATTCCTGATACTCGGTGTCACCGTCGACGTTCAAAATTCCCTGATCATACAGAAGCTGTACAACTGCATCTCCGGTTATCATTCCGGATTGTAGCATAACTTTGATCACGAGTTTGTCGAATTCACTGTCTGTACTTAAATATTCAATAATATAATCGCATAATGCGTTATAAATCTCGTCATTATCATAATAATCGCTTTCAACCTTCAAAGCAGACAGGTCGATCGCCTCCTGGCTGATTGCATATTTCAGATAATGTTCCAGAGACGTTACATTGTTTGTATAATCGATAAACTCCTGATCGTCTTTGTCAATCATGGAGGTATGGAAAATATTGTTGTCGCTCAAAACCTCACAGATATATTCCATGTAATGCTGATAGTTTTCATCCAGCTCAGAAAGCGGCGTGAAGGTAGATGTCAAAATAGTATACAGATTGTCAAGGGTTGCCTGTCTCTGGGCATCGATTGCCTGAATCGTTGCTTTTTCAGTATCCGTTGCATCTTCTGCGCGCATATCATCCTGTGACAGGATGTTGTTATTAAACAATCCAAAATAAACATCAGAGATCGCGATGCTGGCATTTTCCTTGGCAATTACGTTATAGGCGGGTGTCAGATACGATAAAATGATCGAGGTGATCTCATCCTCCAGCGTATCATAACAGTATTTCTGCAGATTTAAATCCAGAGTCAGATAGACATCGTTTCCGGCTGTTGCGGGTTTGGATTCAACTGTGTCAATTACTTTACCAAGGTTATCGACATACATCGTCTCAAGACCATTTGTACCGCGCAGATAGGACTCACAATACTGCTCAATACCGGTTTTTCCGATCATTTCTTCGTTTGTATACTGCTCCTCATCTGAAAGCTTTGCATTTTTTTCTTTCATTTCCTCATCGGAAATGGCACCGATATAGCCGATGACATGGGCGAAATATTTGGCGTCGTTGTAGCGGCGCAGGGATTTGACGGAGACAGACATGCCCGGAAGCTCATCTGCATGCTCTGTAATCGCTGCATTGCTTGTCTCACTGATGTCATAAGCGATGGTAACCGGAACATACTGCTGATAGCGGTTCATCCACAACTTGTAACGTACGCCGACAATCTTTAAATCTGCTTCTTTGCTATAAGAATCTGAAACATCAAATACTTTGGTATTCAGATATTCCATGATATCGTCCGCAGTTGCATTTTTCTGTTCGTCAGGCATGGAATCATAATCGGTTTTTGCATAGACATCCTTCAGGAAATTTTTCAACTGCTGGTCTTTGACTGTAAACTGGAAGTTCCCATTTGCATCAAGCTTGATCGGGAAATCCAATGTCAGGGAGTCGCCGTTTTTCTCTAATATGGAGATTGTCTCGTCGACAATCTGGTTTTTCAATTCATTCTCGCTGATCTTCAGGTTCTTTGCCATCGTTGTCTGTGCGTTGTCATTACTGAAAACAACCGAGTAAGAAAGCTCATTGTAGGCGAGCAGGTTTCCATTGCAGTCGTGAATATTTCCACGCACGGAATCGATCGTCAAAGTCTTCTTTGACTTGTAGACGAAATTCTCCATATGCTCTTCTCCCTCTTTGATCTGCAACACAAAAAGCTGATGTACCAGAATCGAGAAAAGTACAAGGACGACAACTGTAACCGGAAACAGACGGCTTTTTACATAGTCGACAATAATCTCTTTAATTGATTGTAATATCTCACGTAACATAGATTACTCATCTTCCTTTAAACGTTTGTTGATCTTTACATAGAGCTTGTAAATGATCACCGTTAACAAAGCGGTACATAAAATCTCCGGCAGAATCACATGCAGAAGGTATACACCGTAATTCGTTTTATTCTTTAATAAGAAACTGACAATATAGATAATCGTGTTAAACAGAAAATCATCCACAATAATTACTATCAAAGGCAGTAATACATCTTCAATCATGTAGTTTTTGTGGAAGAATCCGTTAATATAACCAATAAACATGTACAAAAGCATATAGGGCCCGAGGATGCTGGAGAAAAATATATCCACCAGCAGACCGCTGCATGCACCGACCAGCAGACCTTCTTTTCTGCCGCGCATCAGTCCAAAGGACATTGTGAGGATCAGAAGAAGATTCGGTGTGATCACACTTAAACTGTGAAATCCAAACACCGTCGACTGTAATACAAAATTTATGACAATCAGAATTGCCAAAGTTATGATTCGTTTCAGTTTATGTTTCATAATTTGCTGCTTCCCTTACATTTGCTTACTCGTGGGAGACGGTCTTTTTTTCTGCCGTAATGACAAGCACATCTGTGATGTTTGAAAAATCAACTGCGGGTGTAATATAGGCAGTCATTGTCAGGTTGTTTGTGTCATAAGAGGTCTTTGCCACATAGCCGATGATCAGACCAGAATGATACAGGTCTGAAATCGGCGAGGTTACAACCTTATCTCCGATTGATACATTGGCGTCCTTATCAATATTTTCAACAAGCAGATAACCGCTATCATAGAGGTTCAGATCTCCCTCGACAGTACAGAGTGCATTTGCAGGCATGACCTTCGCACTGATATTGGAATTGTCATCGATGACTGCACGTACTTTGGCGTAATCATCAAAGCATTCCGTGATGATGCCTGCGACGCCATCGCCACACAAGACATTAGCACCCTTAAAAAGTCCCTGTTTGGTTCCCTTGTCAATATAGAATGTAGAAAACCACGAAGTGGAATCTTTTGCAAATACATGGGCAGCCGTCATCTCATAATCAGGATAGGATTCATCCAGATCATACAGATCCCGCAATTCCTGCAGTTCCAGCATTTTATTCTGATAGTTTGTGATCTCCTGCTTACAGGATGCAAGCTCTGCTTGCAGAGCTTCGTTTTCGTCGGTCAGTGTTTTGATTTCGTTCAGATTCTTCATTTTTGAATCCGTCCACAGACCGATCTCATTGATTCCTTTCTGAATTGGCGTGATCAGCTTGCTTGTAAAGCGCCTGATGCCTGCGACCTTTGGTGCAGCTGCATATGACAATACGATCAGCACGATGCCGATAATCGTAAATGTAAGTAACAGATATTTTGGATGGATATCTTTTCTTCGATCAAATCTCATAAAATGCCTCTTTCCAGCATACTTAAATAATGATCTCCAGCGACGATGATATGGTCAGATATCTGAATTCCAAGCAACTGCCCTGCATCGCGGATGCGAAGCGTCGATTGGATGTCTGCCTCACTTGGTGTAACGCGACCGGATGGGTGGTTATGTACCAGCACGATATGCACTGCCTCATAGCGCAGCGCGTGAATAAATATCTCGCGTGGTGACAGGTAAGTCTGATTGACCGTGCCAGAGGATAACTCCACTTCCTTGATTAAAGTATGCGCATTTGTAAGTAACAATAAAAAAGTTTTTTCAACGGATAAAAATCTGCACTTCTCCCTATAATACGCTCCAATTGTGTCAGGAGTATGAAATTCCAGTTTTTTTTGCAATTGTTCGAGATTCATCCGTTTGGATATCTCTGCCAGTGCAAGTAGCTGGATGGCTTTGACCTTCCCGATACCAGGGATTTTCGTCAGCTCCTGTGGCAGCAAAAACTGCAATCCAAGTAATCCTTTTTGCGTATCGTGTGCATTTAATACCTGATTTGCCAGATCCAGCACGCTGGCCTCTTTGGTGCCGGTTCGCATGATCAGGGATAACAGTTCCGCATCCGAAAGTGCGGAAACACCATACCGCTCTGCCTTTTCGTAAGGGCGTTCGCAGACAGCTAAATCTTTGACTAATATATGCATAAGCACTCCTTCCACCTCTCCGGGTGCGAGGCTTATCATCGCCTAGTCTAACATACTACAAGTCCTTTTTCTACCATTTTTTCAAGGGACATCATGATACCAAACTTTGCATGGGGATAGGTCAGTCCACCCTGAAAATATACGGCATATGGCTCTTTCATTGGAGCATCGGCAGAAAGTTCAATGGATGCACCGGATACAAATGCACCGGCAGCCATAATGACCTGACTGTCGTAACCTGGCATATCCCATGGGATTGGAGTTACAAAGCTGTCAACCGGTGCAGCCGCCTGAATTCCTTCACAGAATGCCTGGATATATTCCGGTTTTCCAAATTCTACTGCCTGAATGATATCATAACGAGGTTCTGTGGCATTCGGAACAGATTTAAAATGCAGGCGTTCATAGACATTAGCGGCAAAGATGGCGCCTTTTAATGCAGCTGCAGTTACAGTTGGTGCTAAAAACAGTCCCTGTGCGATTGGACGGGTTGCGTTCAAAGATGCACCGACTTCCTTTCCAAGTCCTGGTGTTGTAAGACGGTACGCGCAGTTTTCAATATATTCTTTCTTACCGCAGATATATCCGCCGATTGGAGCAAGTCCGCCACCCGGATTCTTAATCAGGGAACCGACAACCATATCTGCACCGACATCGGATGGCTCAATTGTCTCAACGAATTCGCCGTAGCAGTTATCAACCATACAGATCACGTCTGGCTTGATGGATTTCACAAATGCAATCAGTTCACCAATCTGTTCGACTGAAAGGGTTGGACGTACATCGTATCCCTTGGAACGCTGGATCTCGATCAGCTTTGTCTTCTCGTTGATGTTTTTCTTAATGTTATCATAGTCAAAACTGCCATCTGGCAATAAATCAACTTTGCGGAATGTAATGCCGAATTCGGCAAGAGATCCCTTGGACTCCCTGATGCCGATAACTCCCTCTAAAGTATCATACACTTTTCCAACCGGGGACAAGATTTCATCGCCCGGACGCAAATTCGCGGACAGGGCAATGGATAGTGCATGGGTACCACAGGTAATCTGCTGACGTACCAATGCGTCCTCGGTGTGAAATACATGGGCGTAAATCTCTTCGACTGCTTCTCTTCCGCGGTCGTTGTAGCCGTATCCGGTCGTACCATTCAAATGGGACTCTGAAAATCCAGCTTTCTGCATAGCAGAGATTACCTTAATCTGGTTTTGTTCTGCAATGCGGTCGATCTCCTGAAATCTTGGAAGCAATGCCTGTTCGGTTGCTTCGCAGAAATCGTAGACCGATTCTTTGATGCCAAGACTTAAATAATAGTTTTTAATTTCATCGGTTGCACTCATAATATTCTCCTGTAATTGATCATTGCAAAATTATCGTATATTTTTCTCTGCAAGATGCGTCATGATTGCATCTTCCAGCTTCTGGTCTGTGTTTAAGATATCCTTGTCGAGCCAGATTACGTCCCGTTCCCGCCGAAACCAGGTAAGCTGACGCTTTGCAAAGTGTCTGGTGTCGCGTTTTAATATCCGGATGGCTTCTGGCAGATCGTATTCGCCGTTCAGATATCCAAGGATTTCTTTATATCCAATCCCCTGCATGCTTGTATCCTCTGTGGTTAAATGGTAGGTGTCGACTAAAGAACGAACTTCTTCCACAAGCCCGGAGGCAAGCATTTCGTCAATGCGCTGCTCGATTGTCTCATACAAGGCTGCACGGTTTCTTGTCAGCACAAAATATGCAAAGTTAAATGGAGACGTCTTCTCACGCTCTGTTTCGTTATGTGTCGAAAATTTCTTTCCGGTCTGATGGAAATATTCCAATGCACGAATCACACGTTGCCGGTTATTGGCATGGATTGCTGCGGCAGATTCCGGATCACATTCTACAAGCATCGTGTGCAGATAATCGTTTCCCTTTTCGTCTCCAAGGGCTTCCAACTCTTTTCGGTAGCCATCCTCGGTTTCTTCATCAAAGGAAATATCATATAAAAGAGCTTGAATATAAAATCCCGTTCCTCCAGTGATGATCGGGATATGTCCGCGCTCATAGATACCAGCCATCGCTTCTTCTGCATATTTCTTGAATTCCATAACATTAAAACTGTCCTTTGGTTCTAAGATATCAATCAGATGATGCGGGATGCCCTGCATTTCTTCTGGCAGGATCTTCGCTGAACCGATATCAAAATGTTTGTACACCTGAATGGAATCGGCGGATACGATCTCTCCGCCTACATCGTTTGCAAGCTTTAAGGAAAGCGCTGTCTTTCCGACTGCGGTTGGGCCGGTCAGTATGATTAAATTGTTCTTTTTTTCTGTATTTGTCATAATTGATGTAGGTATTGTTTCATTTTGTGTGTTTGTCCGCAAGGATTATGAAACGATACGGTGGAATTTCTTTTCCAGTTCGGTCTTACTCATAGAGATGATGGTTGGTCTGCCGTGTGGACACGTATATGGGTTTTCCAGACTGAGCAGCTTGTCAACCAAGGCATCAATTTCCTGAAAGGATAACTTCATATTTCCCTTTACTGCCGCTTTACATGCCATAGTAGATAATTTCTTGACAAAAATATCATTCGACATGTAACCGGAATTCTGAATCAGGGAGCCGACAAACTCTAAGAACATATCCCGTCCATGCAGACCAAAAAGGTTGGATGGAATTGCGTTGATCTTGAATTCATTGCCGCCAAATTCCTCGATATCATAGCCAATTTTCATAAACAAATCAAAGTTATCTAAGATTGCCTGCCGCTCTGCATAGGTAACGGTAATTACCATAGGCGGTAAGAGCTGCTGGGAAAACACCTGTTTATTCTTGAGGTTTTCCATCAGTTCTTCGTATTTTACCTTCTCATGTGCGGCATGCTGATCCATGATATAAAGATTGTCATTGTATTCAATCAGCCAGTATGTCTCAAATACCTGACCGATCACACGGTGCGAAAGCCGCGCTTTTTCCGTCAGAAAATCATCGTCAAAGAGCGTTTCCTGCTTGCCAACCGTGTATTTGTAGGCTGCTGAATTTTTGTCCATTTTAGACAGATCCGGCTTGTTGGATGGTTCCGCTGGCTGGACCTGTGTTGGCTCAGAATTGTCTGGCTGAGACGTTGTACTATTCTGTTGCACAGTCTGAGACGCGGTTGCTGCGTAATTGCCCTGCCGTACTGCCTGAGCAGTTGTTGAACCGCTCTGCTGCTGTATTGGCTGAGCTGAAGTGGTTGATTTGTTCGGCTGCGGTGCTTGTGCAGATGGTGCATATACAACGCCATCGTCGGCAACCATATCAGCGATGTTCGGGAGCGGTGTCCCATTCTTGGCAGCTTCCTGCTCTTCTGCTTTCCGAAGAGATTCCAGAATCTTGTAAGTCGGACTGTAGCTTCCGGCACGGACGTTTTTCTGTGGAATCGTCTGTGACTGTGCCCGTCTCTCCTCAAAAGGCTCTGCGGGTTTTTGCTCCGGGTGGGAAATCACAGGGGAGGCAATTGGTTTTTCTCCCTCTTTCGGTATGATCTCCTTGTGGGTCAAAGCCAGCTTTACGGCTGTACAACAGACCTCAAACAGCTTCTTCTCGTTATCATATTTGAATTCCATCTTGGTCGGATGGACATTGACATCGCATTTTTCCTGTGGCAGATCCAGATACAGCACGGTAAATGGAAATTTGTGCTGCATTACAAAGGTACGGTAACCTTCTTCAATCGCGCGGTTTACGACGTTGCTTTTAATGTACCGGTGATTGATAAAATAATTTTCAAGTCCACGGTTTCCTCTTGCGATAAAAGGCTTGCCGATAAATCCAGACAGATGAATATCACCGTCAGTGTAATCAATTGGAATCAGATTGGCAGTGATATCTCTGCCGTATAACTGATAGATTGTATCCTTCAGCTTTCCGTTTCCGGAAGTATCAATACGTGTCTGTCCGTTTGCAATCAGTTTAAAGGATATTTCCGGATGTGACAGTGCAATTCGCGTCAAAAGGTCAAAAATATAGGAACCTTCTGTCATGGCAGACTTCAAAAACTTCTTACGTGCCGGTGTATTGAAAAACAAATTCCGAACAACAATCGTGGTGCCGTTTGGCACACCGACATCTTTGTATTCGATTTCCTTTCCACCGTGGATAACATATTTGATTCCAGTCAGGTCGGTCGCGGTTTTTGTGATCATTTCCGTCTGTGAGACGGCTGCAATCGTAGAAAGTGCCTCACCACGGAAACCAAGCGACAGGATGGAATTTAAGTCTTCCGCATGTTCAATCTTACTTGTTGCATGACGCATATATGCCATGCGCACTTCTTCCTTTGGAATGCCGCAACCGTTATCGGTCACGCGGATAAAGGAAGTTCCGCCGTCCTTAATCTCAACGGTCACTGCGGTGGAGCCAGCATCAATGGCATTTTCCAAAAGCTCCTTTACGACAGAGGATGGACGTTCAATAACTTCGCCGGCTGCAATTTTATCGATGGTCGCTTTATCTAATACTCTAATCATATGTTATGTACCCTCATAGTTGTTCATAAACAATGGCATCGGTTACTGCTGTTTCAGACGTTCCTGTAATTCCTGCAAGTATAACATTGCCTTGATCGGTGTCATATTATTCAGATCCATCGTTTTTAACTCGTTGGCAATCGTCATCTCCACGGGGGAAGAAAACAGAGAAAGCTGTTCATAGTCCGAAGATCTTGTCTCTTTTATCTTTGGTTGCTCAGAAAGTGCCGGCTTGATGTCGATATCTTTTACCTTCGTTGTGATATCGGAGTCAATCAGCTCATTGCAGATTTCGCGTGCCCGTTTCAAAACTGGTTCTGGCACACCGGCAAGTCTGGCTACCTGTATACCATAACTCCGGTCTGCACCACCCTTGATAATCTTGCGGAGGAACACAATGTCGTCGCCCTCTTCCTGTACAGCAATACAGAAATTATTGACGGAGGAAAGCTTTCCTTCTAATTCTGTCAGCTCATGATAATGCGTTGCAAATAATGTCTTTGCGCCTAATATGTTTGGATCGGCAATGTATTCAACAACTGCCCATGCAATCGAAAGACCGTCGAAAGTGGATGTACCACGCCCGATCTCATCTAAGATAAGAAGGCTGTCTTTCGTTGCGTTGCGTAGGATATTTGCAACTTCATTCATTTCGATCATAAATGTTGATTGTCCGCTTGCGAGGTCGTCCGATGCACCGACACGGGTAAATATCCGGTCACAGAGTCCAATATTTGCCGACTCTGCAGGGACAAAGGAACCAATCTGGGCCATCAGCGTGATCAATGCAGTCTGACGCATATAGGTGGATTTACCTGCCATATTAGGTCCGGTAATGATCGAGATACGGCTTTCGGCATTATTCAGGTAAGTATCATTTTCCACGAAGCTGTCGTTTGCAAGCATTTTCTCAACAACCGGATGTCTGCCGCCTTTGATATCAATCACGCCATCGGTATTTAAGGATGGACGGACATAATTGTTCTTGTCAGCGACATATGCAAGGGAACAAAGGGCGTCTAATTCTGCAATGTATCCAGCCATCTTTTGTACACGGACAAGGGCTGCGGCAAGTTTTTCTCTTAATTCCACATAGCAGTCGTATTCGAGCGCATATAGCTTATCCTCTGCGCCAAGAATCTTGCCAGAAAGAGTATTTAATTCATCTGTCGTAAAACGTTCGGCGTTTACCAGCGTCTGTTTGCGGATGAAATAATCTGGAACTAAGGATTTGAATGAATTTGTCACCTCAAAATAATAGTCAAAGACCTTGTTATATTTGATTTTCAGACCTTTAATTCCTGTTTTTTCCCGTTCTTTTGACTCCAGATCCGCCAGCCATGTCTTACATTCGGTTTTTGCCAGACGCAGCTCGTCAATCTCGTCGCGGTATCCCTGTTTGAAGATACCACCTTCCTTGATAGAAACCGGAGGTTCTTCCACGATTGCCTGTTCGAGCAGATCATACAGATCTTCCAGACTATCGTAATCCTCGTAAATTTCATTGATACGTTCACAAGGAAGCTCACGGAGCAGATTATAAATATCCGGCAGATATTGAATGGATGTCTTGAAAGCGAGTAAATCCCTTGGATTGGCAGTCTTCAGTGCGATTCGTGTCAGCAGACGCTCCAGATCGTAAATCGTATTCAAATATTCGCGCAGTTCTTCCCGAACGATCAGCTCTTTGTTGATCGCTTCGATTGCATCCAGACGTTTTTCAATCGCATCCTTATATAAGAGTGGCTGTTCGACAAATTCACGCAATTTTCTGGCACCCATTGCAGTTTTTGTCTTATCGAGTACCCAAAGCAGAGAACCACGCTTCTGCTTATCCCGCAAGGTTTCAGTAAGTTCCAGATTCCGTCTGGTTGCGGAATCCAAAATCATAAAGGAATCCACAGAATACGTCTCGATATGGTTGATATGTGACAGGGAACTCATCTGTGTTTCATGCAGATACTGCATCAATGCACCACAGGAAGCAACACAAGCCGGGCTGTCCTTTAACCCGAGTCCCTCGATACTGTTGATGTGAAACTGACGCTTTAATGTTTCTTCGTCTGTTTCTAAGTTAAAATAATAGTCCGGTGCTTCGGTATGAGATACCTGCAACCGCTCACATACGGCGTGAATCTCTTCTACCTGTTCTACGCCAGCCTGATATAATACCTCGGATGGCTGGAATTTATTGATCTCATCAACGACCTTTTCTGCCTGTTGTATCTGGCAGGTCTTAAATACACCAGTTGACAGATCCGTAACGGAGATACCATAGTTTTTTCCAACATAGGAAATACACATCAGGTAATTGTTCTTGGACTCTTCCAGACTTTCGGAAGACAAATTGGTACCCGGTGTTACAATCCGTATGACCTCACGCTTTACAAGTCCTTTGGCAAGCTTGGGATCTTCGACCTGCTCGCCGATTGCTACCTTGTAGCCTTTTTTTACAAGCTGATTGATATAAGTATCTGCTGCATGAAATGGAATCCCACACATCGGTGCCCGCTCTTCCATACCGCAGTCTTTTCCGGTTAGTGTAATTTCAAGTTCCTTGGATGCTAAGATTGCATCATCAAAGAACATCTCATAGAAATCACCGAGACGGTAAAATAAAATACAGTCTTTATATTTTTCTTTAGTTGCAACATATTGCTCCATCATAGGAGATAGCTTTGCCACGCCAATCACCCAATCCTTTCACCCATGAAGTAAAATCCCTTACAGTCTGTCAGCTTTACATCGACAGTCGTTCCGATCATATCGGCAGTTCCCGGAAAATGTACCGTTACATTCTCTTCGGTTCGTCCGGTTACAAGTGATGCATCGTGATGATTTACTTCCTCCACAAGCACAGGCTTTACCTGATCAGCAAACCGCTTGATCTGTGCATTCGAAATCTCGTTGACTAATGTCAGAAGACGGTTAAAACGTTCCTTGATGACATCTTCCGGCACCTGATTATCCATTGTTGCAGCCGGTGTTCCGGTGCGCTTGGAGTAGATAAATGTAAACGCCTGATCATATTTTACTTTACGGATAATATCCAGTGTATCCTCGAAATCTTCTTCTGTCTCACCCGGAAATCCGACGATGATATCGGTTGTCAGGGAGATGTTCGGCATCTTGGCACGAATCCGGTCAACTAACGCAAGGTACTGTTCCTTCGTATAGCGACGGTTCATGCGTGTTAATATGTTAGTGGAACCTGATTGTACAGGCAGATGCAGATGCTTGCAGATCTTCGGCTCTTCTGCCATTACCTCAATCAGCTCATCTGACAGATCTTTCGGATGACTGGTCATGAAGCGTACACGCTCGATGCCGTCAATTTTGCACACTTCCGTAAGCAGCTGTGGAAATGTTACACGATCTTTCTCGTCCACTTCAACAATCTTTCCGTCCTTGTATTCATAGATATTGCCATAGGAATTTACATTCTGACCAAGCAACATAACTTCGGAAATTCCCTGCTTGGCAAGTGCTTCTACTTCTGCCAGAATCTCTTCTTTCTTGCGGCTCTGTTCACGTCCGCGTACATATGGCACGATACAGTACGTACAGAAATTGTTGCATCCGTACATGATATTGACGCCGGACTTAAATGTATATTTCCGCTTTCTAGGAAGCTGTTCGACGGTCTGTTTTGTCTCATCTAAGACTTCGATTGTCTGCTTGCCTGTCTCTAAATAGCTGTAAATAAGCTCTGCTAATTTGTAGATGTTATGTGTGCCGAAGATAATATTTACGAATTTATACTTCTGTTTCAATGTCTCAATGACATGTGGCTCCTGCATCATGCAGCCAAACAATATAATCTTCAGTTCAGGATTCTTTTTCTTAATACTTTTCAGATGGCCAAGATGACCGTAAATCTTCAGGTTTGCATTCTCCCGGACTGTGCAGGTGTTATAGATGACAACATCTGCATCTTCTTCTCTGGATACTTCTGTATAGCCCATACGTTTCACGATACCGGCCACTGTATCCGTCTGCAGGGAATTCATCTGGCAGCCTGCATTCTGGATAAAGAAAGCTGGCGCCTTTTCATATTTTTCCTTCACAAGCTCTGTACATTTATTGATATATTCTAACTGTATTTTACTTTCCTGTGTATTATTATTCACTATTGATTCCTCATCTTTCTGTTTACAACATTTCGGGGCACTCTTTTTATCATACAGAATCTATGGCTTTATGTCAAACGCTAATCTCTGTTTTTACATGTTTTTATTACTTTTTATTTTCAGAGACTGTTTTTCTTTGACTGTGTGACGGATTTATGCGTTTGCCAATATGCCGCTGTTTAAAGAATAAAGATATTCAAGTGGAATCAGACGCAGTTCTTCCATATCGTCCTTGCGGTATTCCGGAATCTCAATTGCCAGAGAGGGCTGACGGATCACTTCCGCATAAAACTGTTCCGGAGATCCCATCTCAGGTTTTGCTCCGGCTTTTTTGACTCTCGCACCACCTGCAATCCCTTTTTCCAGACGATAGCCGGAACATTTCTGTAAATGCCTTGCCAGTCTGTAATTTTTCTGATTGTAGGCAAAGCCTTTCTCCTGTCTGCAGTAAACGATCTTCCCTCTGGAATAACTGAATGTAAGCAGGCCAAGGCTTGAATATTCCTGAAAAATGCTGATCAGGGCACGAGTCTCATTCTCACTGGCAGGCTCCTGATTCACTCTTTTCCGCTGATAATAATTAGTCGGAAAATTTCTGCGCAGATCAATTCCCCTGGCATTACATTCATACTCTTCCACAGGCCTGTCCTGCATTTTCAGCATCTGTCTGTGGATGGGATTATGTATGGCACCATATCCGTATTCACATATCTCATAGCTGTCAGGATTCAGCATGGGGATCATACAGATACGAACCTTATCCAGAAGTTTACGAACTTCATAACTTTCTCCGATGGTCCAGTTGCTTTCATAGGATCTGCAGTAATCTTTTGCAATGGACAAAAGATATTCCGGGAGATTTCTGTCTCCGCTTTCCACTCCGCTCAGACAGATAATGCAGGTATCACCCTTTCCAATCTCAAGCATGGGGATCATTCTGTCATCATGACTTCTTCCGATCACTCTGAACTGGACAAAATTTCCATATCTCTGTCCGAGTTCCCACAATGCGAAGTATATTTTTTCATAAGTTCCCATCTGTTCTGTTGACATACATTCTTTCCTCCTTTTTGGCAAATGTTCAGCAGCCTGGATCAGATTCCGGATTCTGACCTGTATGGACGGCTGAATGGCTGCCTTATTATTATTATTATATATATGAAAAGAGACAGGCCATAAGACCTGTCTCTTAAAAATAATTGGATTATATTTACATTTCTTTTTTACGTCTTCTTATCAGTACGTAACCACCTGCAAGAACAGAAGCTGCAGCAAGAGCCAGCATAGTTCCGATCGGTGATTCATCACCTGTGGATACTGCTGATTTCGCTGTTCCGTTTGCTCCATCTGCATAGGTGGTAGGAGTTACATCTGTAGTTCCTCCATCTGTAGTTCCGTCGCCGGATCCTGTTCCGTCTCCGTTTGTTCCGTTTGCACCTGGTGTGGTAGTGGCCTGTGTCAGAGGAGCTGCCTTGAACTGATAGGACAGAACTTCGGAAGCATCTGTTTCCTGCCAGTCATTTCCACTGTATACCTGTTTATTATATTTAATATAGATGGTATATGTTTTCTCTGTATCTGTATAAATACCATCCTTTGCACCAATCTTCCATGATGGATTCCATGAAGATGGATTGGAAGACATACTCCATCCTGAAGGAACCCATCTTACATCTCCCTCTCCTGGATTATTATTCTGTGTACCCGCACCAATTACCTTGAAGTCATAAAAAGTTTTGGGATAGAACACAAGTGCTTTCTCAAATCCCTGTACAACACTCTCTTTTACATCGGGTACTACCGGAGTATGAGATGGTGTAGGTATAACAGGACGTTCTTTTGGATCAGGCTGGAACATTACAGAGCCATAATTACTCTTATCCTTATCACTGATCACACATACATAAATATCAACATCATAGTCAGGAAGATCAGTAACTTTTGCTGTTACATTTGTATCAGCCTCAATAGGAGCACCTACTCTGGAAGTATCGATTGTTGGTGCTTTCTCACCACGTTTTACCCAGTCAATATAATAGGTACCTTTTACATTTGACTGGAACTTAATTTTAACAGTACCACTTCCTGACCATTTGCATTCTTTTCCTGTTACTTTCAGTTTTTCTTCTGCAGGAGTTGGGGTAGGGGACGGTTCTGTTGTACTGACTAAAGTTCCGTCTTCTCCGATTTTAAGGCTGGAATCTCCCTCATATGTAATCTGAGAAAGAACATCTGTCAGTTTCACATCAGTAACAGCGTCATCCAGCTTTACTACTGTTCTTCCGGCGCTAGCCTCCTGAACAGCAACACCAATGGCAGAGCCTGTAACAGCACCGCTTACATTGATCACACCGTCTTTGGCAAGCACAAGGTTACTTGCAGCTTCAAAAGAATTTGTAACTGTATTTCCTGTAACACTTACAGTTCCACGAATATTGACAGTTCCCTCACTGTAAATCGCACCGCCTGCTGCTGCGGAGTTTGCTGTGATAGTACCACCCAGAAGATATACATTTGCACCGGCAGCATTGTTGACCGCACCGCCATTTCCGGTTGTGGTATTTCCTGTCAGAGTTGTACCGTCAATCAATGCATAATTACCACTTGCTACTTCTACAATCGAACCGGTAACGTCATCGCCTGTACCATCAACAGTTAAACTGCCTGAACCGATAGCATTTCCATCTGAATCAGTCACAGAACCGCCTGCCATCTGAAGATTACCACCATTAACAGTAAACATACTCTCAGTAAAGCCGGCTACACGTTTAATTGTAGTATTATCTTCAGCAGCAACCAGCATGATATTCTTCTTTTCAGGGACATTTATTGTATTGTTGACTTCAATGGTTCCTTTTAATTTTACATAAGTAGGTTCACCATTTATCATATCCTCACAGTCCGGTACTGCTGCGAACGCTTCTTCCAAAGAAGTAAAGGACTTTTCGCCAATCACAATCGCAGAACCTGCCTCAGCAGCCTGCTCATCAGTTTCTTCAGCAGCCGGTGCCTCTGTAGGATCAGCTGTTGTTTCGGCAGGAGTTTCAGCCGGATCTTCCGGTGTCTCGGCTGGATCTTCGGCTGGTTCCTCAGGAGTTTCAGCCGGATTTTCAGAAGGTTCTTCTGTATCTGCAGAGTCAAGTTCACCTTCCAGTTCGCCTTCGGCTGATGTCTCAGCAGTAGTATCTGCTGCAAATGTGGCTGTCGGTGCCATTCCTACAGACAGGGCACCTGCCATTAATAATGCAAAAAGTTGTTTTTTTCTCATTGTATGTCCTCCCATAGATGAGTTTTAGTTAAAATCACTACTGACACCATCCGATTTCTTATTCCCCACGAAGCAGTCAGTAATCCCAAATCTGAATTGAAGTATAGCACATCCCTCAGAAAAAATCAATGTGCTGTCTATGGGCGTACCTGTCCGTTTCCATAGATGATATATTTCGTTGTGGTCAGAGCCAGAAGTCCCATAGGTCCCCTCGCATGAAGCTTCTGTGTGCTGATACCGATCTCTGCCCCGAAACCGAATTCAAATCCATCTGTAAAACGTGTGGAGGCATTGACATAAACTGCCGCCGCATCCACCTCATTTAAGAATTTCTGGGCGTTCTCGTAGTCCTTTGTCACGATGGCCTCGGAATGTCCCGTATTGTACCGGTTGATATGGGCGATAGCCTCATCCACGGAGTCCACGATCTTGCAGGAAAGAATATAATCCAGGTACTCTTTTCCCCAGTCTTCCTCTGTGGCCGCCGTAAATTCCGGCACGATGGAGCGGGCACCCTCGTCAGCGCGTATCTCCACGTTTTTCTCATCGAGACGCTT
>ERZ772872.808-NODE-808-length-30597-cov-10.622422_pt1 | contig 30597 bp, 28 predicted proteins | sample MGYA00512132_ERZ772872 | MGnify/ENA primary metagenome ERZ772872 (study PRJEB29015, sample SAMEA2737724) | human gut metagenome | biome: human gut; feature: human-associated habitat; material: faeces | place: China | collected 2012 ...
AAAATCCCCCGGCGGGGCATACAGGCGGCTGCTGCCGCCGTAACACTACCCTTTTTACAGTTGAAATTGGGGCGTAAGGTCAGCGGCGACTCGCCGCTTGACCGAAAAAGGGCACCCTCTGTAGCAGAGAGTGCCCTTTGAAAATTTGCTGTGTATTTCCTGAAGCTTACAGAGTTACCTTGTCCTGCAAATAGCTTACCAGTTCATCGATCGGCATGCGAACCTGTTCCATGGTGTCGCGGTCGCGGACGGTGACGCAGTTGTCCTTTTCTATGGTGTCGAAGTCTACCGTGATGCAGAACGGAGTACCGATCTCGTCCTGACGGCGGTAACGCTTACCGATAGAGCCGGTTTCGTCGTAGTCTACAGAGAAGTGCTTTGCCAGAACGGCGTATACTTCCCGAGCCTTGTCGCCCAGCTTCTTGGACAGCGGCAGAACCGCAGCCTTGTACGGTGCCAGTGCCGGATGCAGGTGCATTACCACACGGGTGTCGTTCTTTTCTGCATCTACCACTTCTTCGTCATAAGCTTCTGTCACAATGGACAGGAACAGACGCTCTACGCCCAGAGAAGGCTCGATAACGTAAGGAATATACTTGGTATTTTCTTCCTGATCCATGTATTCCAGCGACTTGCCGCTGTGTTCCTGATGCTGTGTCAGGTCGTAGTTGGTTCTGTCTGCAACGCCCCACAGTTCGCCCCAGCCGAAGCTGAACTTGTATTCAAAGTCGGTGGTTGCCTTGGAGTAGAAGCACAGTTCCTCCGGATCGTGGTCACGCAGCCGCAGGTTTTCTTCCTTCAGACCCAGTGTCAGCAGGAAGTTCTTGCAGTAGCTTCTCCAGTACTGGAACCATTCCAGATCGGTGTCCGGCTTACAGAAGAACTCCAGTTCCATCTGCTCGAATTCGCGGACGCGGAAGATGAAGTTACCCGGAGTGATCTCGTTTCGGAAAGACTTACCGATCTGAGCCACGCCGAACGGCAGCTTTTTGCGGGTGGTACGCTGGATATTGGCAAAGTTTACAAAGATGCCCTGTGCAGTTTCCGGACGCAGGTACAGTTCGGACTTGGAATTCTCGGTTACACCCTGATAGGTCTTGAACATCAGGTTGAACTGCCGAATGTCGGTGAAGTCCGTCTTGCCGCAGTTCGGGCAGGGGATCTGCTTTTCGCGGATATAGTCCATCATCTGCTGATTGGTCCAGCCGGCAGGGTTGGTGCCGTCGAAATCTTCAATCAGGTTGTCCGCACGGTGTCTGGTCTTGCAGGACTTGCAATCCATCAGCGGGTCAGAGAAACCGCCCAGATGACCGGAAGCCACCCATGTTTCCGGATTCATAATGATCGAAGCGTCCAGACCGACGTTGTACGGGGACTCCTGTACAAACTTCTGCCACCATGCACGCTTGATGTTGTTTTTCAGTTCCACACCCAGAGGGCCGTAGTCCCAGGAGTTTGCCAGACCGCCGTAGATCTCAGAGCCCGGGTATACAAAGCCGCGGGACTTGCAGAGGTTTACGATTTTATCCATGCTTTTCTGATCGTTGGTCAACATTTTCGTATTCTCCCTTGTTTGAATTTGCTTGCTGTATACAGCATTGGTATCTTTTATATTGTACCGGAAAACTGCGGAAATGTCAAGTGTTTTGTGAGAATGAAAATAATCGGGAAGGATTCTCTAAATCCCCAGTGCCTCCCTGACAGTCATCAGGTCGTTCTGAGTGTCCTTTTCGCCGTCATCCCGCCAGATCATCAGTGCATAATCTGCACCGCTGTCGGGCATAATGCCGTATAGGGTGCGGTCTTCGTTGTCGGGATAGTAGTCGATTCGCCAGGATTCATCCTGTACAATAGTTTCATGTTCTATGGTGCTGTACTGGCTCAGCTCGTCCAGCCGTTCCTGCATATTGTTATAGTATGTCGTTGTACCGATCTCCAGGAAGATGGTGCGTCCCTGCTCGGCGTCGTAGAAGGTATAGTTATAGTATGTGTTATCAATGCGTCCCAGCCGGAATTCCCAGCTGTCCAGGACTGCCTGCGGTGGCTGGTATTGTGTAATGCCGGGCTGTTTTTCGGGAAAGTCTGCGGTAAGTGCGTCCAGCGTTTCGTATTCTGTGTAGGTGATGGGGTCTTTGTAAACGACTTCTTCGGTGGTTTCTGTTGTGGCAACTGTACTTTTATTTTTTTGTGCTGTGTTCGATGTCGTACCACAACCAGCACAAACCAACATTGCAATAGTAATGGATAGAATTAATGCTTTTTTCATATAAATCGCCTCGCTTTTAATATTTGTTTTTATTTTTGCTTAATGTGGATGCACATTGTGGGCATGTTACAGCACTTTTCGCAATTTCATAATTTGAATGATTCTTGCCCCATATACAATCTGGGTAACGATCTGGAAGTACTGCATAATGATCAGCTACACCGTATAGATGTCCAATTTCATGGATAGCAGTTTTTGATACAAATGCGTATACATCTGTTCCCTTTTGAGATTTTGGAACTTTATAATCGTAATCGCAGGAGACAATTTTACGTGAATCGGTCCAAGTAACGCCGTTTAATCCATGATGTGGATTATTATCGCATATGAATGCAGCTGTGATTAACCAATGGGCTGTTTTGGCATTAGTAGGGTTGGGAAAAGAGTTCCTATATACTTGTGCGTTACTATGGTGATGAGTCCCATTATCACACTGTGTGTTTGAGTAGCACGCACATCCATGTCTTACTGTATAATTATAATTGGGTGCATTTTCCGCACACTGGCTTGCAGGCGTAGAATATATGTCAAGATTTGAAGATGTAACGTTGACGCTGATATTTCTTGCTGAAAAATAAGTTTCGATACGAGATTCAATAGCCGGACGGCGTTCGGTAAATGTGGTGGGAATGCCATAAATTGCAGTTTCTGTTGTGTCCATGTAAGTTCTAACGGTTAATGTGGCATAGCTTTTTGTCGCCAGTTGTGGTGAAAAGAATAAGGATGTTCCAACAATACAAGATGTTATGATTTTGAATACTGCTTTTTTCATAGAAATACCTCCTCGTTGCATTTTTTTGATGGAATAATATGGATATAAAGACATATATCTTATAGCCACATTATATCATATCGGAATATAAAAAGTCAATATAAAAATACAAAATACGTGTTTTCGCACAAAGTAAATTTAATTATTTATGCAAAATAAATAAAACGCGTGCATATATCGTTGAATATACGCACGCGTTTCCTATATTATTTAGTGCTTCCGCAAATAGAATACCACTGGCAATCGCCGCAGATGTCCTGTAGCAGTCCCGGTTCCAGAATGTGCCGGCTTACCCGGTCGGTAAATTCGCTCCACCGCAGGACACTGCCCACAGAAAGACCGCAGAACATGAGAACGGCACTGTCATAGCGTTGTACCTTTTCCGCCGCATCGCACACATGGGACAGGCTGTGGGGACAGCTGGCACAGATGCAGTCCGTGCCGCCGGTCAGGGTGATATATGGGTCATCCTGCCGGAACAGCCGCAGCATTTCCGTCATGTTTGCGGTAAATGCTTCGCTGTAGCCGTGCCCGCAGAAAAACGCCGAGCACAAGCCGTGGTGTGGCCGTAGTTTATACACGCTGGATCAGCCGCTTCGGGAGCCGCTTTCCAATCAGGATTGCCAGAGCCATTTTTACGCAGTCCGGCAGAATGAACGGGAATACGCACCAGCCCAGTGCAGTCAGCAGTCCCACAGAACCGGAATCCTTGGCGTATACGATCATGAACCACGCAGTACCAAAGGCGTAGCACACCGCCAGTCCCAGCACCAGTGCCAGAATCATTACCGGTAGCTTCTCCCCGAAAAAGTGGGTAATCAGCCAGTAGAGCAGACCGGTGAACAGGAAACCGATAATGTAGCCGCCGGTGGTGCCGAACAGAATGCCGATGCCGCCGGTAAAGCCGGCGAATACCGGAACGCCCACGGCTCCCAGTACAATATAGATCAGAATGGAAATGGTGCCGCCCTTGCCGCCCAGTGTGGTGAGAGCACAGAATACGGCAAAGGTCTGCATGGTGAACGGCACGGTCATGGGAATCTGGATCCATGAGCATACGGCAATGATCGCCGCGAACAGGGCAATCTGCACCATTGCCACGATCTTCTGGTGCTGGGTCTTCTTGGCAGTCATGCCGGATTCGGCAGCTGCGGTCTGTGTTTGCTGTTTCATAGGAAAAAGTCCTTTCTGGATTGGATTGGAGAGCGTCGGCTTGCGGGAAATTCCCCGCCGCAAAGCGTGTGCTAACGCTGCAACGTTCCCATTATAGCACAGTCGGCCTTATTTGTCAACCTATTTGAAAGAGAAGTCAGGTGACAAATCGCACAAACTTTGCAAACAGGTTTCAAATTTGCACAAAATGCACATTTTTATAAATACAATTTTGTGCATTCCTACAAAAGTTGAAAAAGCCCTTGACAATCGTCCGGAATCATGGTAAATTTATATTAGCACTCAGAGAGAATGAGTGCTAACACTTTAAAAGTGAATCTGCCAGAAAGGATGGTTATTGTGGATGCACGAAAACGAAGAATTCTATCGGCGGTAGTCGATCTGTATATTCGGACCGGTGAGCCCGTGGGGTCGAAAACGATCTCGCAGTTACCGGACATTCATGTGTCTGCGGCAACTGTCCGGAACGACATGGCGGTATTGGAAGAACTGGGGTATCTGGAACAGCCACATACCTCCGCGGGGCGTGTGCCTACCTTTAATGGGTACCGCATGTACATCGAGGAGATCAGTGCCGAGGGAACGCTCCCCCAAGAGGAACGGGACCGGCTGGACGAGATGCTGGGCGATGAGAGCCAGCTGACAGAAGACCTGATCCTGCAAAGTGCCACCACGGCACTTTCCCAGATCACCAAGTGTGCCACCGTGGTTTCCAACTTCGCACCGAAATATTCGGTGATCTCGAAAGTGGACGTGATCCCTACAGGGAAACGCATGTATGTGGTGCTGCTGATCACATCGGACGGCAAGATCAAGAATCGTGCCTGCCGGTTACAGTTTGACCTCACCCATGAACACATGGACTTTTTCAAGCACTTTATGGAGGAAAATCTGGAGGGCGTTTCGGTTTCCGACTTGTCGGAAGAAAAGCTGGAACAGATGATTACCGCCATGGGCACTTACATGATGACGTTAAGTCCGCTGGTGCAGGGCATTTGCGAAATGTCCAAGGATTTGCAGCAGAATGAGTTGTATATGACCGGTGAGCAGAACCTGTTCTCCTGTGACGATCTGGACAAGGCGGAAGTCGCCAAGTTCATGATGCACAAACAGGAATTGTCCGGACTGCTGGACGATTCGTTTCAGGGCATCAAGGTCATGTTCGGTGAGGAAGGCAATGATTTCGTCATCGGCAACTCCAGTATGATCGTTTCCAAGTATCAGAAAGGCGATCACACCGCCGGTTCGCTGGGTGTCATCGGACCGATGCGGCTGAATTACGCCAAAGTGATACCTTATATAGAATATTTTACCGAAAAAATCTCACACCTGATTTCGGACGACGACGATACGCCGCCGCCGGAACTGGAATGTATCGGGCAGACGGAGCCGCCAAAGGATCCCAAGCCGGAACAATAGAAAGGACGTGTTAGCAATGGCAGACGAAAAGGAAACCAAGAAGCCGGAAACCGAAGCACAGCAGCCGGAAGATGCAAAGACAGAGAACGCACCGGAAGAAGCTGCTGCACCGGAAGCCAAAGCCGGGGAAACCAAAGCTGCGGACGGCAAGGACGACAAAAAGAAGAAGAAAAAAGACCTGAAAGATGCACTGGCACAGAAAGAAGCAGAACTGGCGGAACAAAAAGACCAGCACCTGCGGCTGATGGCAGAGTATCAGAACTACCGCAACCGCACCACCGAGGAGAAAAAGAAGATCTACGGTGATGCCAAGGTGGACTGTGTAAAGGAACTGCTGAATGTCATGGATACGTTTGAACGGGCTCTGGAAGCACCTTGTGCCGATGAGAACTATAAAAAGGGCGTGGAGCTGACATTCACACAGATTCAGAAAGCATTCGAAAAGCTGGGTGTGACAGAAGTTGCCGCACTGGGTGAAACCTTTGACCCGAACCTTCACAATGCGATCAAGCAGGTGGACGACAGCGACTACGAGTGCGACAAGGTCTGCGAGGTGTTCCAGAAAGGATACCTGCTGGGGGATCGGCTGATCCGTCCGGCAATGGTTGCCGTTTCTGTGTAGGCAGGAGGCAGCAGCGTGAAGAAACACACAGCGTCCCTCATGACGGCGGCGATGCTGCTGACAGTGGCGTGGCTGACAGGGTGTGATTCCAAGGAACTGGAACAGCCTGCCGGCACCGGTACTGCACCGGCACTGGAAACCATTGCGGAGCCGGTAACGGAAGCAGCAACCGAAGCGATAGAAGCCACGGAGGCAGCTGGGCAGAGCTTTGACGATTACGCCGCGTTTGCTGCGGCAATGGCAGAGCAGCATCCGGAAAAGACACTGTACACGCCGCCGGAAAGCGTGTTGGCAGCGTGGACGTGGAAAGCGATTCAGTTGAAAGCGGACGGTTATCAGTACCAGCTGTACAACGCCGAAACGCAGGAAACTGTAAACCTCCTGATCAGCATGGAGCCGCTGTTTCAGAATGCACAGGAAATTGTGGATTCCATGGCAGATCTGACAGATGTCACAGCGACACTGGTCGATGCAGGCTGTTGCCTGTGCCGGTGGAACGACAGCGGCGAATATGCCCTGTATGGCATCACCGGTGACATGGGTGCCAATTATATTGTCACACTGGAGCATGCAGATCAGACGCCGGCTTCGGCAGACGAACTCACCGCACTCCGCAGTGAGTTCTGGCTGTAAAGCAAACTTCTATCCGCAAGGGTAGTTTAAATATATTTATTCAATGAGAAAATCTGCCCGTTTTTCCGCAGGGGAAACGGAGATACAGAAAGGAAGAATTTACTATGGGAAAGATTATTGGTATTGACTTGGGTACAACAAACTCCTGCGTTGCCGTTATGGAAGGCGGTAATGCAGTCGTAATCCCCAACGCAGAAGGTGCGAGAACTACGCCGTCTGTTGTCGGCTTCTCCAAGAATGGTGAGCGTCTGGTAGGTCAGACCGCAAAGCGTCAGGCAATTGCAAATCCGGAGCGTACCATTTCCTCCATCAAGCGTCACATGGGTTCTGACTACAAGGTTGACATTGACGGCAAGAAGTACACCCCGCAGGAAATTTCCGCAATGATCCTCCAGAAGCTGAAGACCGATGCAGAAGCATATCTGGGTCAGCCGGTAACCGAAGCAGTTATCACTGTTCCGGCATACTTCACCGACTCTCAGCGTCAGGCAACCAAGGACGCCGGACAGATCGCAGGTCTGACTGTAAAGCGTATCATCAACGAGCCGACTGCTGCTGCACTTTCTTATGGTATCGATAAGGAAGACGACCAGAGAGTTATGGTATACGACCTCGGCGGCGGTACATTCGATGTTTCCATTATCGAAATGGGCGACGGTGTACAGCAGGTTCTGGCTACCGCAGGTAACAACCGTCTGGGCGGCGACGACTTCGACCAGAGAATTATCAACTGGATGGTAGAAGAATTCAAGAAGACTGAGGGCATTGACCTCTCCAACGATAAGATGGCAGTACAGCGTCTGAAAGATGCCGCAGAAAAGGCAAAGATCGAGCTGTCCTCCACCACCACCACCAACATCAACATTCCGTTCATCACCGCTGATGCAACCGGTGCAAAGCACCTGGATATGAACTTGACAGTTGCAAAGTTCAACGAACTGACCAAGGACTTGGTAGACGCTACCATGGGACCGGTACAGCAGGCTCTGTCTGACAGCGGTCTGTCCCCGTCTGACCTGAACAAGATCCTGATGGTCGGCGGTTCTTCCAGAATTCCGGCAGTACAGGAAGCTGTTCGCCAGAAGCTGGGCAAGGAACCGTTCAAGGGCATCAATCCGGACGAATGCGTTGCTCTGGGTGCTGCATATCAGGGCGGTGTCCTCGGCGGCGATGTCAAGGACGGTCTGCTGCTGCTGGACGTTACACCGTTGTCTTTGGGTCTGGAAACCATGGGCGGTGTCTGCACCAAGATCATTGAGAGAAACACCACCATTCCGACCAAGAAGAGCCAGATCTTCTCCACTGCGGCAGACAACCAGTCCGCAGTAGATATTGTTGTCCTGCAGGGTGAACGTGAGTTCGCAAAGGACAACAAGCAGCTGGGCACCTTCCGTCTGGACGGCATCGCACCGGCTCCGAGAGGGGTACCGCAGATCGAAGTAACATTCGACATCGACCAGAACGGTATCGTACACGTGACTGCAAAGGATCTGGGCACCGGCAAGGAACAGGACATCAAGATTACTGCTTCCACCAACATGTCCAAGGAGGACATCGACAAGGCTGTCAAGGAAGCAGAGCAGTATGCAGAAGACGACAAGAAGCGTCGTGAAGAAGTAGATACCAAGAACAACGCAGAGAGCCTGTGCTTCCAGTGCGAGAACGCTCTGAAGGAATTCGGCGACAAGGTTCCGGCAGACGAAAAGTCCGCAATCGAGAGCAAGATCGCAGACCTGAGAAGTGCACTGGGCGGAAATGATGCCGCAGCGATCAAGGCAAAGTCCGACGACCTGCAGCAGGCATTCTACGCACTGTCCTCCAAGGTATACAAGCAGAACGGCGGTCAGCCGGGTGCTGATCCGAACATGGGCGGTTCCGCAGGCTTCAACAGTGCTGACCCGAATATGGGCGGCAACCCGAACGGCGGTTCCGGTGATGACGGCGTTGTTGACGCAGACTTCAAGGAAGTTTAAGAATGAAACGCAGCGGCATGAAATATGACGTACCGCTGTGAATAGAACGGCGGTGACGGGGCAGGTTTCGGCTTGTCCCGACATCGTCGTATATGGGGACTCCCCGCACGGTGTGCCGCCGCAAGCGGACACAGCGTAACATAATAGGGCAATACCGCACAAAGAGCGTCTGGCGACTTTGCACGCCATCTGCTTGCAAATTTCCCGTCATATTTCACAAAAATGCTCGTGAATACATCCAGTATTCACTCCGCTTTTTGTTTCATCTGACGAGAAATTTGACGACGCATCTGTCGCACAATCTTTGTGCGGTATTGCCATAGAGGAACAGCCGGATTCCGATCGGGTCTGTTCAAGGGAAAGGAGCCAGCAGACATGGCAGAAAAACGGGATTATTACGAGGTGCTGGGGCTGCAAAAGGGTGCTTCCGAGGACGAGATCAAAAAAGCGTTCAAGACCATGGCACGGAAATATCACCCTGACCTGCATCCGGACGATAAAGAAGCAGCAGAAAAATTCAAGGAAGTCAATGAAGCGTACGAAGTGCTGTCTGACTCCCAGAAACGTGCACGGTACGACCAGTTCGGTCATGCCGGCGTAGACCCGAATTACGGCGGCGGAGCCGGTGCAGGAGCCGGCGGCTTCGGTGGATTTGGCGGTTTCAGTGATGTCAGCGACATTTTCGAAAGTTTCTTCGGCGGCTTCGGCGGCGGTTCCAGAAGCACTGCGTCCAGTGCCAATGCACCGCGGCGTGGCGGCGATGTAAACAGCAACGTGACGATCGACTTCATGGAAGCCTGCAAGGGTGTCAAGAAGAAGATGCGGATCACTCACATGGTGAAGTGCGACCAGTGTAATGGTACTGGTGCAGATGCCAACACCACGACCAGCACTTGTACCGAGTGCCACGGCCGTGGTTCCGTGCAGGTCAACCAGCGGACACCGTTCGGCACCGTATCTTCCACAAGAGTTTGCTCCCGCTGCGGCGGTAAGGGCAAGATCGTCACCAATCCGTGCAGCAAGTGCCGCGGCAGCGGACGCTGCCGGACTACCAGTGATATTGAGCTGAAGATTCCGGCTGGTATCGATAACGGACAGGTGCTGCGTGTCGGCGGACAGGGTGATGCCGGACTGAACGGCGGTCCCAGCGGCGACCTGAATGTTTCTGTAAATGTACGTCCGCACGATCTGTTTACCCGCAGAGGCGTGGACATCTACTGTGAGATCCCGATCACCTACGCACAGGCAGTGCTGGGCGATAAGGTGACCGTGCCTACCATTAAGGGCAAGGTGGAATATGACATTCCGGAGGGCACACAGAGCGGCACCAAGTTCCGTCTACGCGGCGAGGGTGTCAAGTATCTGGGCAGAGAATCCTATGGTGACCAGTATGTCACCGTAGTGGTAGAAGTGCCGAGAAAGCTGACACGCCAGCAGAAGGAACTGCTGCAAAAGTTTGACGACAGTCTGGAAGAAAAAAATCAGGCGAAGCGGCAGAGTTTCTTTGAAAAGCTGAAGCGTCGCTTTGAACAGCAGTAATTGCAGAGTATTGCCCTGAAAATGCATGAAAAGAGCCTCATTTCCGCAGCTTTTGCAGAAATGAGGCTCTTGTTTTGTCCGGAGCATGTGCACACGCTCTGGGTTAGCGGCTGCTGTCGTCCGTGGAATCTGTCTTGGAATCGTCGTCGTTCATCAGGTCGCCGGCAGCGTCCCCTGCATCCTTGACGGCGTCGCCCGCTGCATCGCCGGCATCACGTACCGCATCGCCTGCATCGGTGACAATATCCCGCACGCCGTCCTCTACATCGCTCATCACGCCGCCGTCTTCGCGGCTGGTATCTGTGGCAGAAGTGCTTGTGGAATCACCGGCGGAACTGTCATTCTTACTGCCGCAGCCGGTGAATGCACTGCCGATCAGGAGCATTGCCATAGGCAGTGCCAGAAATCGATAGTTTTTCATGGATCTCACCTCGTTTTTGAAAGTCGCGAAGAAGAAATGCATTCCATTTTGCAGGAATGTGCTCCAATGCCTCGCAGAATTAGGATTTCCCACATTCCGCAAAATATTCTCTTTCCACATTTCCACGGCTGTAAAATCTGCGGAATTCCGCGAATTTTACAGAATCGACAGGATCTTTCACCGGTATTTCCCCAACTTTTCAACACAGTTTTCCACAACACAGGGGAAAACCAGTTACAAACTGGTTACGATCCGGCGAGTTTTGCACAGGGTGTTGGTGCCGGATCCCCGTAAATTGTGCAATGTTTGTCATAAATTCGAAAGGACACACGAAAAACCACGGTTTTTGTTTTCCACAAGTTGTTGAAAGTGCTGTGGAAAACGTGGGAGAAGTGTGGAAATAGTATTGCCTTAATCCTTTTGAAAGATCAGAATTTTCTCTGCCATGTTCTTCACCACCGGCAGCCATGAGATCAGCCGGTAGGCGGGGTACAGCTTCGCCATGCCGCGGAGGATATTGTCGTCTTTCACGCTGTGGAATCCTTGGGCAAGGTCCTGCATCTCGGAGAACCGGTTCACACCCCATGTAAAAATTGCACCGGTGCCCTGTACCGATTTTTCAATGGACTGCTTCCGCACCCAGAACGGCGAGGTGGTTTCCATCATCACATAGGCGTTGTCGAAGTTGTCGTGAATGATGCGGAGCATCTGTGCCACTTCTGCCGGCTGGAGGTACATGGACAGTCCCTCAATGACGAACAGCATGGTGCCGCGTTGGGTGATGTCCTCGTGCCATGTGGGATCCAGTACGGACTTGCCCACCGTGGAGATGCGTCCCTGTTCCTGAAAGATCTGGTCGCGGACGCGAATGGTTTCCGGCAGGTCGAGGTTGTACCATGTGCACTTTCCGGTGTCCATGCGGTACACTCTGGTGTCCAGCCCGCAGGCAATGTTCACCACCGTTGCATCGGGGTGCTTCTGCAAAAATGCCTGTACCAGTTCGTCGAATACAATGGTTCTGGCAATCGTGCCGCTGCCCATGGCAACGTCCCTGGAAGCCTTGGAAAAATCGTAGTCCAGCCGTTCCGCCAGCTCCACCGCCTTGGCATCATAAAAGACATGCTTCGGGGATCGGGAGTACTGGGCTCTTGCATAAAAAGTCAGCAGCATGGTTTCTGCCACGCCGTTCAGTTCCGGTTTGATCTTTGTATTTGTCATGCTCTTGCTCCTTTTCTGAGTTAGTATAGGCTTACTGTAGATAGTATAGCATATTTTAGAGAAAAATGCAAAGGGTCTTGTATCTGTCACATTTTCCGGACTGCTGCGTTATATCAAGTAGGACGTCCAAAACAGGAGGTGAAATTTATGCAGTCTGCGAAAGAAAAATTGCATAAACTCTATCGGCTTTATGAAAAGCCTATGTACCATATCGCCTATGCGGTGCTGCACCATACCCAGCAGACCGAGGACGCGGTTTCCGAGGCATTTTGCAAAGTGATCCGTCATCTGGATCAGATCGACGAACCGGAAAGCCCGCGTACCAGACAGTATATGATACAGATCATTCGCAATACTGCAATCAGCCAGTACCGAAAGAATGCGAAAGAAGCAGATCGTCGTACTGCATGGGACGAACGAATCTTGCAGGTTCCTGACGAAACGCCCACCAGTGCCGCAGAGCAGCAAGAAGAACAGGAATATCAGCAGGCAATTCTGGCAGAAATGCTGGAAGTTCTTAGTGAAACCGACCGGCAGATCGTGTTGCTGCGTTGTCAGCAGGAACTTCCCTTTCGGGAGATTGCCCAACGGTGCGGCATTAAGGAAACAGCAGCACGTAAGCGTTTTGAACGTGCCAGAAAAGCCATGATGCAGCAGAAAGGAGTGACTTCTTATGAGCAGCTATTTTCCTTATAATGAAGACGAATGGGAAAAAATTGTAGAACAAGCGTTTGCAGCGGACGCGGCCGAACCGCAGTTTTCCAAGGCATACCAGAGAAGAAAACACAGAATGGAGCGAAAAATGATGCGAACCAGATGTTCTGCAAAAAAGAAAGTCGGCACTTTTCTCGCTGTGGCAGCTGCCGGCGTGCTGAGCATTGCAATCGCTGTTCCGGCAGTGGCTTCGTCCGATGCTGTTAAGGGGATCTATGCCTTTTTCAGCAATGAAAAATATTACACAAAAAGTCCCATAGAGAAAAACGATCTGACTTCCTATGCGGAAAAAACAGACGAAATGCAAAAAACGAAAGACGGTACGATTCGCATGGAAAACATCTACTGCGACGGCAGCCACCTGAGTGTAACGCTAAGATTAACGAATTTGCCAGAAGCATTGCAGAACAGTACCGGAATTGAATCGGAGTTTACCGGCACACTGAATGGACAAAAGCTGTCATTTATCGGAAGTACCGGTACATATACTATGAGTACAAAAACCGGTGGGCTGGCAACGCTTTCTGAACAGGCAGAGGGTGCATACTATGACAAGGAAAATACCAGCATTGCCGGATTTGTGAAGTCTGGCGATGCGGAATATAGTATCGTGCTTTCGGCGGAATGCAGTGAGATATTTCAGGGGAACACTACAGCAAGCCTGCCGTTGCAGCTTTCGTTTTCGTTCTTACAGGGAATAGATGCAACTAGTTGGTCATGGTTTGAAACCGGCGTATCCGCCAAGGGTGATACGGCATATAGCTGTGAACCGAGATCTCTGGGTGTTATTCCTGTGGATATTACTCTGACTGCGGAGATACAGGCGGATACCAGCCGAACGGACATCTATCCAGTTACCGAAACAAAAGACGGATATACGCTGGAATCTGTGACTGTTTCTCCGTTTAGCACAGAGATCCGTTTTTCTGAGGATACTGTATTTGATGACTACGATGTGATGTATGTCACGGATCAGAACGGTAACTCTTATGATATGATAGACGCGAATATTGATACAGACATTTCCTTTCAGAATTCTGTATGGGAAGCAGCATTGACTGATGCTACGGAACTGACCATTCGTATTGTTCCGGACGGAAAAAACAACTTGGACGCAGCAGGTACAGTTTTTACTGTTCCCATTGACAAAGGTTATCGGACACAAACGATCAATGACTTTGATCTGGCAGAGAACTATACGCAGTATATCCCGCCAATGCCTGATGAAGAATCTGCTTCCCAGTGATTTCTACCGCACAGAGTTTACTTTCATCTCTTGAAAAACAATCTGTGTACGTCAGATATAAAACAGACTTTGACATTTCCCATGGCAGATGCTTTTTCCGTCTGTCAGTTCATCCCTTTTGAAAAAAGCCGCAGGTTTTTTCTCCGCCTGCGGCTTTTTCATGATTTAGAAATCGTTTTAACGGAAGTTTTTCGCGGAACGCTTGCCAATTTCTTGAATGTGTGGTATAATATACAACAGAGTATAGAAAGGCGGGAAATGCCGTGACGAAACGAGAAGAATTTATTGCCGTTTATCAGGAAAATATCCAGCGGCGGGGAGCAGACCGGCTGCTGGAATGGCTGGACTCTGATGCCAGCGATTTCTTTACTGCCCCCTCCAGCACCCGATTTCACGGGGCATATGAGGGCGGGCTGGTGGAACACAGTCTGAATGTGTACGAGTGCCTGAAAGACTATCTGAATCGTCCCCGCACCAAGGAACTGTACGGCATGGACTATACACCGGAAACCATTGCCGTGACGGCACTGCTCCACGACATCTGCAAGGTTGGCTTTTATGCCGTGGACTATCGCAACGCCAAGAATGAACAGGGCGTGTGGGAAAAGGTGCCCTACTATACCGTGCGGGACACTCTGCCCTATGGGCACGGGGAAAAATCCGTGTACATGATTCAAAGCTTTATGCGGCTGACCCGTGACGAAGCTTTTGCCATTCGCTATCACATGGGCTTTTCCGGCAACGAGGACAAGAACAGCGTGGGCAGAGCACTGGAAATGTTCCCGCTGGCTCTGGCAGTCAACGTGGCGGATATGGAAGCAACGTATTATCTGGAAGGCTCTGTGAAGTGATAGGGCAACACCGCACAAAGCTTGCACGCAGATTGCGTGCAAAGCCGTCAGGCGGGCTGGTGTTGCCATAGGAGCCTGAACAGGCTTTAAAGAACTCCAACAGGGAAATTGCCCTGTTTGTGATAGACAATAGGAGTAGGAGGAAATAAAAATGAATTGGTACGAAAACGCAGTGATGTATCACATCTATCCCTTGGGCTTCTGCGGAGCACCGAAGTGCAACGAGGGCGGCGAACCGGTGAACCGGCTGGAAAAGGTGCTGGACTGGATCCCGCATCTGAAAGAACTGGGTGTTGATGCCGTTTACTTCGGACCGGTATTCGAATCTGTGGAACACGGCTATGACACCACCGATTACCGTGTGATCGACCGCCGGCTGGGCACCAACGAAATGTTTGCCCACATCTGCGATGAACTGCACAAGAACGGCATTCGCGTGATTCTGGACGGCGTGTTCAACCACGTGGGACGGAACTTCTGGGCGTTCAAGGACGTACAGGAAAAGGGACAGGCTTCGGAGTACTGCGACTGGTTTGCCGGTCTGAACTTCGGCGGTCAGAGCCCCTGCGGGGACAACTTCTGGTACGAGGGCTGGAACGGCTACTATAATCTGGTCAAGCTGAATCTGCGGAACTGGCACGTATGCGATTACCTCATCGATGCCGTGGGCATGTGGATGGATCAGTTCCATATCGACGGTATCCGCTTTGATGCCGCAGACTGTGTGGACTTCGACTTCTTCCGCCGGATCCACAACTTCTGCAAGGAACGCAATCCGGAATTCTGGCTCATGGGCGAGATCATTCACGGCGACTATAAGCGTTGGGCAAATCCGGAAATGCTGGACAGCGTGACCAACTATGAGTGCTATAAGGGCATCTATTCTTCCCACAACGACAAGAACTATTTCGAGATCAACTACAGCATCAACCGCCAGTTCGGCAACGGCGGCATCTATCAGGGCGTGGCTCTGTACAACTTTGTGGACAACCACGATGTCAACCGTCTGGCAAGCACCCTGTGCGACCAGCGGTATCTGCCCCTGTGCTATACGCTGATGTACTGCATGCCGGGCATTCCGTCGATATACTACGGCAGTGAATACGGTGTCATGGGCAGACACGAGAACAATTCCGATGATGGTCTGCGGCCTTGTCTGGATCTGGACGACCTGAATCGCAGCGGCAATCTGGATTTGTACCGGCATCTGGTAAAGCTGGGCAGAATCTACCACGCATATCCGGCACTGCGTACCGGCTCCTACTACACTGTGGAAGTCCGGAACCGTCAGCTGCTGTTCGCCAAGGAGCAGGATGGCAGAACTGTTTACGTGGCACTGAATCTGGAGGACTGCCCCAGCGAATTCCGCTTCGGCACCCACGTGCCCTCGCTGGTCGATGTCATCAGCGGTCAGCCGGTGCAGGTAGAAAACGGCGGTGCATGGATCCGCATGGCACCGTTCTCCTCGATGATTCTGGTCGAGGACGATATTGTCAACCAGACTGAACCGGAAGCAGCAGCAGTTGCCGTACCGGAGCCTACGGTTCTGGAAGCCGGTGCAAAGTACCGCGATGTACTGGACGGCTCTGTCTGCGAACTGCTCCAGACCTCCGTCCGCCACGCAGAAACACAGGAAGAACTGGTAGTTTACCGCAAGGAGCAGGACGGCAGCGTCTGGGCAATGCCGAAGTCGATCTTTACCGGCACGGCACACGATAACCAGCCGCGGTTCGAAAAGCTGTAATCGGGAAACAAACCTCAGGCAATACCGTGCAAAGCCGTCATGCAGGCTCTGTGCGGTGTTGTCTTTCCCACGAAAGGAAATCGCAACACCATGGAACACAACACCCTACAGGGCGTCATTTTTGATCTGGACGGCACGCTGCTGGATTCCGGCAGCATGTGGCGGCAGGTGGACAAGAAGATCATGGACTACTACGGCAAAGAAATGCCGGACGACCTGTCCGAAACGGTACAGCGAATGTCCATTGAAGAATTCTCCCGCTATTTCGTGGAGGAGTTCCACTTGCCGGTCACGCCGGAACAGTTTGCACAGCAGGTGGCAGACACCGTTGCACAGGAGTATCGGGAACTGCTGCCGCTGAAACCCCATGTCATAGAACTTCTGGACTGGCTGGACAGCCAGCAGATCGTCTATGGCGTTGCCACGGCGACTTACGGCGAACTGGCAGAGGCGGCACTGAAACGGCTTCATGTATGGGAACGGCTGGCATTTCTGCTCACCGAGCAGGAGGCTGGTGCTCCCAAGACCCAGCCCCGTATCTTTCAGCTGGCGGCACAGAAGCTGCATCTGGGCAGACGGCAGATCGCCGTGGCAGAGGATTCTCTCCACGCTCTGCAATGTGCCAGGGCTGCCGGATTTTTCACCGTGGGGGTGTATGATGCAGCCAATCCGGCGGCATGGCAGCAGATCTGTGCGACGGCAACGGTGCATGTGCACGATATTCTGGAAATGAAGCAGTTTTTCTAAGGCAAAAGGAGTTTCAACATGAGTGGTACACTATACATCATCGGCACGCCCATCGGCAATCTGGAGGACATCACCATGCGGCAGCTGCGGCTGCTGGGCGAGGTGGACTTTCTGGCGGCGGAGGATACCCGTGTCACCCGCAAGCTGCTCTCCCACTATGATATTCACACACTCATTGTCAGCTACCACGAACACAGCGGGCTGACGGTGGCACAGAGCATTGCCGACCGGATCCTCGCAGGGGAATCCTGCGGCGTGGTCACAGATGCAGGCATGCCCTGTATTTCCGACCCTGGTGAGCCGCTGGTGCAGCTTTGTCATCAGCTGGGTGTGCCTATGGAAGTGGTCCCCGGACCGTCGGCAGCCATTGCGGCACTGGCGATCTCCGGACAGCATACCTCACGGTTTGCCTTTGAGGGGTTCCTCTCCGTGAACCGGAACCAGCGGGCGGCACATCTGGAACAACTGCGGGACGAACAGCGAACCATGATTTTCTACGAGGCTCCCCATAAGCTTTGCCGGACACTGGCAGATATGGCGGCAGTGTTCGGCGGGGACAGAAGCCTGTCCCTCTGTCGGGAACTGACGAAGATTCACGAGGAAGTGCAGCTGACCACCTTTGCACAAGCCATTGCCTATTATGAAAACACGCCGCCCCGCGGGGAATACGTGCTGGTCGTTGCCGGTGCGGTGCCCCAGAAGGCGGAGAGCATCACGCTGGAAGAAGCTGTGGAGCAGGTACGCCGCTGTGTGGCAGATGGGCAGAAGCTGACACAGGCATGCAAAACCGTTGCCGCAGAAACCGGCTACCGGAAAAGTGAACTGTACGATGCCGTGCAGGAATCATAAGATCAAACGGAAAAATAACGCCGGAGCGAATCTCAAAGGAAACGATCCGGCGTTTTTGTTTGGGCAATACCGCACAAAGAGTGTCTGGCGACTTTGCACGTCATCTGCTTGCAAATTTTCCGTCATATTTCACAAAAATGCTCGTGAATACATCAAGTATTCACTCCGCTTTTTGTTTCATCTGACGAAAAATTTGACGACGCATCTGCCGCACAATCTTTGTGCGGTATTGCCTTTGACATCTCTGGCGGAATGTGCTATAATTGATAATATCGTATACAAAATTTCGTACACATTGCCGGAATGGCAGGAGGAATATATGAGGAAAAAATGGACGTACTGGCGGCGTGCTGTGATTTCGCTGCTGTGTGTCATCAGCTGTTTGCCGTGGGGACAGTTACCTGCGGCGGCGGAGCCGGACATGCCGGAGGTTCTGGAAGAAACGTGGAAACAGAACGACGGGCTGCTGGTGCCGGCGAATGAGCCGGCACAGACGGACACACCGGAGGTCACAGACGACGAGGCGGAGGAAAGCCTGCGTGGAGCCGGCTCGCTGCCGTCTTCCTATAGCCTGCTGGACGTGGACGGCAGCAGTTATGTCACTTCTGTCAAAGATCAGGGCTCCACAGGTCTTTGCTGGGCGTATGCGGCACTGGGTGCCTGTGAGTCCAACATCATGAAACAGGGGCTGGACATTCCGGAATCGTGGAAAGACAGCAGCGGCGAACTGAACTTTTCCGAAGCGGCACTGGGCTGGTATCCCTTTACCAATCATTTGCTGGTAGGCGACCTCACCAGCGGCGACTATATCACCATGGACAACAAGGGCATCAGCGGCGGCAATCCCACCATTGCGGGCTATGGACTGGCGGCAGGCATCGGCCCTCAGTTGGAACAGTTCGCCTCCATGGACGACTGGTCACAGGGCTATTCCGAGTACCAGCGGTATAACGCCTACTACCGCATGCAGAGCTCCGACCTCTTGCAGCAGGTGGACACCGCGGGGCGGACTGTTATCAAGCAGTGGCTCATGGAAAGCGGTGCCGTCAGTGCATCGTTCTATTCCAAGGGCATATTTTTTGACAACGGGGACTCCATTGCCTATTACCAGAAACGGCACGGCACCGGAGATGCCGACCATGCGGTTCTGCTGGTGGGCTGGGACGATAACTATTCCAGAGAGAATTTCCAAAAAAGCTGTCAGCCCAAGTCGGACGGGGCGTGGCTGGTGCGGAACAGCTGGGGGGCAGATGATGTTGGCGGCGGCTACTTCTGGCTGTCCTATGAGGAAGCTTCTCTCTGCGAAGCGGCACGGTTTCAGATGACGCAGGACAGCACGCCCGTTGCACGCTATCAGTACGACGGCAGTGTTTCCTATGCCAACGTAAACTTTTCCGCAGCAGCCAATGTGTTCACTGCGGAAAAGTCCGGCAGGCTGACGGAAGTCATGTTTCCCATGACATCGAACAATTCTCAGGGCGGGTGGTATACCATTTCGGTGTACCGGCTGAAAAATAACGCCCAGTCCCCTGTAGACGGCACAAAGCTTTGCAGCAAACAGGGCACAGTGCAGTACGGCGGCTATAAGAACATTTCACTGGCAGCACAAAATGTGATGCTGCAAAAGGGCGACCGGTTTTCGGTTGTGCTGGAACTGCGAAAGGAAAAGGGCAGCAGGGAAAAACTCTGGCTTTCGTTTGAGTCCAACTCCATGGAAACGCTGGAACGCCACTGCTCGATCCAGTCGGGGCAGACGTTTATTTGCAGCGGCGACACATGGATCGATATGGTTGACGTGAAGCAGTGGCAAAACAGCAGCGGCAAAAAGCCCTATTCCAATCTGGGCAACGCTGCAATGAAAGCAATTGTGCAGGAACAGGACACCGCGGTCAACTGGGCACAGTGGAATGCCGCCATGTCTTACGGCGAGCCTGCCGCCGATGCAGATCCGCTGTATCAGGCAGCCTATGCCGAAGCGGCAGCCCTGCCGGAAGATGCCACGCAGGCAGAGGTGGACAATGCCGCCGCCAATCTCTTTGCCGGACTGGAACGGGAAGGGCTGATACAGTATTCTCAGTATATCTACGCCAAGGAAACTGCAGAGCCTTTGTTTTTGCTGGGTGATGTAGACGGGAACGGCAGTGTAGATGCCACCGATGTGTTTCAGTCCCTGCTGGCACAGGCACAAGATGCCGTGGGCTATGCTTCCGGTTTGTCCATGTCGCAGGCGGCAGCGGCAGACTGCGACGGCAACAGTAAGATCGATGCCACAGATGCATTCTATCTGATGCTGTACTGTGCGTATCGGGGAGCCGGCATTCCCAAAAGCTGGGACGAAATTTTAAGTACATAAGGCAGTAGCATGCCATAAAAAACAGGACAGCGATTCCGCAGGGAAAAGCTGTCCTGTTTTCTGTTTTATAACATCAAATTTCAGAAGTTATCTGCCGCAGCCGCAGCCACAGTCGTCATCGTCGTCGCCCTGCTGGTTCCGGCAGTTCTGGGCAGACTGGTTCTGCTTCTGCTGTGCCTGCTGGTTCTGGCGATTCTGGCTCTGCTGCTGCTGACGGTTCTGGCTCTGATTCTGCTTGGACATGGTGTTCTCCGTTTCTCCGCACACAGGACTGCTCTGATGGTTCTCCGTGTGCGGCAGAAGAACCGGCAGCCGGCGGCAGAAATTTGCCGCGTTGAATAGGCAATGCGGCACAAAGCCCGCCTGACGGCTTTGCATGAAATCTGACTACGCATCTTCCGTACAAGCTTTATGCCGCGTTGCCTATAGTGTATCCGGAATCCGCGGAGATATACAGTTGTATTTGATTTACAAAATTTTACAAATATAAGCCAGAAGTACTGCCGTCCAGTGCACTATGCCGCACAGCAGAATTCCCACAGCGGTGGGGATCCCCCACGCCGCCAGTGTCCACTTCCAGCTGCCGGTTTCCTTGTGAATGGTCAGGAGGGTTGTGGAACAGGGAAAATGAAACAGCAAAAACAGCAGCATGCACAGGGCGGTGGCAGCCGTCCAGTCGTTTGCCGTCAGGATCTCGTGAATGCGGCTCAAGTCGGTGATCTCGGCGAGGGCGTTTCCGGCGGTGTAGCCCATGCAGATAATGGGCAGGACAATTTCATTTGCGGGAAATCCCAGCAGGAACCCCAGCAGAATTACGCCGTCCAGTCCGATAAATTGTGCCGGTGTGTCCAGAAGTGCCGCACAGTGTGCAAAAATGGAGCCGCCGCCAATATGGCAGTTGGTGAAGCACCAGATCACGGCTCCCGCCGGTGCCGCCGCCAGACAGGCTCTGCCCAGTACAAAAATCGTCCGGTCCAGCAGCGAACGCACCAGCACCTTGCCGAACTGGGGCTTGCGGTACGGCGGCAGTTCCAGCGTAAAGGAGGACGGCACACCCCGCAGAATGGTATGCGACAGCAGACGGGACACGGCGAATGTGACAAAAACGCCCAGCAGGATCAGCCCCAGCAGCAACAGGGCAGAACTGGCAGAACGGCACAGCCCGCTGCCGGCGGCGAAAAACAGGGAAATACAGGTGATCATGGTGGGGAATCTGCCGTTGCAGGGGATAAAGTTGTTGGTGAGAATGGCGATCAGCCGTTCCCGCGGGGAGTCGATAATGCGGCAGCCGGTCACGCCGGCGGCGTTGCAGCCGAAGCCCATGCACATGGTCAGTCCCTGTTTGCCGCAGGCACAGGCACGCTGAAATGGTTTATCCAGATGAAACGCCACACGGGGCAGATAGCCAAAATCCTCCAGCAGCGTGAACAGGGGAAAGAAAATCGCCATAGGCGGCAGCATGACTGCAATGACACAGGTCAGTACGTTGTAGATGCCGTCGATCAGCAGACCGTGCAGCCAGTGGGGCGTATGTATGGTTTCCAGCAGCAGAGAGAGCCAGCCCTGCAAATGGGAAAAGCCGGCGGAGAGCCATGCCGAGGGATAATTTGCCCCCACAATGGTGAGCCAGAGCACCAGCCCCAGCAACAGCAGCATCACCGGAATGCCCCACTTCCCCGCCAGAATCCGGTCAAGGCGGCGGTCGGCGGCATCGGTCTGTTCCGGCTGGTGTACAGTCTGGGCGGCGAGGGCTTCGCTGTGTCGGACAATGGCGGCGATCATGGCATCGGCACAGACTTCGGGGGAGTACTGCTTCCACGTCTGTTCCAGTGCATCGGACAGTGCGGGGATTTCCAAGGAAATATTCCCGTGGGCGGCAATTTTTTCGTGCAGTTCCGGCTCCGGTTCCAACAGCCGTCGGGCAGTCCATTCCCGCTGAAGTCCGCAGAGGTTTTCCGGCAGTTCGTTCTGGATCTGTTCCAATGGCTGTTCCAGCTGTTCCGGAACGGGACAGGGCAGCGGCTGCGGTGCCGGCTGGTGCAGGAGGTCGAACAGTCGCTGTTGGAATTCCGGCAGTCCGGTGCCGCTGCGGGCAGCCATGCCCACCACAGGAATGCCCAGCAGCTGTTCCAGTTGCGGCAGGTCAATGGCGATCTGCCGCTTTTCAGCTTCGTCCAGCAGGTTGACACAGAGCAGGGTGCGGGGGCAGGTTTCCAGCACCTGCATGACCAGCAGCAGCCCCCGTTCCAGACAGGTGGCATCACAGACCACTACCGCGGCATCCGGCTCTGCAAAGCAGAGAAAATCCCGTGCCACGATCTCCTCGGCACTGCGGGCACGGAGCGAGTATGTGCCGGGGAGATCTGCCAGCAGGAGCGATTCCCCGTTCCAGGTGACTGTCCCCACGGCACTGGCAACGGTTTTTCCCGCCCAGTTTCCGGTGTGCTGGTGCATGCCGGTGAGGGCGTTGAACACGGTGGATTTTCCCACATTGGGCATGCCTACAAGGGCGACGACAGGGAGTTCCGTTTGAGATAATTCCGGCGGCAGTCCGGCAGATGATGTGCACATATGGCAATTCGTCCTTTCTGTGTGGGGTGCGGGAAACACGGTGCTGCTTCCTCAATTTTTGCCATTCTATGCAGAAAGAACAGAAAAAAGACCGCCTTTGGAAAAGACGGTCTTGGGGTGTTGTTTCCTGAAAATGCCGGTTACTGCATCTCCTCTACCAGATTGCTGATCCATACACCCTTTTGAATCAGGATATACCCGATCACCACCTTGAGAATATCCGCCGCCTGTACAATGGCATAAATGCCTAGGATCGGCAGCGAGGTGAAGTGACACATCAGCAGGGCAGCGGGAATCGGGATCACCCATGTAAAGACGCTGTCAAACAAAAAGGTGATCATCGTTTTTCCGCCGGAACGCAGGGTGAAGTACAGGGCGTTCAGGAAGCCCTGTATCGGGAAGAACACCGCGGTAATGGTGATAAACCAGCGGCCGTAGTTCCGTACCTCTGCGGTGGTGTCATATGCCTTGGGGAACACGCCGGAAACGGAGATCAGGATCGCCGCCAGCAGCAGACAGACTGCACCGGTGAACCACATCAGGCTGAACGAATCCTTCTTGGCTTTCTCGTATTCCGAAGCCCCCAGCGTCTGCCCGATGAGAATCCCCACCGCAGAACCCAGTGCCACGAATACCACGTTCAGCAGGTTGCAGATGGCGTTGGAGATGTTCAGTCCGGCAACCACTTCCAGCCCGCGGGTAGAGTAGCATTGTGTCAGGGCAGCCAGACCGGCAGACCAGAGCAGTTCGTTGCAGAAAATGGGCATGCCCTTGCGGAGTACCTTTCCCGCCAGTTCCTTGGGAACGCGGAGTGTGCGGTAGATGCCTTTCAGGAACATGTGCTTGTTCCGGCAGAGGTGTGCCCAGATGATGACGATGCTCATTTCGGTGACACGTGCCAGCACAGTGGCAATCGCTGCTCCGCGAACGCCCAGCTTGGGCATGCCGCAGTTGCCGTAAATGAGCAGGTAGTTCAGTACGATGTCCACGACTACCGAAGCCACGCCGCCCACCATGGGCTTGACGCTGCTGCCGGTTTCCCGCAGGCTGGTGGCATAGACCTGTGTCACCACAAAGAACGGCAGCCCCAGCAGCATGATGTGCAGGTACTGCTTGGCATAGGTCATGGTGAGGGCGGAGTCCACGGTGGCACTTTCTCCGTGGAGGTATAGCCCGATCAAAGACTCGTCCCTCAGCAGAAAGACCAGCAGTCCGCAGATAAGACATGCCAGACTGAGCCAGAGCTTGATGCGGAACGTGCTCTGAAAACCGTGCATGTTCCGCTGTCCGTAATATTGTGCCCCGTAGATGCCGGGACCGGCAAGGGCACCGAAAATGGCGAGGTTGAATACGAAGATCAGCTGACCGGCAATGGAAACGGCAGTCATCGCTTCCGTGCCCTGACTGCCGACCATGATGTTGTCCACCAGACTGACCATGTTGGTGATGCCGTTCTGGATCATCATCGGCACCGCCAGCATCAATGCCCGCTTGTAGATCGGATTGTGTTTTCTCATGGGGATAGTTCCTCCTGTGATGTCAAAAAAGTAATTGCCTTAGAGCCAGTTTCATATCTCAGGAAACACTACACGCAGATTGCGTGCAGTGTTTCCCTTATTATAGCAAAAATAAACAGCGGGTTTCTAATACAATTTCTATGTGTTCTGATACGATTTCTAGGGAAACACTGAATAAAGCTTGTGCGTAAGATGCGTAGTCAGATTTTTCGGCAGATTGCGTGCAAAGTCGCCAGGCGGGCTTTATGCGGTGTTGCCTTAACCGTTACGCAGTGCAGATCATACCGGCATTGTCTTTTCGAGCCGTGTTGTCACGCCGCTGCCGTCCCCGACGATTCGCAGAGGCAGCACATTCAGAAACGGCTTTCCGCCGCTTCTGCCCTCCAGCAGGAACAGCCACGGCTGGGCATCGGCAGCCTTTGCCACAAATTGCAGCCGCTTTGGTTCAATGCCGTTTTGCCGCATGGCATCGATGCAGTCTGCCAGCCGTTCCGGACGGTTGCAGATGCACAGCCGCCCGCCGAATTTCAGCAGCCGCTTTGCCGAACGGCAGATGTCATAGATGTTGCACAAGACCTCGTGCCGTGCAATTTTCTGTGCCGTCAGCTGGCTTTCAATGCCTGCCTGATATGCCTTGTACGGCGGATTGCAGGTGACCAGATCCAGCTGTCCCGCCGGAGCATCTTCCCACAGATTCTTCAGGTCGGCACAGACAGGGTGCAGGACAGACTGTACGGCTGTGCTTTCGGCAATGCCCAGACACATCTGCCGGATCGCCTCCGGCTGAATGTCCACGCCATAGATCTCCTGCGGGGGAGCCTGCCGCTGCATCAGCATGGGGATAATGCCGCAGCCGGTGCCGAAGTCGCAGACGCGGTCTTTTTGCCGATAACCGGAAAATTCCGTCAGCAGCACCGCATCTGTGCCGAACCGGTGCAGCGAACTGGTGCAGACCGTCAAGCCGTCTGCAATGGCTTCATAAGAGAGTGCGGGCATATACGCCATAGGGCATACCTCCTGTTGCGAGATTGGTTTTTAGAACCTGTCTTCACAAGAAATATATGTGGATTTTCGAGCATAATTTTGTTGCAGACAAGGCAAAAATACGCAGGCGGGCTGTCGCCCGGCAAGTATTTTTCACGCAGTATGCAACAAAATTTGCCGAAAAGACACGTGTATACGCTTGTGAAGACAGGTTCTTATTGCACAAACATTTCCGTCGTTTCCGTTTCTGTCCCCGTCAGACTCTCCGGCTTCCGGAGCACCACTGCCTGCTGATAGACCAGCTGGTAGCGGTCCTCGAACTTGTCCATGTCGTACTGGATTTTGCCCTCCAGCGGGTCGCAGACGGTAACCGTGTTGGCGTTCAGGTCGTAGCCGCAGAGCAGGACGCAGTGCTCGTTGATGAGGAATACCGCATCTTCTCCCTTGGGCGTTGTCCAGTAGTAGCGTTCTTCCACGCGGCTGGTGAGGTTGATCGTCACCCACGTGATGACTGGATTGCCGTTGGCCACCTCCCACAGCAGCGTCTTCAGGGAACAGCCTGTGAGATTCTGTGCCACCTCGCCGTTGCCCTGTTCGTCAAGGTATTTCTGTGCGGTTTCCACGATTACCGGTGCATAACAGCCCCACGCGTTGGCATCGTGGGGCGAGCCGATAAAGGCTTCCCCGAATGTTGCCTGATAGGGTTCAGCACGGGTGAGATACTGGTCTGCCATGGTGAGCTTGTCCACGGGGTAGCCCAGATAGTTCAGTGCTGCCGTCAGTGTGGTCACTTCGCAGCCGGTAGGCAGTTCCGGATTTTGCAGGACCGGCTGTGCGTCCAGTTCCACCTGCGAAGCCGTCAGCACTGCCGGCTCGGTGGGAACGGTGAGTTCTGTCTGTACCGGAATGGTGCCCTGATACAGCACGCCGATCTCCTCGGTAGTAGTCGTTTCTGTCATTGCCGTGCTTTGCAGTACGGCGGTGGTTTCTTTTGTAGGAACGTTTCTGCTGCTGTCTGACCGGAAAAAGAGCAGGTAGACTGCTGCCGCGATCAGTGCCAGAAGCAGAAGCAATGCGGTTCTCCTCCGCCGTCCCAACTGCTTTTTGGATACTTTTGCCATGATATAATACTTCTTCCCTTGTGTTCCTCTTGGGCAATACCGCACAAAGAGCGTCTGGCGACTTTGCACGCCATCTGCTTGCAAATTTCCCGTCATATTTCACAAAAATGCTCGTGAATACATCCAGTATTCACTCCGCTTTTTGTTTCATCTGACGAAAAATTTGACGACGCATCTGTCGCACAATCTTTGTGCGGTATTGCCCTTGAACACACGTAAAAATGTTTGGGCAGCATCTGCCCTTACTTCTCCTCCTCCGCGTGGTGAGAACCGCCGGAGGTGACGATCTTTCGCCGGAAATCGGATTCTCCCTGTCCGATGACCGGTCGTGCCAGCTGGTAGATGTCGGTTGCCTGTGATTCCAGTGCCGCACAGCGTCCTGCCTCCGGACTGGTGTGAGCCAGTTCCGCCAGCGAGTGGGAAAAGGGCAGCAGCCGCTTGTTCTTGGAATCCCGCAGGATCTCCCGTCCGGTGTCGTTGAACGCCAGAATCCGACCGTATGCCGGATAATTCTGGATGTCTGCCGTGCGGATGTCCAGCAGAATGTGCAGCAGGATCCGCCGCAGCCGTGCCATGGGATAGCGTTTGGTGCGGATCGCCTGTAACAGTTCTTCCAGCGAAGCGGAACGCTTTGCCTTGTACAGACGGTGCTCCAGTCCCTGTCCGATCTCGGCAATGTCGTGGAGATCGTCTGCATCGGTGGTACGCAGTTTGTACAGAATGAGCCGTTCCAGATATTCCATAGAGGCGATGTGTCCGTTCTGTTTTGCTTCCCGCAGGGCATGCCATGCATAAGAGGGCATCATTCGCCGGCAGTCGCCGCCCTCCGCAAAAAACTGCCGGATATAGGTGGCACTGGCGGTGCCGTCCGGTGCCGGCTGACTGCTGTTGTGTCCGGCTCCTTTGCGGGGAATGGTCATGGGCTGCAGGGGACTGTCCATTTCTTCAATGGCGTTGAGGTAGGCAATGGCAAGGGTGTTGTTGGGGCTGCGGAGCACGGCAGCTGTTTCTTCCCCGTAGAGCTGCCCGACCATCTGGGAGAGCACCTCCGGATAGGAATAGCCGGAACGGAGAAAATCGTCCATGACATCGGCGTAGTCTGTCTTGCAGACCTGACACGCCTGTGCTGCCTGTGAGAGCAGGTGAATGTCCCCGCACTCGCTGCCGAAAGAGATCTCCTGCACATTCCCCAGAGCCGTCAGAAGTGCCACGCCGCCTATGGCGAAGTTCTCCGCCGGAGCCAGAGCATAGGGCACCGGCAGTTCCAGCACCAGATCGACACCGCCCTCAATGGCAAGACGGGCACGGGTGAACTTGTCCAGCAGGGCAGCATCACCACGCTGGACGAAGTTGCCGCTCATGACGGCAACGATCCCCTCTGCACCGCCGCGGCGAACCTGTTCCAGATGATACAGGTGTCCGTTGTGCAGGGGATTGTATTCACAGATAATTCCACTGATTTTCATGTATGAACCTCCCGAAAAGCTGTAGAAAATGAGAAAATTGCATGATTGGTCGGGGAATTTGCGGAAACCCCTTGCAATTTTTGCAAAAAAGCTTATAATAATATATGGGACACTCCTGGTGTCCGAAAAATGATGTCAGCGGCAGAGGTCTGCTTCGGGGACATATCGGAAAAGCAAGCAGGTACTGCCGCCGGCAGAGTTTGCTTTTCCGATGTGTTCCGACAGGTGCCGCAAAAATGAAAAAGGAGAAATTTTCCTATGATTATTCTTGTTGTCAATGCAGGAAGCTCGTCACTGAAGTATCAGCTCATCAATATGGAAGATGAGTCTGTCATCGCAAAGGGCAACTGCGACCGTATCGGTATCGATGGTCACCTGAGCCACAAGACCGCTTCCGGCGTAAAGGTGGAAAAGGACTGCGATTTCCCGACACATGCAGAAGCATTTTCCTGTCTGGTAGACGCACTGACTACCGGCGAGGGTGCTGTGATCTCCAGCATGGACGAAATTTCGGCAGTTGGTCACCGTGTAGTACAGGGTGCAGAAGTGTTCACCAAGACCACTCTGGTTACCGATGAGATCATCGAAAAGATCGACGAACTCCGCGAACTGGCTCCGGTACATAACCACGGTCATGCACTGGCTCTGTGGGCTTGCCGCAAGATCCTGCCGAACGTGCCGCAGGTCGTTGTTTTTGACACCGCATTCCACCAGACCATTCCGCAGAAGGCATTCATGTATGGCTTTCCGTATGAGGATTACGAGCAGTTCCATGTTCGTAAGTATGGCTTCCACGGCACTTCTCATCGCTTTGTCACTGCCAAGCTGGCAGAAATTATGGGCAAGGACCTGAAGGATCTGAAGGTGGTTTCCTGTCATCTGGGCAATGGTTCTTCCATTACCGCAGTACAGGACGGCAAGTCTGTAGATACCACCATGGGCTTCACACCGCTGGACGGCGTACTGATGGGTACTCGCTGTGGTGCCGTTGACCCGTCTGCTGTTACCTATGTTGCAGGCAAGCACGGCTTCGGCGTTTCCGAAATGGACACCTACATGAACAAGAAGTCCGGTATGCTGGGTATTTCCGGTAAGTCCTCTGACTTCCGCGACATCACCGCAGCAGCAGAAGCAGGCGACAAGCGTGCAACACTGGCAAAGGATATGCTGGTATACGACATCAAGAAGGACATCGGTGCCTATGCCGCAGCTATGAACGGTCTGGACGCTGTGATCTTCACCGGCGGTATCGGCGAAAATGCACCGAATTGCCGTGAGGAAGTCTGCGAGAACATGGAATATCTGGGCATCAAGATCGACAAGGCTGCCAACGATTTCAAGGGCGAGCTGAAGAAGATCTCCACACCGGATTCCAAGGTAGAAGTCTGGGTAATCCCGACAAACGAGGAGCTGCTGATCGCTCGCGACACACTGGCAATGATCCAGAAGTAAGCCGTTTATCAGTTGCTTTCAATTTTTCAAATACTGGAAAGCGAAGTCTTTTCGAAGGCTTCGCTTTTGTTATACCGGAGGGAAAATCAATGTCAGATATGAGCACTTTTGATAATGCCGAACTGTTGCAGCAGGCTCTGTCTGCCCGCAGAAACGCCTATGCTCCCTATTCCCATTTTCAGGTGGGAGCTGTGCTGGTTACTGCGGAGGGACAGTGCTTTTCCGGCTGTAATATCGAAAACGCGTCCTATTCGCTGACGGTGTGTGCCGAACGCAGTGCGATTTTCGGGGCAGTTTCTGCCGGATTCCGACAGTTCCGGAAAATCGCCATTGTAGGCGGCATGACGGAAGAAAATGCCCGCACCCAGTCCTGTCCGCCCTGCGGAGCCTGTTTACAGGTGCTGGCGGAATTCTGTCCGCCGGAATTTCCCGTGGTGCTGGCAGACAGGGAATACCAGCTGCGGGAATTTTTGCCCCGTCAGTTTCGGCTGTAACTCTAGGGTAACACCGCACAAAGCCCGCCTGACGGTGTTGCCCTAGGCAACACTGCATAAAGTCCGCCTGACAGCTTTGCACGCAATCTGCAAGCATCTTACGCACAAGCTTTATGTAGGTACTTCCTTTATTTTTTAGACTTGTCCTTGTCTGCGTCTGCCGGTCGGTAGGAAGAACCGTCCGGACGAATGACAACGGTGTTGTCCAGCTGTCCTTTCAGATTTCCGATGACGGAACGGCGGTACTCCAGCCGGAGAGCGTTCTGCTCCTCCTGTTCGGCAGGAGTCAGCCCTTCTTCTGTGCGGGATTTTTTCGCCAGTTCGTTGATGCGTGCGATTTTCTTGTCGTCCATATGTGATGCCTCCTTAGAGAAAACATTTTCCTTGTATTCTTACAATTTAAGGCAATACCGCACAAAGATTGTGCGACAGATGCGTCGTCAAATTTTTCG
>ERZ772872.817-NODE-817-length-30453-cov-4.332292_pt1 | contig 30453 bp, 24 predicted proteins | sample MGYA00512132_ERZ772872 | MGnify/ENA primary metagenome ERZ772872 (study PRJEB29015, sample SAMEA2737724) | human gut metagenome | biome: human gut; feature: human-associated habitat; material: faeces | place: China | collected 2012 ...
CAGCACAGAAAGAAGCAGAACAGATCCTTGCCGATGCCAAAGCAGCATGTGAGGCAATGGAGAAGGAAGCCTCTGATAAAGCAGCCGCTCTGAAGACTGTACAGGATGGCCGGATTCATTCGGCAGCTGAGCAGAAACGCAAGACCGCACTGCTGAAAGCAAAGCAGGAGATCATTGCAGAGATCATCGGAAGTGCTTACCAGACTCTGAAGGAAGAGGATACGGCAAGTTATTTCCTGACAATGGAAAAATTAGTAAAGACCTATGCGCTGGCGGATAAAGGAGAGATCTATTTTTCCGCAGCAGACCTTGGACGCATGCCGGCTGACTTTGAGAAAAAAATTGAAGCGGCTGCACAGGAAAACGGCGGAAGCCTGACTCTGAAAAAAGAACCGAAGGAGATCCCGGATGGTTTTATCCTGGCCTATGGAGGCGTGGAAGAGAACTGTACGCTGAAAGCGCTGTTTGATGCGAAGAAAGATCAGCTTCAGGATCGGGTCAACGAGATGTTATTTTTATAAAAAAGCAGATTCGCCATAGAAGGAGGGTTATCATTGTCTGATACAAAGTATACCTACGCGGTTGCGCGCATACGTGCACTGGAAGTGTCACTGTTTTCAAACAGCACGATCGACCAGCTGATTGCATGCCAGAATTATCATCAGTGCCTGCAGTTCCTGGAAGAGAAGGGGTGGGGAGGCACAGATACTTCCGGAGATGCAGAGGCGATACTGACCAGAGAGGAAGAGAAGATCTGGGAGGTAGTGAAGGATCTTTCCATTGACATGGAGAACTTTGCAGTACTTTCCTATCCAAAACTTTTCCATAATCTGAAAGCTGCGATCAAAGAGGTTTGTACGGAAGCGCGTAATCCGAATATTTTTTATGATGACTGCCCGATACCGGGAGAAGAGATGCTTCGGATCGTGGAGAACAGAGAGTTTTCGCGTTTGCCGTCTCATATGGGAAATGTTGCGCAGGAAGCTCTTGAAACGCTTCTTCATACAAGAGACGGTCAGTTGTGCGATATTATGATTGATAAGGCGGCGCTTGAAGCTATTCGCAAAGCGGGAAAAGAATCCGGTGAACCGATCATTGAAAATTATGCAGATACAATGGTTGCTATTGCGGATATCAAGATTGCCGTGCGTTCCCGGAAAACGGGAAAAAGCGCTGATTTCATGCGAAGCGCTATGGCGGAGTGTGATGGGGTGAATGTTGAACAGCTCATCCGCGCGGCTCTTGCCGGAGAAGATGAGATCGCACAGTATCTGGAGGGAACAGCGTATGCAAAAGGCGCACAGGCGCTTCGAGAGTCAGCCTCCGCGTTTGAACGGTGGTGCGACAACCGTATGATCGAGATGTTGAAGCCGCAGAAGTACGAGGCGTTTTCGGTAGGACCTCTGCTTGGATATTTGATCGCAAGAGAGACGGAGATCAAGACCGTACGGATTATACTGACAGGAAAACAGAACGGTTTTTCGGACGAGGCGATCAGGGAAAGGATAAGGGAGATGTATGTATAAGATTGCAGTGATGGGGGACCGCGACAGCATCTATGGCTTTGCCGCCCTGGGGCTGGCGCTGGTATTCTTCACGCTGTTTGTCCTCTCGGACAAAGACCGCTTCCAAGGCACGGCTGTGGCCCGTGAGGGTCTTTGGGAACAGCTCTGCCTGGCGGCCATGTATGTTCCCTTGTTGCTGGATGCAATCGTCCACCTGATTTCCGCCCCCTGAGCTGTACAGCCCTCCGCACGGAACCTTACACTGATAAAAGCAGGGATGCATCTGTCCGCCCATCAGCGGGACTTGTCTCCTGCATCCAATGGGGTTAACCGCCTGAAAGCATCATATTTCCTATACAATTCATAAATTTTATTTTATATTATACAAACCGTATTTATTTTGGAGTTTGACATGGAAGAGATCAAGGTAAAATATTTCACAGATGACATCGACGAGCTGTGCTACGTGGAGGGCAAGTCCGACTGGATCGACCTACATGCGGCGGAAACCGTGACTATGAAGGCCGGGGAGTTCCGGCTGATCCCCTTGGGGGTGGCCATCGCCCTGCCGGAGGGGTATGAAGCCCACATCGTCCCCCGCAGCTCCACCTTTAAGAATTACGGCATTCTGCAGACCAACTCCATGGGCGTGGTAGACTACACCTACCGGGGCGACGGTGACCAGTGGCGGATGCCCGCCTACGCCACCCGGGATGTGACCATTGAGAAAAACGCCCGGATCTGCCAGTTCCGCATCATGAAAAACCAGCCCCGGCTGACCTTCACCAAAGTGGAGCATCTGGACGGTCCCGACCGGGGCGGCTTCGGCTCCACCGGAAAGTGAGGGCGCGGCCATGGCAAAGATCGTACTGGCCTCCGGCTCTCCCCGGCGGCAGGAGCTGCTCCAGCGCATCGGCATCACGGACTTTGACATCCGGGTGCCTCAGACAGAGGAGACCTATCCCGCCGGCCTCTCCCCCCGGGAGACGGTGGAGTACATCTCCCGGGAGAAGTCCGACGCGGCCGCCGCCCTCTGCACACCGGAGGAAATCATCATCACTGCCGACACCATGGTGTTTCTTGATGACCAGCGTCTCGGCAAGCCTGTGGACGAGGCGGACGCCCTGCGGATGCTGACGGCCCTCCAGGGCCGCCGCCACACGGTATGCACCGGCATCACCGTCCGCCGGGGCGGCGAGATCCTGACGGAAAGCGCGTCCACCGACGTGTATTTCCGCCCTGCCGCGGAGGCGGAGCTCCGGGGCTACATCCGCACCGGCGAGCCCATGGACAAGGCCGGGGCCTACGGCGTCCAGGGGCTGGGTGCCCTTCTGGTGGAGCGGCTGGACGGTGACTTTTTCAACGTGATGGGTCTGCCGGTCCTGCGCTTGAGCCGGATGCTGGAGCGGTTCGGCGTCCATTTCTTCTGCTGACCAACGATCAGGAGGGTTTCCTTTGAAGAAATTTTTTCGGGAACACGGCATCTGGGTCCTGTTCGCCACGGCGGTGATCGCCGTGAGCCTGTCCCTCATGTCCTTTTTCTCCAACACCTCCTCTCCCCTGTCCAATCTGGCGGGGATCATCGCCTCCCCCTTCCGGTCGGCCTACACCGCTGTAACAGGCTGGATCACAGACAAGCAGAACTACTATCAGGACGTCACCGCCCTGGAGGAGGAGAACGCCGCCCTGCGGCGGGAAAACGCCATCCTCAAGGCCCAGAACCGCCTGGCTCAGACCAACAATGAGGAAAACGCCCGCCTGCGGGATCTGCTGAACCTGCGGCCCCAGAACTATGACCTGGAGCTGGAGACGGCCTCCGTCACGGAGCGCACGGTCACCAACTGGACCTCCTCCCTGACACTGAACATCGGCACGGATCACGGTGTCGAAGTGAACGACTGCGTCATCGACGAGACGTATGCCCTGGTGGGTGTGGTCAGCGAAGTGGGACTCAACTGGTGCACGGTCCTCACCATCGTGGACACGGACACCTCCCTGGGCGCCCAGGTGTTCCGCACCAAGGACCTGGGGCTGGCGGTGGGCGACTTCTCCCTGATGCGGGAGAACCGCCTGCGGCTGGACTATCTGCCCGCGGACTGTCAGCTGCTGGGCGGCGATGTCGTTCCACCTTGTCGGGACGCGCGAGGTCCACGCTGTCGGTGTAGTAGGCCTGCAACTCTGGTGGCAGCAGGGCGCGGCAGAAGGTGGACTTTCCGAGTCCTTGTTCGTCGCTGACGAGCAGGGGCGCGGTGCTGTGTGCATGCAGCCCGTCGGAGAGTCCGGCCCATTGCGCGGCCAGTCCGAGCATCCACCGGTGGAAGGCCTGTATCCACAAGGGACTGTCCGAGACGCGGGCGGCCAAGTCGTGCAGGCGGTCGCGTCCGTCCCATGCCGGGAGGCGTTGGAAATACTGCCGGAAGGGATGGTATTCCCGTACATCGGCAGAGTGCACCATGCGTGCTACATCTCGGTCCCAACAGTCAATGCCGTGGCGGTGTGCCTCGAGGCAGATGGCATTCAGATCCCGTTCCGTGGCGGGCCGGAAGGTCCCGTTTTCTTTATCTGATTTGCTACGGAATTCCGTGGCTTCGGTGAGCACGTTGAAGCGGAACTCATAGCATTCGGCGAGGAAGCCGCCGAGGGCGGACTCGAGGTTGGCAGCTTTTGGGGATACTGCCTCACGGACAGCGGGTGCGGCCTCCGGTAAGGAAGTACGATGGGTATCCGACGTTTTGTCCGTACGACGTTTTTCATTCCACCGACAGACGGCGGCATGCGCGATTTTCTTGAAGTCCATAGGCTTTGTTTTTTCTGTTATGTTTTTCCCCTGCAAATATACGACATGAAAAAGCCTTTGTCAAGCCCTTCACCGTAACGCATTGAAAATCAATGCAACTGCAAATTCATTAAAAACAGTTTCATGCGGACAACCCGTTTTCCGGTGAAATCCCGGTGAAGGATTGTACGGTAGAAAGTTCACCTTAAAACGTTGGTACAGAAGAAGTCTGAAGGAAGCGAACCTTTTCGGGAGAAAAACTGTTTGTGGGAGGTGGGACAGTAAGGATATAAATCCGGAAAACATCCGTACTTTCCCTTTATCCCGTTTTCAGCAGGGAAGAGTCTGTAAGACGGAGTCAGCACCTCCGAAAATCGTTCTCAGAAGATTGAAGAATCGTTTGCAGCAGAACGGAAAATCATATGGCGCAGAATGTATACGGGCGGTTTCACATGCTATAGGGTAACATTGTCGGTTGCAACCCAAACATAATAAACAAATCTCCATGAAAACTAATAAAAATCACCACCAAACTTGTTCTCCATCCTCATGCCCATATTCCCGAATCGGATGTTTCCCTGACAACGACCGAGCAGGACAGACAGACTATGAAAATCTGAAAAAGATGTTCGGTGACAGGCTTCGGGATATGAGTAAACACTATGCCGAACATAAAGATTTGAACGATTATCTACGCTACAGAAACCGAGCAAAACAGGCAGAGAAAAAATCGCAAGTCCAATCCGTAAGACGGATGCCACAACCGCAGCCGAAGAAGACCTTAAAATCGATGGCGTTTCACACATTAGTTGGTTCAGGCAAAAGAAAGACGAATTTATGAAAGCGTTAGGTTTACCAACAAGCAAAAGACAAAATCGAGGAATGAAATTATAAAATCAACTTCCTAAGTCACAATAATTTGCCCATTATAAGGCTTTTATTACAACTTTTTTGTACTTTTGTAGTCGGATGGAGGGCAACTCTATCCAAGACATAAGAAAGAAGAAGAAGCGTTATGCTTATCTTGTACTTGAAAACGTAGGAAATTTTCAAATTGACGCAAGGGATAGCATAGTGGTTCTTACGCTATAGCGTGGGCTGCTATTGTTACATCTGCGTCAAAGGCTTCCTACAACCTTCAAGTTAAGTGTGGCTTGCAGTTCCACGCTTGAACCGAAGTGCAATTTATATCTATCTGATATATAACTGTCAAGTGTTATTTGTGCGTTAATTTGATACCGTAAAGTTCCCACAAAGCTATAATATTCAAAAATAATCCCTCCCCTATATATTGGAGTAAAATATGGTCTTCCTTACTCCAAACAGAGTATACGCCATAAATTTATGTTTCTAAAATTGATGTTTTAATCACTTTTTTGTGCTTTTCCTACAATATATAACCTTTTGAATCAAATATATTCCTAGATAATTTGTACCTTTGTAATCATATTGAATAGGCATATAAACATGGAACGTAAATTACTGAACAGAATCAAAGTCGTTCTCGCAGAGAAAAATAAAAGCAATAAATGGCTCTCAGAACAATTGGATAAAGATCCTGCCATAATCTCCAAATGGGTTACCAATACAACACAACCCAATGTGGAGACGTTAATTCAAATATCCAAAGTATTGGGTGTAACTGTGGATGACTTGTTGAGAACGGAATAATAAATTTATGGGAGCAGTCAAATTATATAAATATCTGGATTTTAACGGTGGATTGATGATGCTATATCATAGTAACCTTCAATTTACCAATGCTACGCAGTTGAACGACCCGTTTGATTGTCACCCATCGTTAATTGATTTTTCTAATGTTCCGAAAGAAGCCTGTGGTGGATGGACTCCGGAAATAATTGAAGAATTGAGAAGAGATCCATTTCGTAGAACCAGAGAAGAGGTGTGGATATGTAGCCTCTCCAAAATACATGATTCAATCTTGATGTGGAGCTATTATAGCAAGCACAAAGGCATCTGTGTTGGTCTGGATATGGAGAAAGCCCAAAAGTATCTTTCGAGAATATATGGAAAAATCATGATTAGTTGTTCTGTGGTGAAAGTACAATATAAGGATATTGTAGAGAAGCCTGATTATTTCAGGGATGCAAAAGATTTTTTCCATTATCAGTTGTCCACAAAGGCAAAGGCTTGGGAACATGAACAAGAGGTCAGACTGTTTATTTTAGACCCTTGGCCGACATATATGAGTTTATTGCCGAGGCAAAATGATGATAAGGGACCGATTGATTGGAAAGAGGTTCGAGCTTTTTCTGAAATCGGAGGAGAGTGCTTTGAGTCTGTTTATCTGGGAATTAATATGGATACAGATGAGAAATCAAAAATAATAAGCGTTGCACGAAAGCTTAATCCTGATATTAAGATTTACCAAATGGGAATTGATGCAAATGCTTTTAAGTTGAATACTGAATTGATAAAATAGTAAAATGGCTAAGAAACAGAATAAACCGGTAAAGGAAGAAACCCTGGAAACGATACTTTTCAATTGTCGTAACAGTCTGCGTGGGCGTGCAGCCATGACAGACAAACGCGACTTGCTGTTGACCCTTGTATTTTTGAAATTCATAGGAGAACGGTTCAAACAGCAAAAGGAGAAAATCAGACATGAGATAGTGGAAGTGCAGGGCATTAATGATACGGATTTCATTGAACTGCAATTGTCTCGTCCCAATCAATATATGCAGGACGGAGTGTTTTTTCTAACAGATGAAACATTTTGGGACGAGCTGATTCTCACATCGCCTACCGGTATGGCTATCGCTTTCGATACGGCTATAAAAACTCTGGACGACAACGAACCTAAATTGAAGAATGCTCTTCCGCAGCAGATTTTCACGAAAACAGCCCTTGAACCAGGAGTTCTGAAAAGCGTAGTGGATGAAATAAACAAGATAGACCCACAGAAATTCAATGACCACGACCTTATAGGACGTGTATATGAGTATTTTTTGCAGGCTTTTTCCATCAACGCAGATAAAGAGGAAGGAGAATTTTATACGCCACACTCTATCGTAGAGCTTATCGCCTCACTTATTGAACCTTTTGATGGGACTGTCTATGACCCTTGTTGTGGTTCTGGAGGTATGTTTGTTCAAGCTGCAAAGTTCATAGAGGCTCACGGCGGAAATACGAAAGCCGTCAATGTGTATGGGCAAGAATCAGAACCGGCAACCTATCGTCTTGCGAAGATGAACTTGGCTATCCGAGGCATCTCCTACCATTTGGGCGAAAGAGCCGTGTCTACATTTTCCGAAGACCAGCATAAGGAACTCAAGTTTGATTATATCATGGCGAATCCGCCGTTCAATTTGAAGAAATATGCCGAATACGGAGGTTTTGAAACCGATCCCCGGTGGCAAGGCTATGGAGTGCCTCCTACCAGCAATGCCAACTATGCGTGGATTCTTCATATTCTTAACAAATTGAATGTCAGTCGTGGAATAGCGGGTTTCCTACTTGCTAACGGAGCTTTGGATGACAGCGATACGCAGGAAATACGTAAACAGCTAATCGAAAGCGACAAAGTGGAGGCTATTATCGTTTTGCCACGAAACATGTTCTATTCTACCGATATATCCGTCACTCTTTGGATATTGAACAACAACAAGAAAGGCGGACCATGGCATGGAAGGCAACTTCGTAACCGCGCAGGTGAGATTCTGTTCATCGACTTGCGGACTTGGAACAGTAATATATACGAGAAAAAATATGTCCGTCTGGCAGAAGCGGAAATAAACAGAGTGCGTCAAATATATTTCAACTGGCAAACCGAAAATTTTGCAGAATATGCCGAGCCGGAATTGTACTATGCTGCGCATCGTGACGAAATTCAGGAAAAGGGATATTCCCTCGTACCCTCCAGATACATTGAGTTTGTAGATCGAGATACGGAAATAGACTATCAGTCTGCTCTTTCCGAAATGAGTCATAAATTTGATGCGCTGAAGAAAAGATGGGATGCAAACGAAACGGAACTCGTAAACGCTTTCAAAACTTTAGGGTATGGAAAAGAATAAGTTGCAACATCATAACATAACAACCGATAAACTCTATAATGACATTCGGAACATCATAGAACAAGGTCGTAAACAAGCATACACGACAGCCAATCAAATTGCGGTACTTACCTATTGGCATATCGGGCGTCGTATAGTGGAAGAAGAACAGCATGGAGAAGCTCGTGCGCAGTATGGTACTCGGTTGATTAAAACATTGGCAGAACAGTTGATGCCTAAATACGGCAATACGTTCAGCAAGCGAAATCTGGATTACTTTCGTCAATTTTATCTGTGTTTCAGTGATTTGGAAATTGTGAACGCGTGCGTTCACAATTTGACATGGACGCATTTCCGCACAATTATACAAGTTGCAGACCCTAAGGCCAGGGAGTGGTATGCGAAAGAGGCATCGGAACAGATGTGGAGTTCAAGAACTCTTCGTCGGAATATCGGTACACAATACTATGGCCGCCGTATGGCTTGTATAAGAGAAGGATTGGCTTTACCATCTCCCGATATTGAAGCCAATGATCCATTGGAGTATATAAAGAGTCCGGTGGTTGCCGAGTTTTTGGGCTTCCGCAAGGATAGCAAATATGACGAGAGCCAATTGGAACAAGCCTTAATAGACCATCTGCAACAATTTATCATGGAATTAGGACGCGGGTTCGCTTTTGTCGACAGACAGAAACATATTTCAACAGATACCGGTGATTTTTACATTGACCTCGTATTCTATAACATCAAGCTCAAGCGTTATGTGCTGTTTGAATTGAAAACACATCCTCTGACACATGCGGATGTGGGACAATTGGACATGTATATACGGATGTATGATGACCTTGTAAAAGATGAGAATGACAACCCAACCATAGGTATATTGCTTTGCACTGAGACCGATAAGGTGATGGCTAAATATTCTGTCCTTAATGGTAGCGAACAACTGTTTGCAGCTAAATATATGGCATATATGCCGACTGAAGAAGAACTGAGCCGGGAGATAGAACAGCAAAAACGTTTCTTCTTGGAACAACACGGAAAGGAGGAGTGATATGAAGGCTGGTAATGTAAAATGGGTTAGACTCGGAGATTATATTTCCCAAAGACGTGAAAACAATTCTTCACTCAAATATGGCATTGACCTTATTGAAGGAGTGAACAGCGATGGTGAGTTTCAACCGACTAAGGCTCTCACTGATAACATTAATCTAAAGCCTTATAAGGTTGTTAGACATGGCGATATAGTCTATAATCCATCAAGATTGAATATAGGTTCTTTGGCTTATAGAACAGGAAACATGTGTATTGTTTCTCATCTGTATCAAGTATTTTACATAAAAGAGAAATACCAATCCAAATTATCTGCGGAGTTTTTAACTCTCTATCTCAGACGAAGTGAATTTTACAGATATGTGGATTATGATAATTTCGGTAGTCAAAGAGCAGAATACAATCTGCGTAAATTGAGTGAATTACTTATTCCACTACCATCTCCAGACGAACAGCAGAAAGTGGTGAATGCGTGGAAAGCATTTAGGGAAATCAAAGAACAAAACGAGGCTAAGGCAGCCCCGCTTATGCAAGTCTGCCAAAGCTATATTCAGGAATTGAAGCATAAATACCCTTTGCAGGAGATTGGACCGTACATTGAAGAATACGATGAAAGGAATTCTAATGAAACATATGGTCTTAATGATGTGAGAGGGATTAGCATAGAGAAGAAGATTATAGAAACCAAAGCAAATATGGATGGAGTTAAATTGGCTCCATATAAAATTTTCAAGCCTAATACTTTTTGCTATGTAACGATTACATCTCGTAATGGAGAAAAAATCACATTGGCACTAAACCAAAATAGCAATAACCACATTGTTTCATCATCATATATAACATTTGCTATCAATAATGATAAACGGATTCTTCCAGAATTCTTATATCTATGGTTTTGTCGACCAGAATTCGATCGGTATGCCCGTTTTAATTCGTGGGGAAGTGCGCGTGAAGCATTTTCATTTGAAGATATGAAACGCTGTAAGATTCCCTTACCTCCACCTGATATTCAACAAGCGATTGTCAATATCTACAAATGCGCTAACGAAGCCAGACAAATAGCCGAAGAAGCAGACAAACTTTCGCACGAAGTATGTCCGGCATTGCTTCAACATGTCATACATTCTTAAATAGTAGCGATTATGACAAACAAAGGGAAATATTATGAAAGTCAATTCGAGGAAGCAACTATCGAACTTCTTCGCGAGTCACATTGGCAATATACATTTGGTGATGACATTCACCGTAAATATACAGATCCACTCATTGAAGAGGATTTAAGGAATTTTCTCGCCGTTCAATACAAGGACAAGAATTTGACTACCTCCGAGATAGACTGCATTGTCGCCAATCTGCGTAATACAGGTGGACAGAATGACTATTACGCCCTTCGGAATGCTTTTTTACTCTATCGTGACGGTTACGACTTTGCATATAGTGATAGTCGGGATAATCCGTTCCGCATGGAGTACATTGACTTCGAGCATCCCGACCATAATATTTTCCGTTGCGTCAATCAGTTTGTCATGGAACAAGGTCGTGAGAATCGTCGCCCTGACATTCTGCTTTTTATAAATGGCATACCCGTCTGCATCATCGAATTGAAAAATCCGACTAAGCAGAATGCCACGATACGCGATGCCCATACGCAAATTTGTACACGCTACATGCGGGATATTCCGGCATTGCTGAAATATTGCGCATTGGCAGTAATTAGTGACGGAGCAAAGAATGCCTTGGGTACGACATACACGCCATTTGAATTTTTCTATGAATGGAAAAAGATTGAAAATGAGGATAAAGCAGGAAAGGGACTGGACACGCTTCGTACACTCATTCGTGGAGCACTTTCACCGGAACGCATATTGGAAATATTACGGGATTATGTCTATTTCCCAGATCCGACAAAAGAAGATGACACGACTGAAATCGTATGTCGCTATCCGCAGTTCTTCGCTACACGTAAACTGCGAGACCATATCCTGAATCATTTGCGTTCTGTCGGAGGTGATGGTAAAGGTGGTACATATTTCGGAGCCACAGGATGTGGAAAAACTTATACCATGCTGTTCCTTGCACGTCAACTGGTTTTACGATGCAGAAAGCAACTGGGTAGTCCAACTATTCTTATCATAGTAGATCGTGAGGATTTGGAGACACAAAGTGGAAAACTGTTCTGCCGCTCGAAGCAGTATCTTGAAGATGAAGCTGTAAAAGTCTTTGAGACAAGGAAAGAACTTGCAGAAGAGATGAGCACGCGTAAAACCGGAGGTGTCTATATCACGACTATCCAGAAATTTGCAGAAACCACAGGATTGCTGACAGAACGCTCCAATGTCATTTGCCTAAGTGATGAAGCCCATCGTTCTCAGAACAATCTCGGATCGAAACTATCCATACAAACCGAAGGAGAAGCCGATAGGATTGGAGCGAAGATCACATACGGATTTGCTAAATATTTGCGGGATGCGTTGCCGAATGCTACCTATGTTGGTTTTACTGGAACTCCCATTGACGAAACCATACATGTATTTGGAAAGGTCGTAGACCAATATACGATGAAGGAGTCGGAGGATGACGACATCACTGTCCCAATTAAATATGACCCTCGATTGGCTCGTGTGTTCCTCAATAAAGAACAGGCAGAGAGAGTAGAAGAGTATTACCGCCTATGCGCAAACGAAGGGGCAACGCCGGAAGATATTGCCAAGAGTAAGGCCGCTATGTCAAGTATGGAGGTGATTATCGGTGATGAAGATGTGTTGCGTCGGGTGGCCAAAGATATTATCGACGACTATAAACGCCGAACAGAGACAACCGACCGTCTGCAAAAGGCCATGATTACTTGTGCAGACCGTAAGATAGCATTCAGGCTATATAAAATCATGCGGGAGATACAGCCAAATTGGTTCGAGAAGAAGAAAGCATTGAACGAACTTTTATTGACAACAGACGAAAAGGACAAGCTACATGACATCGCATTTGTCAATATGGTTATGACCAGGGATAAGGACGACGAAAAGGAACTTTACAATCTGCTTGGAGACAAAGAATATCGTAAATTCCTTGATGCAGAATTCAAATCGGAGAAATCGAATTTCCATATTTCTATCAATGTAGATATGTGGATTACGGGATTCGATGTGCCTTGCCTGACGATGCTCTATAATGACAAACCGCTATCTAAACATACGCTTATTCAGACTATTTCGCGTGTAAATCGTAAATTCGGCACAAAAGAGTGTGGTTTTATCATTGACTACATAGGTATTCGCGAGGAGATGAAAAAGGCCATGAAAAAATATGGTGGCGAAGTTGGGTCACGGGAAGATTTGGAGGTTGCACATGAAGTATTGCGGAATGAACTGCAACTTTTGCAAGAGCGATTGTCTGGATTGGTATTCGACCGTTTTTTCGGGAATAATGACCTTGCCCGACTTCAGTTCATTCAGGAAGCGGCTGAATATATCCTTGCCAACAATGTTGAACGGAAAGGTGAGGTTTCTTTCCTCAAACTTTTCAAGGAACATGTCAAACGCCTGCGTTCTGCTTATAATATCTGTAACCCTGCCGGTATTCTGACAGAAAAAGAGGTAGCATGGAGTCAATGCTTCATGGGAATCTGCTCTTACGTGAATAAAATGACTGCCGCAGAGCACGACACGGAAAGCATGAACAGGCATGTGGAACAGATGGTTCAGGAAGCAATTCTTGCGAGCGGGGTGGAACGAGTAATGAATGAAGGTGTTGAAGAAAATATTTTCAGCGACTCATTCGCCAAAGAGGTGGAAGATATAAAGATGCCATTCACTAAGTTCCAAATTCTCTGCAAACTCGTAGCCAAAGCGATCAGAGCATACAGCCGGACAAACAAGATACAAGCCGAACATTTCCAGAAGATGCTTGAAGATACAATAGATGCCTATAATACAAGAGACAAGTTAACATTCACCAATGAAGTAACACAAAACGTAGTGAATGATGTATGTGACATTGTTTCATACAAAATCAATGGGTTGTCGGACAAGTTGATGGACATTCTGAAAGAGCTTAAAGCTGATAGCGAGAAATTCAAGGTTTTGGGTATCACTTTCGAGGAGAAAGCTTTCTTCGATGTACTTGTCGAGGTGCGGGACAAACATGGTTTTGAGTATGCGAATGAGCGTTGTATTGAGTTGGCAAAGAAAATCAAGACACTGATTGATGATACCGCGGTTTATGCCGATTGGCTAAATAACGACAACCTAAAAAGCAAACTTACCTATCTTCTCTACAAAGAGGATTATCCTCCTCAATGGGATGAAGAAGTCTTCCAAAAAGTTCTGGAGCAGGTAGAGAATTATAAGAAACATGAATAATATAAATTAGGATTGTCAAATTATGAACATCAAGGAATTAACATATTATATTCAATCTGCAAATATCAATTTCTTAATAGGTTCTGGTGCATCACGCCCATATCTCGCTACCTTAGGCTCAATAGAGAAATTGCTCACTCGATTAAATGATGATATGAGTTCTCATTTTGTGAAGAACCTTACTATTTTTAGAAAAACTTAATGCGCCCTGACGTTTTTTGGCATGCGTTTTGTACTGTAGTTCCAATAATATAGTTAATTTTGCCAGTAGAGTCATTAATCAGAGGAATTTGCAGAGCATGAACAATCAATTTTCACCTAAAATATCAGAGGTTCTCATTTACAGCAAGGAGGAGGCGCTACGGCTGCACAATGAATGTGTAGCTCCGGAACACCTATTACTCGGGTTGATCAGGGACGGGGAAGGCAAGGCCATCCAAATCCTCCGCTTGCTCAATCTGGACTTCCGCTCGGTGAAACTACGCGCAGAGCAATCCATACAAGGTTCCGCCATGCAGGAAATGCCTGACGCGGACCATGAAATCATTTTAAACGAGAAGGCCTCTAAAATCATGCGCCTTTGCTTGCTCGAAGCACGCATGCTGAAGGCCCAGGTGGCCGACACCGAACACATACTTTTAGCCATTATGAAAGAAAAAGACAACAATGCATGCCGTATCTTAGAAGAAAACAGCATCCATTATACAGACATCCTGAACCTGCTCACCCAGAAAGCTGAGAAATCGGACGTACAGTCCGGCTTCGGTTTTCCGGACGAGGACGAGGAGGACGAATATGAAAACAAATCCTCGGCGGGAAACCCGATGAACGAACAGGGCAACACCACCACGCAAACGGCGCAACCGCAAAGGAAATCGGCCAACAATACGCCGGTATTGGACAATTTCGGTACCGACCTGACACGCGCCGCCCAAGAAGGCATCCTGGATCCGGTGGTAGGCCGCGAAAAAGAAATAGAACGCGTGTCGCAAATCCTGAGCCGACGGAAAAAGAACAACCCTATATTAATAGGTGAACCAGGCGTGGGCAAATCGGCCATCGTGGAAGGACTGGCCTTGCGCATCGTACAGAAAAAGGTGTCGCGCATCCTGTTCGACAAACGCGTGATAGCCTTGGACATGGCGGCCGTAGTGGCCGGCACGAAGTATCGCGGGCAGTTTGAAGAACGCATCCGCAGCATCCTCACCGAACTGCAAAAGAATCCGGACGTGATTCTTTTCATCGACGAGATTCACACGATTATCGGAGCCGGTTCGGCACCGGGCAGCATGGACGCGGCCAATATGCTGAAACCCGCACTGGCACGGGGAGAGATACAGTGTATCGGGGCTACGACCACAGACGAATTCCGGAAAAGCATCGAAAAAGACGGCGCTTTGGAACGCCGTTTCCAGAAAGTCATGGTGGAACCGACCACTCCGGAGGAAACCGTACAGATACTGGACAATATCAAGGAACGTTACGAAGACCATCACAATGTGCGCTACACGCCCGAGGCTATCCGTGCCTGCGTACGGCTCACGGAGCGTTACGTTTCCGACCGTTGCTTCCCGGACAAAGCCATCGACGCCCTGGACGAAGCCGGGTCGCGCATACACATCACCCACTCTCCCGTATCGAAAGAAATGGAGGAACAGGAAAAGCGCATCGACGCCGTACATGCCTTGAAGAACGAGGCGGTAAAGAACCAAAATTTTGAACTGGCCGCCGACTACCGTGACCAGGAAGCCAATTTGCAAGAGGAACTGAACCGTATAAAAGCGGCATGGGAGGAGAAACTCAGCCGCGAGCGGGTCACTGTGGACGAAGACCAGATAGCCGAAGTGGTATCCATGATGACGGGCATTCCCGTACAGCGCATGGGAGAGGCAGAAGGACACAAGCTGAAGGACATGGCCGTCAACCTGAAACGGGAAGTCATCGGACAGGACGAGGCCATCGACAAGTTGGTGCGCTCCATCCAGCGCGGCCGCGTGGGACTGAAAGACCCGAACAAGCCTATCGGGGCGTTCATGTTCCTCGGCCCTACGGGAGTGGGCAAGACGTACTTGGCTAAAAAACTGGCCGAATACATGTTTGGCAGTGCCGACGCCCTGATACGCATCGACATGAGCGAATACATGGAGAAGCACACCGTAAGCCGTATGGTGGGGGCTCCTCCGGGATACGTGGGACATGAAGAAGGCGGACAGTTGACGGAAAAAGTGCGCCGCAAGCCCTACTCCATCCTACTCCTCGACGAATTGGAAAAAGCACATAGCGACGTGTTCAACATCTTGTTGCAAGTGATGGACGAAGGACGACTGACGGACAGCAACGGCACGACGGTGGATTTCAAGAACACGGTCATCATCATGACATCGAACTGCGGAACGCGCCAGTTGAAAGATTTCGGCAAGGGCATCGGGTTCAGCCGCCCGGACACGTCGGCAGCCGACAAGCAATACAGCCGCGAAGTCATCCAGAAGGCGTTGCACAAACAGTTCGCTCCGGAATTCCTGAACCGTCTGGATGACATTATCAATTTCGACCAACTGGACTTGGAAGCCATCAAACGTATCGTGGACATCGAGCTTAAACCCATCGTAAAGCGTGTGAAGGAAATGGGCTATACGCTGGAAACGGAAGAGGATGCCAAGGAGTTCCTTGCCCGCAAAGGATACGACGTACAATATGGCGCGCGTCCGTTGAAACGTGCCTTGCAGACTTATCTGGAGGATGCCATCTGCGAACTGGTCATCAATGACGAACTACAGGAAGGCGAAATCCTGGCCGTACGTGCCGCCGAGGGAGACAAACTCCGGATCACGCATGGCCTTGCCCAAGAATAACAATAAATATATGTTAAAGTGCCGGACGATGTTTTCGTCTGGCACTTTTTTTGTTTCTTCATCAATGGCTTTTAAAAAGCCGAACAGAAGATAATTTCATACAATAAAAGCAATAAATATCATGCAAAAAGGAAACATTGGGGTAACGACCGAGAACATATTCCCCGTCATCAAAAAGTTCTTGTACAGCGATCATGAAATCTTTATCCGTGAAATCGTGTCGAACGCCGTAGACGCCACGCAGAAATTGAAAACATTGGCCAACAAAGGAGACTTCAAGGGCGAAACGGGCGAACTGAAAGTCTGTGTCAAAGTGGACAAGGACAACGGTACCATCACGGTGAGCGACCGGGGACTGGGTATGACAGAAGAAGAAATAGACAAGTACATCAACCAAATCGCGTTCTCCGGCGCCAATGACTTCTTGGATAAATATAAAGACGATGCCAATGCCATCATCGGACACTTCGGCTTGGGTTTCTACTCTTCGTTCATGGTGAGCAAGAAAGTGGAAATCGTGACCAAAAGTTACCAAGAAGGAGCAAAGGCCGTAAAATGGAGCTGTGACGGAAGTCCTTCCTATGAAATAGAAGAAACAGAAAAAACCGACCGCGGAACGGACATCATCATGTACATCGACGACGATTGCAAAGAGTTCTTGGAAAAGAACAAGATTGAGGAGTTGCTTCGCAAGTACTGCCGTTTCTTGTCCGTACCTGTAGCCTTCGGCAAAAAAACGGAATGGAAAGACGGCAAGCAGGTGGATACGGAAGAGGACAACGTCATCAACAACACCACCCCGATATGGACCAAGAAACCGTCGGATCTGAAAGACGAGGACTACAAGGAGTTCTATCGCGAACTGTACCCGATGAGCGACGAGCCTCTGTTCTGGATTCATCTGAACGTGGACTATCCGTTCAACCTGACGGGCGTGCTCTATTTCCCCAAAATCAAGAACAACATCGAACTGCAACGTAACAAGATTCAGTTGTACTGCAACCAAGTGTACGTAACGGACAGCGTGGAAGGCATCGTGCCTGACTTCCTCACTTTGCTCCACGGAGTCATCGACTCACCGGACATCCCGTTGAACGTCAGCCGCAGCTACCTGCAAAGCGACAGCAACGTGAAGAAGATTTCCAGCTACATCACGAAGAAAGTGAGCGACCGCCTGCAAAGCCTGTTCAAGAACGACCGCAAGGAATTCGAGCAGAAATGGGACGACATCAAGATCTTCATCAACTACGGTATGCTGACACAGGACGACTTCTACGACAAGGCCAAGAACTTCGCCCTCTTTAAGGATTGTGACGGTAAATACTTCACGTTCGAAGAATACCAGCAACTCATCAAGGACAATCAGACGGACAAGGACGGTAATCTGATTTACCTGTATGCCCAGAACAAGGAAGCCCAGTACAGCCACATCGAAGCAGCCAAGAACAAAGGCTACAGCGTATTGCTGCTCGACGGGCAACTGGACACTCCCATCGTCTCCATGTTGGAACGCAAGTTTGAAAAGAGCCGTTTCACCCGCGTGGATGCCGACATCATCGACCGCCTTATCGTGAAAGAGGATGCCAACAAGTCTGAATTGGATGCTGAAAAGAGTGCCTACCTTTCGGCCATCTTCAATTTCCAGATGCCGAAGTTGGACAAAACGGAATTCCACGTAGAGGCACAGGGTATGGGAGAAAACGGTATGCCGGTCATGATTACCCAAAGCGAATACATGCGTCGTATGAAAGACATGGCGCATATTCAGCCGGGCATGTCCTTCTACGGTGAAATGCCGGACATGTACACCTTGGTATTGAATACGGATCACCGTCTGATTAAGGAGGTATTGGCAGACAGCGAAACCCACACTGCGGAGCAACTAAAACCCATCGAAGCCGAACTCAAAGGGTTGCATGCCCGCGAGGCCGTACTCCATCAGCAGCAGGAGGGCAAAAAGCCCGAAGAGATCGACCAGGCACAAAAGGATGAATTGGACAAATGCCATCAGGACATCAGTGCGGAAGAACAAAAGAAAAACGACGTACTGGCCGGTTATGGCAAGGACAACAAGAAGGTGCATCAGCTTATCGACTTGGCATTGCTGCAAAACGGTATGCTGACTGGCGAAGCCTTAAGCAACTTCGTAAAACGCAGCATCGACTTGATTCAATAACCTAACATGCTTGCTACGGCAAGAATAAGCAAGATAAAATCGCTATCCCCCGAAAAGGATAGCGATTTTATCATAAAAAACACCTTCAATATTTGGAGATTTAAATAAAAAGCCATACCTTTGCACACGAAATCAAAACAAGAACGGCTCCGTAGCTCAACTGAATAGAGCATCTGACTACGGATCAGAAGGTTACAGGTTTGAATCCTGTCGGAGTCACAAAACGGTTTGCAATCTCAATGAATTTGCAAACCGTTTTTCTTATCCTCTACTCAATACAATTTCCTCCTAGAGTTTCTTTTTCTTCAATGTGAAAAGGAACTCCAAACCATGCCCGCCGCCCGAAGGCTTTGCATTGATATTCCCCCCATGGAAAAGCACGGCATTCTTTACGATGGCCAACCCAAGGCCCGTACCTCCTAATTTCCGACTACGCCCCTTGTCTACACGGTAGAAACGTTCGAAGATGCGTCCCAAATGTTCGGAGGGCACTCCTACTCCATTGTCGCTCACACTGAAATAATAACCATCCTCGTCTTCCGAATAACACACGATGTTCACATGCGTACCGTTTCCGGCGTATGCAATGGCATTATCCATCAAATTACGGAAAATGGAGTACAACAAAGAAGAATTCCCTTGAAGCACCAACTTGTCCGGAACATTTATCCCCACAGTCATTTGCTTCTCCTCCAGTTTCAAGGCCAGTTCCGCCACGATATTATGAATCATGAAAGCCAAATCCACATCCGTCACCTCTATCATCTGACCGGCCTCCGTCATACGGGTCAGAGTAGATATGTCCTGCAATAGGTTCGTCAGCCGGTTGCTTTGCGCAAAGCTACGCTCCAAAAACTTCTTAAGCATATCCGACGAAAGTCCCGGATTATTCAGAATCGTTTCCAGATAACCTTGGATACTGCTCACGGGAGTCTTCAACTCATGAGCAATATTTTGTGTAATCTGCTGCTTCATGCGGGCTTGTTCCTCTTGTTTCGTAATGTCAGAAATGGAAATCTCAAAGCTGTTATCCACAAAAAGAGCCACAGACAAGTTGAACACATAACCGTTTTTATCCACGACCAACAACTTCTGCCTAAGGTCTCCCTGCGTAAAACTCTTGCGGGACATCGTTATAAAATCAAACAGCGGCTGCAATTCCTTCACTTGAAAGACTTCTTCTATGCCTCCGATATTCTTATCGGATATCAGATTCACATACTGCATGAAAAGCCCGTTAGCCAGAACCACATCCTTGCCTGGATTGAAAATGGCCAGTCCTTCATTGGAAATCTGCAAATGTGTGATAAGCTTCTCACGCTCGCGGAAAAGATCGTCCTTCGCCTTGCGTAACCGTGTATAAATATCGACGATATGCCGTGAAATCTGCCCCAAATCGGTATTTCCCAATCCCTTCAAATCATTCGTATCCACAGCCTCGTCCTGATCGGCACGACGTGCAAAAAGGCGAAGCTGAGTAATCATAGCCCCTAAACGAGCCGTCAAGTTATAAAAGACGAGGAACAAAATGGCAGATAACAAAAATGAAAACCATAAATACCCCTTGTCGGCATTCAACATGGCAATCAAATCCGTATCGTAAGGCAATGCGCTACGTACGAACAACTCTTTCTCCGGAAAATAATTCGCCGAATAAAAGAATTCCTCTCCAAGAGTCTCTGAGGTTCTTTTGATGGAATATCCGCTTCCTGCAGCCAAAGCCTCACGTATTTCCTCACGGTCCAGGTGATTATCCTTCACATGTTCGGAGGAAATATCATTATCGAAAATCACTTTTCCGTGACGGTCTACAAGCGTGACACGCAGTTTCTGAAGATGGTGCCGTACACGATAGCGCGCCACATAATCTTTCACTGAAAAGGCCGTATCAGCCATGTGATCATACAAATCCACGTTGAACATGGTCAGCGTAGAATTCAACAACTCCACCTTATGCGTCTTCTCGCGGTGATACTGATAATACAAGAAACTTGCTACGAAAACACAATAAATAGCGATAACGGAAAAAAACAGATATTGGCTGAATGACAATGACTTTCTTTTCATCTCAATCTTTCACAGAGGTATCGAAACAATATCCGTAACCCAAACGGGTGACGACAAACTTTCCGTATCCGTCGAGTTTTTTACGCAAACGGGTTATGTTCACATCTACCGTCCGGTCCAGCACCTCGGCATCGTTGTTCCATATCCTACGCAGTATCTCAGCCCGCGAAAACACACGGCCCTCATTTTCCAACAGTAAGCGCAAAATCTCAAATTCGGTCTTAGTCAACTGCAACGCCTCGCCGCACAGCACGGCCTCTTTTTTGTTAAGATCCAATTTCAACTCCTTAAAACCGATATAAGCAGCCGGTACCGCCTGTTGCGGCGCCGTACGACGAAGCACAGCCTTGATTCTCATCTGCACTTCGCGCAGGGAAAAGGGCTTGGAAATATAGTCGTCCGCCCCCAAAGTGAATCCGGTGACGGCATCGTTCTCCGTATCACGCGCCGTAAGAAAGATAATAGGTATATCACGAGTCTCCCGCACTTGCTTGAGCATCTTGGCCATCTTAAAACCAGAGATTTCTCCCATCATGACGTCCAACAACAGAAGGTGGAACTTGGTCAGATCCATCTTAAGTGCTTCTTCGGCTGAATTGGCCGTTTCTACTTCGTACCCCTCATTCTCCAGATTGAACTTCAGGATGTCGCACAAATCTTCTTCATCGTCCACCACGAGAATCCTGTAATTTGTATTCATCAGACTTACCGCTTTAAATTATTATTTTCCGACTGCAAAATTACAAGTTAGTTGTTGCACGAATATGAAACCTTTGTTACAATACCGTTACAATACCTTTTTCTTGTTGGAACCTGCGGCATGCACGAACCCAATGACGCATGTGGCCGATTATTTCCTGTGTCTCTTGCAAAGTACTCATATAAAGATATTCAATCTTCAGATTGTCCATATCCCCCTTGCGTATGCGGTCTTGCTGAACCTTGCGGAGCTGGGACAACTGGGCTTTCATCTCGTCTCCAAACTGCCGAACCTGCAACGCATTATCATAATTATTCGTCTCTATCATGCCGGCAATGACATTCATCAACCTTTCCACCCCTTCCCGAATCGGCATGAATTCTTTCACGTATTCCTCGGGCATGGGATTGAAATTATTGTCCACATGTTCCAATGAAGGCTCACACATACGCTTCAGGCAGTACAAACTCTGTTCGCAACTGTTACATGCCAAATGGAACCATGTATCTTTTTCAACAGCTTGCAGCGGGTCTATTTTACGTAATCCCACCAGTTCTTTCCGACGGATTACCTTCCAATTCTTCCGCTCATCCTCCAAATGGTTCAAAGTCCGTCGCAACACTTTGACATCCTCGGCAATCAAACCGGAAGTAGTCTGCATATAAGCTTCCGATATATATTTTACCATCTTCGACTGATAAGCACTGATATGCCGGTTCAATAATACCCAAGCTTCATCCTTATCATTGGTTTGCGCCAATTCCGTGAAAATCTCATCCCGCTGTACTGCCGCCATCTTCTTCTTATAACTGCGATTATTCTGAATAAGCATGAACACGACTACAACAATGAGCAATACCATGGCCACCACTCCACCGAAATGTACAAACAACGTCACGATGAAACACAGGAAGAAAGCCGCACCGGCCGTCATAAACCATCCGCCAATCACAGAAATCACACCGGTCACGCGGAACACGGCACTCTCGCGTCCCCATGCACGGTCGGCCAACGACGAACCCATGCCCACCATAAACGCCACGTATGTGGTAGACAAGGGAAGTTTCAGAGACGTACCCACTACGATCAACAAGCCGGCCAACACCAAATTCACAGAAGCGCGTACCAAATCGAACGCCGCACCATTCGGAATAATAGCCTCATCCTGATTGAAACGTGAATTGATCCATTTCCTCATCCATGCAGGAATATGGTCTACCACATACTCGTTGCTGTTAATCACGCTCCTCACCAACCGACGGGCAAAACGGGAAGAACCGAACATTTCGTCGCCGGCTGTCTGACGGGACAAGTCGACAGAAGTCTTTACCACATTCTGCGCCTTCTTCGATGTCATCAAAGCAATCGTCATCACGACTCCAGCCCCGATAAGAAAAAAGACAGATGTTCCCGCTGGTTCATTCAGCACGCCCATCATGTGAGTGGCCGGATTCGCCCCCGGAGTAGCCATGAAATCCTGATAAGAAGAAAAACCGGCTAACGTCACACCGATGAAATTCACCAGGTCATTCCCGGCAAAGGCCATGGCTAATGAGAATGTTCCAAAAAGCACTATAATCTTGAAAACATTGACCTTACACCAATGCAGGACTTGCATCAGTACCGTAAATCCGATAATAAAAGAAATCAATATCGCATGCGTGTTGTCAGCAATCCAAACTTTAATATCGGAGGTCATAAACGAAGCACTGCCGAAACCTTTTACCAATAAGAAATAAGCAATGGAAGTAATAGAAAGTCCTCCGAACAAACCTATGGTATATTTAAGATGCTTGGTATAGTGAAAAGTAAAAATAAGGCGGGAAATCCATTGCACCAACATTCCGAAAACAAAAGCAATGGCGACAGAAAGGAAAATGGCCAAAATCACCGTAAAGGCTTTATCTGTATTAATCAAGCCGGCGTAGGTAAGCGAGGAATCATGAAGCATCTTCACCAAAGCCAAGGCCGTACTACCACCTAATAACTCGAAAACCATCGACACCGTGGTGGAGGTGGGCATTCCCAATGTATTGAATATATCGAGCAGAATCACATCAGAAGCAACCACTGCCAAAAAGACGCACATCAACTCTTCGAAAGTAAAGAACTCGGGGTGAAAAATGCCATGCCGCGCAATGTCCATCATGCCGTCGCTCGTCGTGGCTCCCACAAAGATACCCACTGCCGCAATTATCAGAATGGTCTTGAAACGCGCAACTTTTGAACCGATGGCCGAACCCAAAAAGTTCACGGCATCATTACTGACCCCCACAAACAAATCAAAAGTGGAAAGGGCAAACAGGAATATGACTATTCCCAAATAAACAAGCTCCATACGATTACTTCATATTTGATTCTGTGACAAAGATAAGCATTTTCCCTTTTGCGACAATTATATTCCTATAACATTTTTCACAAGAATGCAACACAAATGTATTACCGTCGTAATACACATTTATTCAAAACGAATAGACCGAGCCGGATGGATACGGGAAACCAAGAAACTCGGAACGATAAGCGACAACACGCATATCACCAAAGTAGCCGCATTGATAGCCAGTACATACCCGAGATTGAACAAGACCGGTACCGAATCCACGTAGTATATCGACGCATCCAAACGGAATACTCCTGTATAATGCTGAAGAACCACTATGCCTATTCCTATTATATTTCCCCAAAGCAATCCTTTCCCCATGACGAACACGGCAAAATACAAGAAAATATGACGGATACCACGGTTGGTCGCTCCTAACGCTTTCATGATTCCGATAAAGTTAGTACGTTCCAATATAATAATGAGCAAACCGGAAATCATCGTAAACCCGGCTACAGATACCATCAGAGCCAAAATGACCCACACATTGACGTCCAAAAGACTGAGCCATGCAAATATCTGAGGATAAAGTTCCTGTATCGTCATTGTCACATACGAACCGCCGTAAGCGTCTGTCTTTCGGTTTACCAGCTTAATCAATGCACCGGAGACTTCGTCCACACGGTTCAAGTCCTTTACTGAGATTTCTATTCCGCTATACTGATCCGGAGCCCACGCATTCAAACGGTTGCAAGTATAAAGGTCCGTAAAGACCAAAGCTTTGTCGAACTCCGTCAAATGCGTACAATAAATACCCGACACCGTAAAACGACGGGTACGCACGGAGTTCTCGAAAAAATAGGCAAAGACCTTAGAGCCGACTTCCAAATGCAATTCATCGGCTATCTGCCGGGATATGACGATCCGGTTGGAAGCCACCGTATCGGAAAAAGACGGCAGTTCCCCCTCTTCCATGTGGGCTTTCAGGAAAGACGCATCGAATTCCGCCCCCACGCCATGCAAAAGAATACCTTTGAAATCGGCATCCGTCTTGAGTATTCCCTCCTTATTGCAAAAACGCTGCACATGCGCCACCCCTTCCACGTCCCCGACCTCCTTCATCAAAGCAGGGGGCACCGCAATAGGCTGCGGGGAATTTGTCGTGACCGACGCATAGTTTTGAATCTGTATATGAGAACCGAATCCGACGACTTTCGAACTGATTTCCTGTTTGAAGCCCAGCACCACGCACACCGAAATAATCATCACGGCCAAACCCACAGCCACTCCGGACGTAGCTATCAATATGGCCGGACGCGATACTTTTTTCACATCGCCGTGCTCACGGAACAGCTTTCGGGCTATAAACAGATTGAAATTCATTCCTCTTGCCGTCTTATTCCGCCACACGGCCGGGATATGCCTCCAATGCTTTGCGCAACACGAAAAGGGCACGTATCAGATCTTCTTTCTTCAACACGTAAGCTATGCGCACCTCGTTCTTACCCGAACCGGGCGTAGTGTAGAATCCTGCGGCCGGAGCCATCATCACGGTCTCCCCCTCATAATCAAAGTCTTTCAAACACCAGGCACAAAACTCCTCCGCATCGTCCACCGGGAGCTTGGCCACCGTATAGAAAGCTCCCATCGGAATCGGGGAATATACCCCCGGAATACGATTTAAGCCGTCGATCAAACATTTACGCCGTTCGACATATTCATCATACGTCTCACGGGCATATTCTTCGGAAGCATCCAGAGAAGCCTCAGCAGCAATCTGGCCGATCAGAGGCGGACTCAGACGAGCCTGGCAAAACTTCATAACGGCATTGCGGACCTCTGCATTCTTCGTGATCAACGCACCAATACGGATACCACACTCCGAATAGCGCTTGGAAACTGAATCGATCAGTACAACATTTTGCTCAATCCCTTCCAAATGACAAGCCGAGATATAAGGCGAACCAGTATAAATGAACTCACGGTACACCTCATCCGAGAAAAGATAAAGATCATATTTCTTTACAATATCTCGTATCTGGTTCATTTCACGGCGGGAATATAAATACCCGGTCGGATTATTAGGGTTACAGATCAGGATCGCTTTAGTACGCTCATTGATCAGCTCTTCGAACTTCTCCACTTTTGGTAGGGAAAAACCTTCCTCGATCGTTGTCGTCACCGTACGGATCACCGCCCCCGCCGAAATGGCAAAAGCCATATAGTTGGCATATGCAGGCTCTGGCACGATAATCTCATCACCAGGATTCAGACAACTCAGGAAAGCGAACAATACGGCCTCCGAACCACCTGTTGTAATGATAATATCATCCGCCACGAGATTTATATCATACTTCTTATAATATCCTACTAATTTTTCACGATAACTACGATATCCCTGACTAGGGCTGTATTCCAACACCGATCGATCGATCGTCCGGATCGCATCCAATGCCGCTTGCGGGGTAGGCAGGTCAGGCTGACCGATATTCAAGTGATAGACATGAACACCTCTCTGTTTGGCAGCATCAGCCAACGGGGCAAGTTTACGAATTGGGGAAGCCGGCATATCGACTCCTCGTTGTGAAATATTAGGCATTACTATTACGGTTTGTTTTTAGAATGAGACAAAGGTATACATTTTAGTTGAAAGTTGAAAGTTGAGAGTTGAAAGTTGAGAGCGAAAATAACTTTCAACTCTCAACTTTCAACTTTCAACTCTTTACATTCCCGGACGCGGCGAATCCTTACTTGCATGCATAGTCGAGATAAAGGCATTCGGATCGATTTCCTTCACTTCATCTTTCAAACGGGGCAGGTCTTTACGCTCGGCAATGGTAAAGATGATCTCTTTTTCCTTTCCTTCATACATACCGCGACCATGCAAGAAAGTACCTCGCATCCCCATCTTTCCTACAATCAGTTCTTTTACCTCCTGCGTTTTCTGCGATACGATAAACACCGCCCGGTTTGGATTCTCGGTCTGGAACATTTCCACCACCTTTCCGAATACGAAGATAGCAAACCAAGAGTACAGAGGCACCGCCCAATCTTGGAATACAAGTAACCCCAACATCACCACGGTCGAATCTATGACAATAATCATATTGCTTACCTTCAAATTTGAATTTAGGGCGATCACACGGGCCAACACATCCGTACCGGCGCTCGTACTTTGCGCACGGAACACACAAGTCACCCCAAGTCCCAAAATTGCACCACCGTAAAAGCAAGCAATAAAACTGTCATTCTCAACCAATGGCTGATTAGCAAACAGATATGAAAAACTATCTGTAAAAATGGATATCAAGACAAAAGTCACAATTGTTTTCGGCCCTGACGCCAAACCGAGTTTTTTCATGGCCAAAAGCAACAAAGGCACATTAAAACAAAGAGCAGTCGCACCCATCGGCAATCCTTCGGGCATAAAAGAGAAAAGCCCCTGCGTCACGTGGTGCAAAACAATCGATATACCATACACCCCTCCCGGTACGATTTTATAAGGTGCAAGAAATAAGCTGTAACTAAGTGCCTGCAAAAAAGCACCGATAACGATCAAAGTGTAGTCTGCTACATTTTTTTTCAGCGTGGCATTAGAAACCAGATTAAACGGTTGTTCCATGTTTGCGTTGTTGTTCGATTTTTTGTATTGTTCATTATTTGTTAAAACAGCGCAAAGATATATAAAAAAGGAGAGATTGTACACATAAAACATACAATCTCTCCTGCTATCAAAAATAACCTAGCCCAGATTGAATTATCAGAAATTCAAAGTGCGGTTATTATTATTTGTCACATTCAACAGAACCACATATTTGCGATACTGTTCAGGTGTAAGAACCTTCTTCATCAACTTCAAATTTCCATAAACAGCCTGACGCATCTTTTTGTCACGCATTTTTTCACTTGCCCGGAGACTTTCCCCTTGCATATCCAGAAAATACTCATTGATATTTGCTACTTCATTGGCCTGATAAGAGGACAACTGCAAATAGTTGCTCAATTTTTCAAAGTTAATAGCAAACGGTTCTTTACTCACATTGTTACGGTTCTCGCGTGCAAAACCCATTGTTGCACATAATAAAACGGCTGCAACAGCCATACCTAAACGTCTCATAATACCTAAACATTAAATTGTTAAACCTAAACACAGGGGCCATTTGCCCCTTTTCTTTTTACCTTTTATCTTTTCGTTACTGCAAATATAACAATGTGTTTTATAATATTGTTCTTGAACATATTCAAATATTGTTAACGATTAGCAAATTGGATACTATTTAACAATTAAGAAATCTTTTTGAAGCTCAAATGAAACATTTACTACAAATAAGACACCATACTCCCTATCAAACAACCGAATCGATAGTGCACAGATATTAACATCAGAAATTTCGTCATGACTACTTACAAATCGGACGACCTTTGATTTACAAAGCCAGTCTGGGTTGGGATTCCAATTCAAGCAAGAACTTTTTAGCCGGAAGCCCGCCGCCGTAACCTGTCAACGAACGGTCACTACCGATCACCCGATGGCAAGGAGCGAATATCGATATGGAGTTTGCACCATTGGCATTGGCAACCGCACGGACTGCTTTGGACATACCGATACGCTGGGCCATTTCACCATAAGAAACTGTCTTTCCAAAAGGTATTTCCAGCAATTCGTTCCATACTGTTTTTTGAAAGTCCGTACCAACAAAGAGAAGCGGCACATCAAACTCTTTACGCTTTCCGGCAAAAAACTCGTCGAGTTGCCTTGCTGCTTTCTCAATTACTTCCGATGTACCTACCTCAAATTCGGAACACAGCATCCGTTTCAATCTCCGGTCTACATGATCACGATGTTTTTCTACCTGCCAGTCACATAAACAAAGTTTGTCACCAAACGAACCGAGTAGCAACAGGCCGCAGGGCGATTCGTAACGCTGTACTTTGATAATATTTTTCTCTTTCTTCATAATAAACTTATACTAATAATTTATGCTTCTCATACGATGGCCTCACCCAACGCAGATAAACACCAAGCGAAGCCAGACAACAACCGGCTCCCACTCCATAGGCCACAGCCAATCCGGCACAGGAAGCGATAAAACCGGCCGAAAGCATCCCGATACCGACACCCAAATCAAAAGAGGTCAGATAAGTAGAAGTCGCCGTTCCACGCATATTATGTGGAGCGACATTGACAAAGAGGCATTGGAAAGCCGGAACCCCTACTCCATACCCGATACCGATCATCAAGGCGCAGACAAAGAAAACCCAAGACTGGTGGACAGTTGCAAACACGGTAAACGTCACCAACAAGCAGACCGCAGAACAGACCGATACCCAATGAATCTTCCCATGATCGACCAGCCTACCGGAGACCAGCCGCGACGTCCCCACTCCTACCGCCATATAAATAAAGAAATAGCCAGGATTGGCCACTTCTATTTCCTTTCCGTACAAAACGACAAAAGAAGTAATCATCCCATAAGGAATTGCAACCAGGATATAAGCGAGCGCAGCCGGCAACGCCTTCACCAGGATAAAACGGTCGAGGGAAAAATGCGGCCGCGGAACCTTTTCTCGCTTCGGATAGCGGATCAGGCAGACAGAACCGACCCCGATAAAAGCAGCCATCCAACCAATAAAGACAACCAGATTAAACCCACCTTTCCCATAGATGGCAACAGCTGCCAACGGAGCCAACGACATCGCCAAATTGATTGTCAGACCGTAAAATCCCATTCCTTCACCACGCCGGGAGGAAGGGATCACATCAATCGCAATCGTATTGCCGGCAACCGAAGTCAACCCCATAAAACCACCCTGAACGAAACGGACAGCCATAATAGTCAACATAGTCGTGGCAATCAGATACCCGCCGAACATGAAAGCAAAAACGAAGAAGGCGAAAAGATATAAAGGCTTACGCGAAAAGCAATCCACCAAAAAACCCGAAAAAGGCCGGACACAGAGCAGACCGATTGTATAACTGGACAACGCGATCCCCACATTTGCCGTACTGATCCCCAAAACTTCCACCAGATAGACCGGCATCGTCGGCATCAGCATATAGAAAGAGAAGTTCATCAGGAAATAAGAAATGCAACATTGCACAAAATTCCGATTCCATAATATGGGTTTACAATCTTTCATTTTATTCACGCCAGTTCACTCAATTCCAGCCAGCGCATTGTTTTTTCATCTATTTCTTCTATCACTTTTGCGATACGTTCGGATTTAGCCAACAGTTCGTCATTGCTCAACGTACCGCTGCTCATGGCCGTTTCCAACTCTGCTTTTTCGGCTTCAAGCAGAGGAATCTCGACCTCGAGCGCTTCAAACTCCTTGCGTTCCTTGAAAGTCAGTTTCTTTTTCTGCACCTTTTCAAGACGCGACGTTTTCTCCACAGTGGGGGCCATTCTTGCCTGTCGTGCAGCTTCAGTCTCTTTTTCCAACTGATCCTGCACCTCTTTCCACTCGCGATATTGCGTGTAGTTGCCCGGAAAATCCTTTATATCGGCATTTCCCCGAAACACCAACAGATGATCGACCACCTTATCCATAAAATAGCGGTCGTGCGACACGACGATCGCACATCCTTTGAAGTTCCGCAGATATTCCTCCAACACATTCAGCGTGACG
>ERZ772872.826-NODE-826-length-30243-cov-6.216676_pt1 | contig 30243 bp, 26 predicted proteins | sample MGYA00512132_ERZ772872 | MGnify/ENA primary metagenome ERZ772872 (study PRJEB29015, sample SAMEA2737724) | human gut metagenome | biome: human gut; feature: human-associated habitat; material: faeces | place: China | collected 2012 ...
ATATCTATTATATCATATTTTTGCTCGTTTGGCAATTGTGCGGTGTTGCCTTAAGTGTTTGCTCAAAAAATTTGCCTATGCGTTATGCATCGGCTTAATCAATATTTTTTATCGTCGAAGTGCCACAAAATCGAGCTTTTATTTTAGCCAACCTGCCGAAATTCAGAATTATAGAAAGAAAAATCAGGAAAAGTCTTGACTTTTTCAAGTTCTCGGAGTACAATAAACCCGTAAACAAGATTTGTGTACAGCATGAATAATGCTTTATCAGAACTTAGCTATCTCTGCTTTCATGGTTATTAGGATATCCCACCATGCGGCGAGGTGTTTACTACTATTTTCAAACGGATATGTGCTGAGGGAGACGCTACAAAGTTATATTAGCTTTGCGAGAAGCGACGGGCAGTTTTGCTTTACCTCTATTACGTCGCTGAGCCATTAATTAGAAAGGAAAATCGGATATCACTATGAAATTTAATGAAATTAAGTCGAACGAGTATGATAAGTATACTTTCGGCAAATGCATCCGAGCAAGACGAGAGGAACTTGGGAGATCGGTTCGTGATCTGGCAAAGGCAGTTCAAATGTCACCAATTTACTTGAGCGATATCGAGCGCGGACTAAGAGTTGCACCAACAAGTAATACTAAAGGAATCGACTACATGGAAAATCTGATAAGAGAACTAAGTGTCAAGGAAGATGAGATTCTTGCGTTTAGGGCTATGGCTGAGGTATCAAAAGGACAGTACATAGATATTCAAGCCTACTTATCAAAGACTCCATCAGCACGATTAGCTCTTAGGCTCGCAGATGAAAAAAATATTCCTGATGAAGAATGGCAAAAGTTTATAATTCATCTTCAGGCTTTGAAATCATCTACCCTCTGATACATTTGTCAAAATTCTACTCATATACTTCTCGGCTAAATTGCCGACGATGTAGCACCTGTACACCGTCAATGATACCATTGATAAAGTGTCAGGTGTTTTTTTGACCCTGTTCAAGCAGAAAAGAAAATATGAAAGGATTGTTTTTTATGACAAAGCCAGACACTGGGAAACCTCGAAGCGCCGTCATGTGGGGCGGCCTTAATAGCTGCCCCATTACTATGAAGTATCTTCTTGAATACTTTGGAGGATTGCAGATTCCTCCCGGTTCGGTTGACATCAAGGATTTTGTAGACAATTTTTTGCACCTTGAGATTCTGAGTGACATTGTGGATTTACCTTATATCAAGGCTTTCATATACTATTCTCCGGGTGTATACTTTCATATTAAAAGTGATCGTCCGATTTCAGTTGACCCTGGTACAGTCATTCTGAATCAGGACATACAGGTTGATTCACCTGAATGGCGCTTCGTTCTGGCGCATGAGGCTGGACACTGGATCATCAACAGGGAGCTTGCAGACCCGGTTCGTCCCAATTACTCCTGTTGTAAAACTTTTGAAATGCGTACCGACTATATGGATGCTGAAAAGATAAGTCACTACATTGATACCGATGCCGATGCATGGTCAGAGATAAAGGCTGACTGTATAGCAAATGCTATACTGATGCCCACAAGTGCATTCCTGACTCAGTCTATCAGACTTATGGATGCTTACGGCTTTAAGGACGAAAGAATCACTATTGGTGAACATCCAGAAGCAGAAGCAGCATTGATCAGCGATCTTGCTGAAACATTCCTTGTTCCGGATTATGCGGTCAGGAATAATCTTTATGCTTACGGCTTGCTCTCCAAAGACTAAGGTGTTTGAAATCATAATAATGGGTGGAGACATCCATTATTATTTTAATAACATCGTACACAATATCTGTGTACAGAAGGAGAGCTTTCATGAAAATGAGATACATTGTAAAATGTCCGTGGTGCAACAAGGGCGAAATACGGGCAGATAATAAAGGCGATCTTCGCAACTCATGTATCTGTCCTAAATGTACCAGAGCGTTTATCGTTGACTGGAACACTCTTAAAGCTACACGCACAAATAAATCCAAAGGATAATAAACATGATACTGACCGCACCGAAGGACATTGTCACTTCATAGAACGGAGTATGAGAGCAGCATGAACTGTTTTCATCTCCGTTCTTTTTTGTTATGAAGGGAGGAATATCTGTGATCCACAAAATTGAACATAGTGATTTGATCAATATGGTCAGGATCATAGATGTCCGTCATGAGTTCCTCAAAGAATGGGAGAACGATGAGAACATGATCAGAATGTTCATCGACCTGAACATTGGCAACTTTCTTCCCGGTGACGAAGATACCTTCGGCAGTTATCTGACCAACTTGATGAATTTCAAGGGGTTGACACCAACAGTTCTTGCAGAGAGGACAGGAATAAGCTACAACACCATTTACAAATACCTGTCAGACTATGGACGTTCAAAGCCGTATACGCTGGCTCTGATGATAGCATTCGGACTTGAACCCTCGCAGATCGACGCAGTATTTAGCCTTGCTGAATTGCGTATTGACAGGCGCTGTACAGAAAACAACATTATCAACCGATATATGCAACTCGGCAGGAGCGATGAAAATGCAGTTGCTAAATGCAATCAGACACTGGTTATATTCGGTTTTGACTCGCTGACAGCTTTAGGAACAAATGCCTATGGTAAATAGTAACGAAATTTATATAGGTCATTTCTTGTCGAGAAATAATCAGACCTCAGTAAGAAGATGAAATCAGCGAGATTTGAGTATCCTTCATAGGCATATTGACGTGCTTTAGGCTATTTTTACATTAAACCCTGTTACTTTTGGATATTGCAACATTTCTCGGCGCGATATATCTTTTTTCGCTGAGAAGGTTTACAATATAAAATGAGGATACGAATGCTTGCGCGCGGCTACTCAGTTCCGTAACCTCAAAAATACGATCACCAGGCTGAGTTGGGATTGTCAGAGAGAAACACTCGACAACCGCTTGGTTTAATTGGTATGCGTTTTTCTCTGACAGAAAGGAGAAAAACATGAAATCCAAGCCGAAATTCCCGAAAGAATACTATGACATCGAAAAGGTCGAAGGCGTTACCGATGAGACAGTAAAAGCATATCGTAGTCTTATCCGCCATGAGATGTATGAGGAAAAGAAACGGAAACAGAACGAAGCATTTACCTACGGTCACGTTGATGATATTGAGTATCTGCTTTCCACTGACAGCACTACTATGACTCAGGGCGGCATTCAGAATCCTCGGCTTGCTCAGGCATTGGACGAGCTGCGGATCAAGAATGAGAGCTGGTACGAAGCAGTCATGGACTACTATATCAGATGTGAGAACGCAAGTTACGGTGTGCTTGCAAGAAAATATAACGTTTCAAAGGTAGAGGTATTCCGTCGGGTAACACTCGGAGTTGAGTTCCTGATCGAGAAAATGGCAAAATGACCTGGCATAGTGCAAGTTCATACTTGAAAACTGTGCATGGCTACAAAATCAGGCTTGATACTTAACGATGGGCATAAAAAATTTGGTAATGACTTATAGAGGGCGCAATAGTGTTCTCAGGAGAGCTAAGGGAGCGACAAAGCTGTTTTGTCCATTTTCCGGCTGCGTCGTTCCCCATACGCTCGTGATAAAAATGAGGTGTTATAAATGGAAACAATGATAACTGTAAACTTTGACAATGAAAAGCCAACCGTAAGCGGTCGGGAACTTCATGCAGCACTTATGATCGACACTCGCTACAACGACTGGTTCAAAAGAATGTGCAAGTACGGATTTGTAGAGGGCAGAGACTATTACTCGTTTCTGAGTAATAGGGTTGACGGACGTGCAGGTAAGCAGAGAAAAGACCATCAGCTCACCATTGATATGGCAAAAGAGTTGTGCATGATTCAGCGCTCCGAAATCGGTAAGAAATGCCGTGAATACTTCCTCGAAATCGAGAAGAAGTGGAACAGTCCCGATGCGATCATCGCAAGAGCATTGCTTATTGCCAATCATCAGTTGCAGCTTGTCAAGCATGAAAACACTCAGCTCATCGAAGAAAACAGCGAACAGGCAGAGAGAATAAAAAAGATGCTCCCGAAAGCATCTTATTACGACTATGTTCTGAGTGCCGAGGGTCTGATGCCGATCAGCACTATCGCAAAGGACTATGGTAAGTCGGCGGTATGGCTGAACAAATGGCTTCATGAACAGGGAGTTCAGTATAAGCAGGGGCAGGTGTGGCTGCTGTATCAGAAGTACGCAGGAATGGGATATGTAAAGTCCAAGACTTTTACTGTATCAGACGAAAACGGCGACCCTAATGCGAAGCTGCATACTTGTTGGACGTAGAAGGGACGGCTGTTCATCTACGAGCTTCTGAAAGCTCACGGCATTCTTCCTCTTATGGAGCAGAATTACTGATAATATATTCCTTCTTTTTTGCAGGACAGCGGAAACGCTGTCGGGAGTATCCGTTCTTCGACAGGGCGAATACTGCCCACGGTGTTTCATGTATCGTGCCTCCTATATATTATTTCGACGGCTGATGTGCCGTCGGGAGCTTCTACCCCTTGGAGTAGGAGCTGCCAACAGTACATCAATCTTTGGGCATAAAAATAACCGACAGACAGATGTGCTTACAGCATCTTGAAAACTGAATATGAAACATCAACGCTATTTTGTTTTCTTTTTCTTCTTCCTGAGAGAGGAGTGAAGTTATGGCAAGCAAATCCGTAAGGAAACCGTTCAGGAAATATCCTGATATTGTCACGATTACCCAGGTGTGTGAAATGCTCGGTATCAGCCGTAATTATGCTTACGCTTTGGTAAAACAGGGAAAGATTGCACGGCTTGATCTTGGACGCATCATCAGAGTGACGAAAGCCTCAGTGGTTGAGCTTCACGAAAAAAGCCAACGCCCCACGGAGGATTTCCCGGTGTAAAATGCCGAAAATACAGAAATGCGGTTGGTTTGTATTGCATTATATTTGGTTTTGCGCTATAATATAATAGTCAACAGCAGACTTCTACCGCTTTCAACTCAAAGGAGGAATATGAATGAAAGCAAGTCTGCCTTACAAATCAATCAAAACCCGTAAAAACGGGAAATGGTATATAGTATTTGACTACAAGGATCACAGCGGAAACCGTAAGCGCAAATGGGTTAACACAAAATTGCCTGAAACGTGTTCAAAGAAAGCTCTGAAAGAAGCTGAGGAAGCTATCAAAGCAGAGTTTGACAAGAGCATCGCTGAGGGTGAGATTGCTGTGAAATCCGCAAGTGCCGTACCGAATGCTGTTATGAGCGATGAGGGTGCTTCTGAGATGTCGCTTGGAGATTTCTTTTCCGAGTGGCTGACACACATCAAACCGAACGTGGCTCGTACAACACATCTTTGCTATCGCAAGATCAGCAACAGATACATGGAGTACATAAACGAAAACTATCCGGAACTTACGCTTGGACAGGTAAATCACAACCACGTTCAGAATTTTCTCAACTACAAACTAGACAACGGCTGCAAAGGCAGTTCTGTGAAACAGTATTATCTCGCATTGCACTCTGCATTTGCGTATGCTGCTAAAATGGAGCTGATCCCGAAACACCCTATGGACAAGTTGGTTGTACCGAGAGCTGACAGACATGAAGCTACCTTTTATAATGGCGATGAACTTCTGGAGCTGCTTGAAGTATTCAAGGACGATAAGCTTGAGCTTGTTGTCAATATTGCAGCTTACTATGGCCTGAGAAGATGTGAGATACTTGGTCTGAGGTGGGATGCTATCGACTTCAAGAACAAGACAATCACTGTCCAGAGGAAAATCGTCAGCGACTACGATGACAGCGGTGAGATGAAACTCTATGTGGAAACCAGGCTGAAAACCAATTCTACAAGGCGTACACTTCCGCTGATACCGCACATTGAGGAAATGCTCCTTGAAAAGAAAAAAGCTGATGCTCAGTTTAAAAAGACTTGCGGCAAGAGCTACAACAAGGAGTTTGACGGATTTATTTGCCGTGATAGTCTTGGTAATATGATCTCACCAAGCTATGTAACGCAGCACTTCCATTATATCGTTACTAAAAGCGGTTTGAAACATCTACGTTTCCAGGATCTTCGTCATTCTTGTGCGAGCTTGTTACTGGCGAATGATATTCCGATGAAGGCGATTCAGGAGTGGCTTGGTCATAGCAATTTTGCAATCACAGCAAACCTTTATAGTCATTTGGAATACAACGCTAAAGTCAGCTCGGCTGAAACTATTGCAAGGGTTCTCGGTGGCAAGTCTGAGGATAATTCTGATGCAGATAATTCTGCCAGAAAGACCACAGGCAGAACGTCAAAGGCAACAAGCAAAAAGCCGTCCCAAAAGAGTGACGGTAGGAAAAAGAAAAGCGATAATCCCGAAGGCAAGGGAGAATCGCAAAGGTCAACATTATAGAATATAATATGCGAAAGTGGAATCAAGAAAAAGAAATCAAAAAACGTGTGATTCTGGTAGAAAAAATGGTAGAAAAATAATGTGATTCACGTTTATATTATCTACCAACAACTTTCTGAAATCCAGTCAATTCGGATAAAGCAGAGAATCGTTACTAAGGAATTCATATAATAGAGTAGACAAATGCACTATTATATGATATAATAAAGGCAGAGCAAAATGAACAAGGCAGGTGACACCGATGGAACAGAAACTAGATATTCATGAATTACGGAAATCCTATGATACAGCGGCAAAGCGACTGCTGTCTTACAAGGAAGTCATTGCGAATATTTTGAAGTATACTGTCCGGGAATTCAAAGGCTGTTCGATTCCGGAAATTGTTGCCTGTTTAGAAGGAAAGCCAGAGATCGGGACAGTTCCAGTTGATGATGATTTCTTACCTAAAATGGATGTGGCAGGTTCTGAAACGATTTCTGAAAAAGAAGGCGTTCGCAGCTATGACATTAAATTCAAAGTAAAACTGCCTACACAGGAAGAAGCAGAATTGATTATCAATCTGGAATCTCAGAACAAATATCGTCCGGGATACACGCTGGAAAAACGGGGTATTTACTACCTCAGCAGATTGATTTCTTCGCAGTATAACGTAGAATTCAAGAATTCGAATTTTGATCAATTGAAGAAAGTATACTCTATCTGGATTTGTACCCATGCACCGCTTGAATTTGCAAATACGATTACAGAATATCGATTCAAGCCGGAAAACTTGGTTGGAGAAATGCCGGATATTCCGAAGCACTATGATTTGATGTCATTGATCATGATCAATTTAGGTGCAAAAGATAAGAACTATGATGGGCTGATTCGGATGCTGGATATTCTTTTGAATCTGTATTCAGAGATTGGAAGGAGTCAAGCTGCATTGGATATTCTGGAAAGTGATTATCACATTCCATTGAGAAGCGTTCGTAAGGAGGTTGAGAATATGTGCAATTTGAGCCAGGGCGTTTATGATGATGGCTTTGCAAAAGGTGTGTCAGAAGGTAAAGCAGAAGGTAAAGCAGAAGGCAAAATTTCAAATGCCATTAAAGTTGTCAAGAATCTGCTTGCAAAAGGTTTTTCATTGGAAGAAGCACTTGCGATTGCAGATATTGATCAGGAAACCTACGAGAAAAATTGCTCGGAATAAGGTTTATGATTCTGTTAAACTACACTTGATAAAAAATCTCAGTCATTTTTTATGGCTGAGATTTTTTTAGTCTGAAATAGATGGTGTAAGAATGACCTTGCAATAGAGCCACTTCAAAACAGACACAGAACGAAACAACACCTCCTCTCCAACTTCCCAAAAAATGAACGAAATCTCAAAAAAACCTCCTTTTTTCTTGACAAAGAATACCTGATCATGTTATAATAGATCTATCAAGAATATGTAATATATTCGAAAACAAAAAGGAGGAAGTTTATGCGATTTCAAAAGAAACTATCCCGGCGAGTGCTGAGCCTTGCGGCGGCACTTGTGACGGGCATCTCGTCTGTGGGCATCGGTTCATTTTCCGGCAGCGTGCTGTTGGCGAGTGCGGAGGAGGACACGTCCACCCATGAACACAGCTACGATACAGGGAACACCAACGGTTTCGGAAACTGCCCGAAATGCAATGCAACCGTATATCAGCCTGCCACTGAAACAACTGACAAATATGACATTGACGATGACGGCATGAAAGAGACTGTTTACGAAATCAGCAATGCAGGTCAGCTTTACTGGTTTGCAGGAATTGTAAACGGCACTCTTGATGGAGTTAAACAAAACACATTAGCCAATGCAATTCTGACAACCAACATCACAGTAAATGAAAATCTTCTTGATTCCTTACAATACGATGCAAAGAACAACGTTTCCAATGGAAGTGATTTTATAAGCTGGACTCCGATTGCAGATTGGATGGGAAATCGTACAACACAGTATTCAGGAACGTTTGACGGAAATAATAAAACCGTAAGTGGTTTGTATTTTAATGGTAATTCAACACGTATTGGATTATTCGGAAGTTCAGAAGCCGATGGCAACATAAAAAATGTTGGAGTTGTTGATTCCTATTTCAAAGGGAATGATTTTGTGGGCGGTGTGTGTGGACGCAATGACGGCACAATCACAAACTGTTATAATGCAGGGAATCTTACCGCTATTGAGTCATCTGCTCATATAGGCGGTATATGTGGATATAATAATAGTGGCACAATCGCAAACTGTTATAACACAGGAACTGTTACTGCTACCGGCCAAGTATTTTCTGTGGGTGGTGTGTGTGGTTGTAGTACTGCACCAATTTCAAACTGTTATAACATAGGAACTGTTACTGCTACTAGCTCAGATACTAATATAAGCGGTATATGTGGATACTATTTTGGGTCAATCAAAAATTGCTATTACCTTGCAAACACAGAAGATGAAAATGGCGGCAAAACCGCCGACCAATTCGCCAGCGGTGAAGTCGCATATCTGCTGAACGGCGATCAATCCGACATTCATTTTTATCAGACGATCGGCGATGACGCTTTTCCGACTTTTGACAACACCCACGGTGTGGTCTATTCCTATGCTGGCTGCACCGACAAGACGTATTACACCAACACCGAAACAGCAGATATACCGCACGACTTCGACGAAAACGGTTTCTGCAAGAAAAACAGCACCCACTACCAGCCGGCAACGCTGAACAGCGAAACCGGAAACTACGAGATCGAAAACGCAGGTCAGCTTTACTGGTTTGCGGCAAAAGTAAATGCGGGCGAAAAATCTGCGAATGCGATTTTAACAGCTGATATTGTTGTTAATGAGGGTGACCTTTCGGGTTATGATGGAATTTCTGAAAACAGCTGGAGAAAATGGACACCTATAAATAGTTACAGCGGAACTTTTGACGGACAGAATCATAAAATTAGCGGTCTTTATTTTAATGATGATAATAAAGTATTTATCGGTTTATTTGAAATTACTGAAGGTGCAACTATCAAAAAAGTTGGTGTCGTAAATTCATACTTCGAAGGTAGTGAAAATGTCGGCGGAATATGTGGCGTGGGATTTGGAGGAACAATATCAGAATGTTATAGTACTGCAACAGTAATTGGAATTAATGCAGCTGGTGGTATTTGTGGAATATTTGATAGTTTAAATGTTATAAATTGTTTCAATAGCGGAAAAATAAGTGCAGGAAGTGAAGTTGGCGGAATTTGCGGAAGTATTCGTAATTCATCTGTTGAAAATTGTTATTATGACAAAACAGTTTTTACAGGTGATGCAATTGGGAATACATCTGATACTAATACTATTGAAAAAGTTGAAGGCAAAACAACAGAACAATTTGCAAGCGGTGAAGTTGCTTTTCTTCTTGGAGATGCTTTTGGACAGAAAATTGGCACAGATGAAATACCTGTTTTAGGCGGACAGAAAGTTTACAAAGTTGAAAAAACGGGTTGCGGTGTAACAGATACAGAAGAAGTGTACAGTAACACAAATGAAAACATAGTAGTTGAACATTCGTTTGAAAACGGTATTTGCACAAAATGCGGAACAAAAGAAGAAGCAAAGCAAAATTCAAATGGCTATTATGAAATTTCAAACGCAGGTCAGCTTTACTGGTTTGCAGGACTTGTAAACGGCACTCTTGATGGAGTTAAACAAAATACATTAGCCAATGCAATTCTGACAGCCAACATCACAGTAAATGAAAATCTTCTTGATTCCTTACAATACGATGCAAAGAACAACGTTTCCAATGGAAGTGATTTTATAAGCTGGACTCCGATTGCAGATTGGATGGGAAATCGTACAACACAGTATTCAGGAACGTTTGACGGAAATAATAAAACCGTAAGTGGTTTGTATTTTAATGGTAATTCAACACGTATTGGATTATTCGGAAGTTCAGAAGCCGATGGCAACATAAAAAATGTTGGAGTTGTTGATTCCTATTTCAAAGGGAATGATTTTGTGGGCGGTGTGTGTGGACGCAATGACGGCACAATCACAAACTGTTATAATGCAGGGAATCTTACCGCTATTGAGTCATCTGCTGCTATAGGCGGTATATGTGGATATAATAATGGTGGCACAGTCACAAACTGTTATAACACAGGAACTGTTACCGCTACCGGCCAAGTATCTTCTGTGGGTGGTGTGTGTGGTTGTAGTAATGCACCAATTTCAAACTGTTATAACATAGGAACCGTTACTGCTACTGACTCAGATACTGATATAAGCGGTATATGTGGATACAATTTTGGGCCAATCAAAAATTGCTACTACCTCGCAGACACAGAAGATGAAAATGGCGGCAAAACCGCAGAACAGTTCAAGAGCGGTGAAGTCGCATATCTGCTGAACGGCAGCAAGTCCGAGGGCGACACGGTACACTTCTACCAGAATCTAAGCGGCGAGAACGCAGACGCTCTTCCGGTTCTGGACAACACTCATGGCGTAGTCTATACCGGAGAGGATTGCAAAACAGGGGGTACAAGCTATACCAACAACGCTGATTCTATTGCAGAAGGTAAAATTCACGACTTCGACGAAAACGGTTTCTGCAAAAAGGACAGCACCCACTACCAGCCTGCAACGCTGAACGAGACAACTGGAAACTACGAGATCTCCAATGCTGGTCAGCTGTACTGGTTTGCGGCATTTGTGAATACCACAGGCAGTTCTTTTGATGACTATCCGAATATAAATGCAAGTGCTGTTCTGAAAAAAGATATCGTAATCAATGAGGGCGATCTTTCTGGATATGATGGCGTCAGTGCAAATAGTTGGAGAATTTGGACGCCGATCGGAAGATTTCCATATGGCCGTTACACTGGCACATTCGATGGACAGGGACATACGATCAGCGGTCTGTATTGCGATGCTAACAGCAGAAGCTATGCTGGTTTGTTTGAATATAACCGTGGTATCATTCAAAATGTTGGCATAGTGAACTCTTATTTTAAGAGTGAAAACACTGTCGGTGGTGTGTGCGGTGATAATGAAAAAATAATCAAAAACTGTTATAATACTGGAACGGTTTCTGGTGTGGATACTGCTGGCGGTGTGTGTGGTTACAATTGCGGCACGCTCGAAAACTGCTACAACACCGGAACAATTTCTGGTACTGGAAACTATATTGGCGGTGTGTGCGGCGATAACTATATTGATAGCAGTAACAATGGCATCGTCAAAAACAGTTACTACCTCGACACCTGTGCGGCAGAGGGTACGACTTTCACAAATGACGACGGCATAAGCAAAACCGCCGACCAGTTCACAAATGGTGAAGTCGCTTATTTGCTGAACTTCCACCAGACCATCGGCGAGGACGAGATCCCGACCCTCAACGAGCAGGCAAGGGCAGTCGTTCGGCTGACACTGACCTATGACGAAACTTTTGGCGATGATGCCGATACCAAGGAACTCTATTACAACGCTGCGGATGAAGTAATGCTGGAAAAATCGACGGATAAGGCGTATACTTACCGCTACTTTGACGGCGAGACCGAGCTCACTGAAGATATTTATCTCATGACCGGCGATGCGGTGCTCACTGTGAAAAAAGAGGCAGTGAAGATCACCGTTTCTGCTGATGTGGACAAGCTGGAACTGACTTACAAAAAGGCGATGACCGAGGTCGATCTGAACAGCTATGTGGAAAACGCTGCCGATCTGGGCAAGCTGACATTCAAGGTTGACGATGCAAGCCAGCTGCCGGAGGGTCTGGAACTTTCCACAGACGGAACACTTTCCGGCACACCGGCAAAGGCAGCAGACAGCGTTAAGACTACGGTTATTGTCACGGCGAAAAACGGCGAAACGGCGAAGATCAAACTGACGTTCCAGATCGCCAAGGCTGACCCGACGGTAGAAGTTACCGTGGACGGCGATTCCCACACCGAGGGTGACCTTGTGAGCGAGCTGAAGCTGATTCTCAGCGGAAACAACACCAAGGGTCTGGCGGAAATTATCAGCGAGATCAAAGCACTGACTGCCGGTGAAAATACCCTGACGTGGAAGTTTACGCCGGAGGACGGCGAGAACTATAATGTCGTAACCGGCACGGTCGTGGTAAATGCACAGACAACAACTACCACAACAACGACCACTACAACTACTACGACAACGACGACTACTACAAACGAAACGACTGCCACAACAAAGGCAACAACCGCCACCAGCGGAACAACTTCTGCGACTAAGGCAACAACGACTACCACCAGCGGAACGACTTCTGCAACAGAATCTGGCACAGAAACTTCTACACTCAGCACGGAAACTTCCACTTTGACTACAACATCTTCCACCACAAGCGTGACAAACATTGCGGACGAAGATCTTTGCAGTTGGGCACTCAACGATTATCTGAAAAAAACGGGAGTGATTGCCGTAAATGCAGAAATCACTGCACGCTCGGAGAATGCATATGAGATCACGCTGACCGACTTAAACGGCAATGTGCTGGACGTTTACACCGTTGATCCGAAGACCGGTACTGGTACGGATTCTTCCAACGCAGAAGTTAACCTGCCTCAGACCGGAAACAACTCCATGACAAACTGGCTGCTGTGCATGGGTGCAGCACTGTTCATGGCATTCGGATTCGGTGCGGTGAAGGCATCTGGTATCCGCAAGCGTAAAGAGGATGAGTAAGACCCAAAAGCAGTGGGGGATGTTTCTCTCAGGACTGATTGCAATTTTGATTGGTGTCAGCATCCTTGGATTTTTCGGTGTGAGAAAGTGCTACCGACTTTATCAAAAACAAATGCTGATGAAAAACAATCCAGTTGTGGAAATTGCAGATCTGAACATCAAAGCCCCCATTTTAGAGGGAACTGACAATGAAACGCTTGCCAAAGCGGCAGGGCATTTCAAGGACAGCGGCGATTTTGGCAAGGGCAATTACTGCATTGCCGGGCACAGCAGCACACTGTACAAAGAATATTTCAACAACTTGAAAAATGTGGAGATCGGCATGGAAATCACGCTGTATGACAAGCAAAAGCAGGTGTATCATTACACTGTGACCGAAAGCAAAATCGTCGATCCGGATGCCGTCTGGGTGCTTGATGATTTCGGCGATGACAGAATCACCGTCATCACCTGTACCGATGACGGAACACAGCGACAGGTTGTGGTTGGACTGCTGGATTGATCTTTTCGGTTTGCCTAACTAATGAATGACCGTAACTAAGTGAAACCCATTAACATCGTAACCCAGTTAAAGCGATTAAGTAGAAAGCACAAGAAATCCACGCAGTTTCGGACTTTTCCCATTTTGAAAGGTTGCAAATAAGTGATTTTACCACTGTAAGCATCGCCTCCACCATACTTGCACCTCTATTTTGATACAATTTAGAGGTGCTTTTTTATGCCCAAAAACCAGCAAAAACAACGTAAGTGCCAAACAAACCAAGCCACATATCAAAAATGAGCCGAGGGAATTTTGCTCGGCTCATGTATCATTTTGTAACAAAAACTGTATGTTACTGTATTTATCAAACTGAATGTGAATACTCAATCGCAGTCTATCCTGAGATACTCTTTCTTCAATTCATCAATTGTATCATACGGGAACAATACAGCATCATCTATTGGAATATCCTCCAGTCTCCGGACAAATTCTTTTACCAGATCAATAGCTTCAGTGCTATGCCTGCCATGCTTTGGGCAATGTCGTACAAACCACACCTGATCATATATCTATCTGTGAGATAAGAGAATTGACATCATAAGAAAAATCCATTTCGTTTGCTTCGGCTGCATGACCGTAGAGCGAAATAACATCAGCCAAGCGGCGCAGAATTGCAGATTTGCAGATATCCATAGGCAAATACACACGGATATTATCATCGTCCGGTAACGGAGTTGGATCATAACCGGTTTCCCGGATCCATTGAAGAGACCTGTCAATCAGCCAGGGCTCGTTGATGAATAGTGGTTTGGATTCTTTGGGAATCGGATCAATATCGAGATCGTGATGTTCCATTAATTGTCACCCTTAACTCAAACTGTATGCACACTGTAACGCTTACTGTATCTCACTGTATGTTTGTTTGCAATAAGCAGGCAGAGCCATACTCCATGGCATAACGCTTTTTATCTGTTCGTCTGTGGGTGCATCTCCCCATTCAGGGAGAACTGTCAGAAGATGCAGTAAATAGCCGTAAACATCAAGTTTGTTTCTCTTAGCCGTTTCTATGATGCTCATAACTGCTGCACTTGCATCTGCACCTTTTTCTGTATCGCTGAACAGGAAATTCTTGCGGTTGATGACATAGGGCTTGACCGTTCTCTCTGCAAGATTGTTGGTCATTTCAACCTCTGCATTGCTCAGGAACAAATACAACTTGTCTTTCTGATTTCGGGCATAAGTGACCGCCGTGTAAAGATGAGTGCCTTTACCCGGTCGAAGATTTTCAATTATCTCATATACCTGATCCAGCAGAGGCATTATCTTTTTCTGCCGCATTTCAAGTATCTTCTCTCCAGTATATCCAGCCTTTTTAGCCTCCCGTTCAAATTCTGCCACCTTATCAATCAGGGCAACTATCTGTGCCGAAGGACAGGCAGTGTCTCCTTCGGGGATACTATCCACAAATTTTCGGCGTGCATGCGCCCAGCAGCCTGCATTCTCATAATTTCCGCTGCCGTAGGACTGGAGTCCGTCTGCCTGCACAACTCCCGTGTAGCCGCTCAGAAGCTCCTCTGCGACTATTTTGCCTCTGCTGTCACGGTATGTTCTTTTTTGAAGCGGACGCACCTGTGCAGACTATCCACATCTGTCCTTTTTTCTTTGTGGGCTTCCCGTCTTTTTTCAGGACTCTTGTTGAAGTCTCGTCTGCATTTAGTACAGGCTCAAGATATGCGTACTTCCAGAGCATATCAATAACAGGTCTAAACCATTCCGCACCCCTGATGATCCAGTTTGCCATTGAAGTGCGGCTTAAGATATATTCCCTGAAACTCCCAGTATTTTTCCTGACGGTACAGCGGCTCACCAAGCTGATACTTTCTCTGCATAATATCTGCGACAAGACTTGCATCGGGAAGTCCCTTTTCGATTATGCAGGCAGGCATTTGGTTTTTTGCCTTTACAATATTTGACTTGATACCACTTTTGTCGCAGTTCCTGCACTTGTAGACCTTGCGGTAGTATTCTATCTTGTAGACCTTTTCGGGGATAACAGCTATCCTCGTTGTGATACATTCTTCGGAATACGGAACAAGTGTATCTCCGCACTCTTCACAGATACGCTGATCTTCGGACAGTTCATATACTATCTTCTTTGTTTCAAGGTCTGCTCTTATCTCTTTTCTGCCGCGGTGCTGTCCTGTTTTATTTGACTTCCTTGTGACCTTTTCTATGGTCGGCTCAGCCGGCTCAGCCGCCTCAGCCTCAGCTTCATTGAATATCCCTTCAAATGCAAGCTGTCCGTCGTTTATGAATTTTGCCTTTTCACTTTTCTGTCCGAACAGCATTTTATTACGTTTCAGCACAAGCTCAGTCAGGTGTTCGATACGGAGGTCTTTTTTTTCTATTTTCTTTTCAAGTTTAGTTTTTTCTGATTCTAATTCTGCATTGCCGCTTCATATTTCAAAAGAGAAATATACTCCACATTTATGTGCGTTTCCACTGTGCAAAACTCAGCAGATGTCAACTCCGCCTTCTACTTTTTTGATAGCCTTGGGCTGGTCTACTGACAAGCCCTGCATAAGCCATATGTATTGCTCACGGGTCAGGTTACGGACTTCCTGCTCACTTCGGGGCCAGTTGAATTTTCCGTTTTCAAGCCGTTTGTACGGCAGAATAAATCCGTCTGCTTCCCACAGCAGCACCTTAAGACGGTCCCTGCGCCTTCCGCAGAACAGAAATGCACTGCTTGAAAAAAGATCAAGCTTGTACTGCTGCTGGACGATGGCTGTAAGTCCGTCAATGGACTTTCTCATATCCGTATGTCCGCAGACGATGTAGATATTTTCAGCAGATAATTCCTTCAGCATTGCTGTAATGCTCTCAGCAGTGCGAGCAGCGTATGTTCTTCTGTGCTTTGCGGAAGTTCTATTTCCATTCCGTTTTTACGAATGAAGATCTTTTCGCTTTTGTGATCAAGTGATTTTTCTGCTGCAATAGGCTCTTCTTTTGTTGTCGGTGTTATCGCTATACTCAGCGGTACTATTTCCCGCAGCGGTGATTCTGAGCGCTCAAGGAATTCATTCCTTACTATTCGAAGCCGCCTGTAATATGTATTGCAGCTGATACCCTTTATCTGACACCATTCGCTTATTTTCGTTCCGCTGTTCTGGCACTCGGCTATCTCTTCCGCCCATCGTTTATGCCTCAGCTCGTTTTTTAACTGCTTGATCGTTGCCATTCCCTCAACTCCTTCGGGTTATTCCCTTTTGGAGTCATTATACCTCGTTTTATCTCTTTTGGACAGGGCTGGAAATGGTTGGCGGTTACAAAACAATGTGGATTTCAAAAAGTAATCGTTCTTTGGAACGTGTTCAAAAGCAAAAAAGCCGGCTCAGATTTTCCACTGAACCGGTTTTCTGTTTGCGTAAACGTTTTTTTGTGGGCAAAAATGCACCCAAAGGCAATGCCACACAAAGAGCGTCCGGCGACTTTGCACGCCATCTGCTTGCAAATTTCCCGTCATATTTCACAAAAATGCTCGTGAATACATCCAGTATTCACTCCGCTTTTTGTTTCATCTGACGAAAAATTTGACGACGCATCTGTCGCACAATCTTTGTGCGGTATTGCCTATGAAAAAATTTTTCAGAAAAATTTCTAGTTGTATCAAATTTGAAAAGCTGAAATAGTATAATATCCATATCAAAAGAAACAAAGCTCGTTTTAACAGGAGGAAATTCAAATGGCTCAATTAGGATTGTTTCGGGCAATTGCTCGAATTTACACCAACACACCAGAAGCACAGGCAATTTTGCGGCAGCTGCGGGAACTGTTTCAAGATGCTGAGGAGAAGAATGCGGTTTCACAGGAAGATGTTGTGTGGAGTGAATTTTCTGAGGATGTGCAACCGGACTACACAGAGTATCATCTGAAGTCGGGATACAGCTGTCTGTGCAGATGGTTGACTTTTTAGATCAGTGGCATTTTAAGAAAAATCGAAGCACTTCACAATGGCTCTTACGCCCTGATGTCCGGCAGTGCTGATCTTAGCAGTTTCTGCTGGTCGTGTGGTGCAGTAAGCTCTCAAAAGCTTCCGCTTTCGGAATACAACGGAAAAACAGAATGGGGTGTCGATGATGCTTTTACGGCAGAAATTACCATGAAACTAAAAGGCTGGATGGAGCTTTTTCAAGAGAAAAAGGAAAACGTGCTTGCACATATGATAAAATATTACAGCTGTTCATGGGTGTTTGATGAAAAAACAATCAAAATCCTCAAAGGTAAAAACCCGGACAGTTTTATCGAAGAACTGTGTTACATAAGAGGGAAAGAAGAGTACTTTATATTGGATTCGGGTATATTTTTGGGCGATCGTGAGCCGGATCCGCAAAAACGCTGTGTTCCTTTCGACCAGTTTGAGTATCATGAAGAGGATCAGATTCGTATAGAAGTTCGTGCATCTATGTATAATTTCACAAAAGATACGATTACTTTCGTGCGGGAAGATTTTTATGATTCTCTGGAATTCCTGCAGCAGTTCGACAAAGACGCATTGCTCCAGATGCACTTTGTAAATGTTATGTACGATGATTTTGACAATGCGATCTATAGAAATGAAATGACCGGAGATTTCACAACATTACGTTTTCGGACCGGTGTGAATTGGTTTGAAGAACCGGTGGTAGAAGTTCCGCTGATTGGAACAGAACCAACTGACAATGTATGACCGAAAAGCAATTCACAGCATACGATCAACGGCATTTTTCAGCAAATTTCAAAATAATTCTTGATTTTAGTCACAAGAAAGTGTATAATAGTAGTAATGAATTTGTAATGATAAAAATATTTTAGGAGACGTTTCCAAAATGAGCAATAATAGTGATTTTCAGATTAAAGATGGTGTGCTGATAAAGTATACTGGTACAGGCAAAAAGGCTGTGCTTCCGGACGGTGTGACCAGTATTGGGGGATATGCGTTTTATGACTGTAAAAGTCTGACCAGCATCACGATTCCGGACAGCGTGACCAGGATTGAAGAAGATGCGTTTTGTTGGTGTACAAGCCTGACCAGCATCACGATTCCGAACAGCGTGACCAGGATTGGAGATTGGGCGTTTGAAGGTTGTACAAACCTGACTAACATCACCATTCCGGACAGCGTAACCAAGATTGGAGACAGTACGTTTAGTTACTGTACAAGTTTGACTAGCATCACGATTCCCAATAGCGTGACCAGTATTGGATGTGATGCGTTTTATGAGTGTCCAGCATCACGATTCCGGACAGCGTGACCAAAATTGGAGACCGTGCGTTTAAGGACTGTACAAGCCTGACCAGCATCACCATTCCGAACAGAGTGACCTGGATTGGGAAATATGTGTTTTATGGCTGTCAAAACATTAAAATAGCTGTATCCGATGAAAAGTATTTTGTGGTTGGTAGCTACGAGGGAACTGGAAAAGACATTATTGCAGCGAGAAAAATACTTCAGACTGGAAAACTGGATTCAGAAGTAAAGATACCGCTGGATCTGAAAATTCAGCTTGCTGTAAAACTGGTTGACTGGTACGACAGTGCAGATGCCAAAGCGTATGTGAAAAAAATGCTCACCAAAGGCGTAAAATCACTGATCGACAGCGGCAATCTGGAGCTGATTCAGGTACTTCTGGAAAAGACGGATTTAATCACCAAGAAAAACGTGGACAAGTATATCCAGTATGCCATCGACACCAAGCAGCAGGAGATCTATCTGACCTTGATTCACCATAAGGACGAGATCGGGGCGTATACGGAGATTTCCAAGAAGTTCCGGCTGTGATAGAGCAGAAAGAGCTGACAGCGACTACCCAGCACAGAACCCTTGTGAAAGTGTCCGGCGAATTCTACGCCCTTGTTGACAGATTGGGGCAGCAGTGATATAATAGGCGTAACAGGGGATGCGGTTGGGAATAAAATCTATAAAGAGTGAAATGATATGGTAATGAAAGATTTTGCTCCGTATTTCGATTTTGAAACAAAAGTGAAAATCACAACTGCTGATGCACAGTCTTTTATTGGTGTCATCACTGGATTTGAAGATGAACTTGACACTGAATCAAAAAAAGACGAGTTGGAACTTGATGTCGGCGACCGCTATGTTATGATCGAAATGCCGGACATCGTGTCTGTCGAAAAGGTATGAGCAAGTAACAATGGCATAGCAAAAATATTTTCAAAGCATCTCTCACGAGGTGCTTTTTCATGCCCTAATCACGGGCGAAAACTTGCAGAAAGCGGAAAATAAGAACAGAAAATTCCAGAGGCTCCCACTGCAGAGGGAAAAAGCAACTTTTTCATATACAAAAAGCACCGGATCTTCCTGTCGATTAGGACGATCCGGTGCTTTCTTATTACAGTCTGTCGATTCTGTTTTCTAACCCTTTGCAATCTTGGTATCGATTTTTATAACACAAGATCGTCCACTGCTTTTTGGTCTTACTCATCCTCTTTCCGTTTGAAGACACCCGATGCCTTCACCGCACCGAATCCGAATGCCATGAACAGTGCCGCACCCACGCACAGCAGCCAGTTTGTCATGGAGTTGTTTCCGGTCTGAGGCAGGTTAACTTCTGCGTTGGAAGAATCCGTACCAGTACCGGTCTTCGGATCAACGGTGTAAACGTCCAGCACATTGCCGTTTAAGTCGGTCAGCGTGATCTCATATGCATTCTCCGAGCGTGCAGTGATTTCTGCATTTACGGCAATCACTCCCGTTTTTTTCAGATAATCGTTGAGTGCCCAGCTGCAAAGATCATCGTCTGCAATATTGGTCACGCTTGTAGTTGCTGCCGTTGTGATCGTGGTTGCCGATGTTGCAGCAGTAGATTCTGTGTTGGAAGTACTGGTGATTGTGGTTGTTTGAGTTGCAGAAGTTGTTGCCTTGGTTGCTACAGTTGTTTCGTTTGTAGTAGTTTCCCCTGTTGCTGCGGTTGTTTCGTTTGTGGTAACAGTGCTTGCCTCAGTTGCTGCGGTTGTTTTGTTTGTGGTAGTTGTTTCCTCAGTTGTTGCGATTGTTTCGTTTGTGGTAGTTTCTTCGGTTGTTGCGGTTGTTTCGTTTGTAGTAGTTTCCCCAGTTGTTGCACTTGTTTCGCTTGTGGTAGTAGTTTCTTCGGCTGTTGCAGTTGTTCCGTTTGTAGTAGTAGTTCCCTCAGTTGTTGCAGTTGTTTCGTTTGTGGTAGTAGTTGCCTCAGTTGTTGCAGTTGTTTCGCTTGTGGTAGTAGTTGCCTCGGTTGTGGCAGTCGTTTCGCTTGTTGCAGTAATTGCCTCGGTTGTTGCAGTTGTTTCGTTTGTAGTGGTTTCTTCGGTTGTGACAGTTGTTTCGTTTGTGATAGTTGTTTCCTCAGTTGTTGCAGTTGTTTCGTTTGTGGTAGTAGTTCCCTCGGTTGTTGCGGTTGTTTCGTTTTTGGTAGTAGTTTCTTCAGTCGTTCCGCTGGTGGCAGTTGTTGCCTTGGTCGTGGAAGTCGTTTCGTTTGTAGTTGTTGTCGTAGTAGTTGTGGTGGTCTGTGCATTTACCACAACCGTGCCGGTTACAACGTTATAGTTTTCGCTGTCCTCCGGGGTGAACTCCCACGTCAAGGTGTTTTCACCGGCGATCAGTTTCTTGAGCTTGCTGACGATCTTTGCCGCACCCTTGGTGTTGTTTCCGCTGAGAATCAGCTTCAGCTCGCTCACCAGATCGCCCTCGGTGTGGGTGTCGCCGTCTACGGTCACTTTCACTGTCGGATCAGCCTTTGCCACCAGGAAATTCAAAGTCAGGTCTGCGGTATTGCCGTTTTTCGCGGTAAATGTAAAGGTCACTTCCCTGCTGTCCGTGTACGCCTTTGCAGGCTTGCCGGAAAGCTTATTGCCGTCCAGCTGCATGCCGTCCAGCATGGTGGAACCAGTTGCAACCTTCACGGAAACGCCGCCCACTGCATCGGCATTTTTCACGTAATCCTGCAGGTCGATCTCTTCCATGTCCTGACCGTAAACGCACTTGATCTGCGTGGTTGCTGTGGCAACCTGAACCAGAACAGGTTTCACCGTTGCCGACAGTTCCACCTCTTTGGCAGCTTCTGCATCGGTTTCGTCAGACAGGAAATGCTTTTTGCAGTTCTCGCAGGTCCAGTACTCCACGTTTCCGGCTTCGGTGTAAGTCGCATCCTTGGCATCGGTTTTCACGAGAGAATGACGATACTTTACTTTTTCAGATGCATCTTCGAAAGCGTCTTTTGTCAGCGTAGAATCGCAGGGGACCGTAATTTCGGTCAAATTGCCGCAGCCAGAAAATGTATAAGTTCCAATGCTTGTGACACTCTTTGGAATGCTGATGCTAGTTAAGCCAGTGCAGTTGTAAAACGCAAAATTTCCGATGCTTGTGACACTACCTGGAATCGTGATGCCTGTTAAGCTGCTGCAACCGGAAAACGCACCATTTCCGATGCTTGTGACACTACCTGGAATCGTGATGTCTGTCAAACTTCTGCAATCGGAAAACGCAGAATCTCCGATGCTCGTAACGTCCTCTTCAATCACAACTTTTTTTATGTTGCTATTGTCGCATGCAGGGCTATCGTAAGAGTAATCCTTCATCGCCCCTGAGCCGCTGATGGTCATTGTGCCGTCGGCGGTGAGTGTCCAGGTCAGGTCGCCTTCGTTCCAGTAGGTTCCGATTATGCTTTCGTCTACGCCGAGGTTTCCGCTCGTCAGCTTAGAGCCGTTTTCAAGAAACACCTCGGTCAGCTTGTAGCAACTGAAAAACACAAACTCTCCGATGCTTGTGACACCTTCTGGAATTTCGATACTGGTTAAGCCGGTGCACCACTCAAACGCAGAATCTCCGATGCTTGTGACACTACCTGGAATCGTGATGTCTGTCAAGCTTCTACAACCAGAAAACGCATATTCTCCGATACTTGTAACGCCATCTTCAATCACAACTTTTTTTATGTTCTCATTGTCGTATGCAGGGCTATAATAAGTATTGTAATCCTCCTTCATCGCCCCTTTGCCGCTGATGGTCATTGTGCCGTCGGCGGTGAGTGTCCAGGTCAGATTGTCTTCGTTCCAGTAGGTTGCGATTTTGCTTGCATCTACGCCGAGTTGTCCGCTTGTCAGCGTAGAGCCGTTTTCAAGAAGCACCTCGGTCAAAACAGTACAGCCGCCAAACACATTGCTTCCGATGCTTGTGACACTCTTTGGAATGGTGATGCTGGTTAAGCCAGTGCAATACTTAAACATACCATTTCCGATACTGGTGACACTTTTTGGAATGGTGATGCTGGTTAAGCCGGTGCAATTGTAAAATGCATAATTTCCGATGCTTGTGACACTCTCCGGAATCGTGATGCTTGCTAAACTACTGCAATCAGAAAACGCACTCATTCCGATGCTTGTGACACTACCTGGAATCGTGATGTTGGTCAAGCTGCTGCAATGCTCAAACGTATTATTTCCGATGCTTATGACGCTTTCCGGAATTTCAATGCTTGTTAAACTGCTGCAATACTGAAACGCATTCTTTCCGATGCTTGTGACACCACTCGGAATTTCGATGCTTGTTAAACTGCTGCAATAGAAAAACGCAAAATCTCCGATGCTTGTAACGCCGTCTTCAATCACAACTTTTTTTACGTTGTCTTTCTTTTGGGTTGCAGGGCTATCGTCAGTAATATAATTCTTCATCGCTCCTGAGCCGCTGATGGTCATTGTGCCGTCAGCGGTGAGTGTCCAGGTCAGGTTGTCTTCTTTCCATGTCTGCGATCCCGATTCTGTCCCTTCACCTGTTTCCTCCGCACTCGCCGTGATCCCCCACGAGATATTTTGCAGGGTATCGGTCGGGAAGTACAGCAGCGTCCCCGCCGCCATGACTGCTGCCGACGAAAGGGCCGCCAGCCGTTTCCATTATTTCTTCATAATATGCCTCCTTCGTTTTCGAATATATTACATATTCTTGATACTCTTATTATAACACAATCAGGTATTCTTTGTCAAGAAAAACGGAGGATCTTTTGAAATTTCGTTCAATTTTTGGAAGTTGGAGAGGAGGGGGGGTTGTTTCGTTCTTGTAGTAGTCAAGGTCAAACTTCTCGTGTTTTGTGAGAAAAACAGCTTTGCACGCAATCTGCTTACAGATTTTTGTGTTGACATGTTTCACAAAATGTAGTATAATATTGTTGACAGAATCATCTACATTGACGATGTGCTCTTTTGAGATGTGCATCGATTTCAAGGAGGTATAAATGTATGAAACAATGGATTCGCGTAAAAGAGGTATTGCTCCTGTCGTTAATTTTGCTGATGGCTTGGCTGTTGCCGCTGCTTCAATGGAATGGAACAGTTTTGTCGGCAGCGGCAATCTCTACAGATTATCCGGCACAGCTGATGCATCTTGCCAGCAAGGACAGCACCAAAGTTCTGACAGCAAATGGGACTTCTGATGGAGCGGCACTTTCTCTGCAAACGCTGGGCAGTGATTTATCTGCATCATGGCGGTTCGATCGTGTCGGTTCGGATGGGAACGGTACTTTTTTCAAATTAGTCAACGCACAGTCCGGAAGGCTTTTGACGCCGCGAAATTATAACGTATCTGACAAAACAGATGTGATTTTGTACGGCAGTGAATCAGCACAATCTCAACATTGGTATGTTGTTCCCGTAAAACAAGATCATTTGGGCAATGATCTATACTATAAAATTGTGAATTATTCTGATACTTCTCTTGCCTTGACGCAGGGAACTTCCGGCATGACATTAGCCAAATACAGCGGAACAGACAATCAGCTCTGGCTGCTTAATGCTGACGGATTACAGGGTTTTGCAGGATATTGCTTTGATGACAACACCGGCAACATCAAGGCAGGGGACATTGGTGGTCTGTTCGGCGAAATCGTAGAGGTTTCCACTTTTGCCGATCTTAAGAAATATGCTACCGCTGATATACCCTATACCATTGTTGTCACGGCAAATATTCGTGTTACCGCACTGCAAAAGGATTCCTCCGGACGCAACTATTGTCCGGACGGACGAATTTATGTTCACAGCAACAAAACGATCATCGGCAGTTACGCGGCGCATACTATGTATAATGTACAGTTCTGTACATCTTCCAATAACGGAACCGGAAACAATCTGATCCTGAAAAACTTTGAGCTACAGCACGATGCGGAGTCCAACGGCAATGATTCCATTGTTGTCTATCTCGGCTCTGGACAGAACATCTGGGTAGATCACTGCACCTTTGTAGGCCATAGCGATTATAATACAGCATCTACCGGACTACCAGACTGGGATAAGTTTCTGGCATGCTGCTATGATGCTGACTACACAACAGTTTCAGACTGCTCTTTCGGACTTCACGAATACGGTGTGATATTGGGGTATCCGGCAGATGATGAAAACTCTTATAAAACCTATAATAATTATCCCCGCATGTCCATTATCAGCAATCGCTTTGAAAAAACTTTGACCCGCGGCCCTGGGCTGATGCGTTACGGTTATTTTCATTCGCTGAATAACTATGTGAAAACATTCAGCATGGCATATACTGTGCACACAGCATCTAAGATTTTTGCAGAAAACTGTTATTATGAAGACGGCGGAAACGTTATCTGTGACTGGAACACAGTAACCTATCCCGGCTCTTATGCAGAAACAGGTTCAAAATCGGTGAACTGCAAGCGAACAACGATCGAGGGATATGCACAGGACTGTACATGGCGACCAACTTCCAATTACAAAACCATTTCTCGCACTGCAGATGAGGCAAAGTTTTATTGTGAGAACTACAGCGGCTGTCAAAATGACAGAAATCATATGATGTATCTGCGATATGCAGTTGCTGGTGTGCCAAGTGCAAGCTATACAGAATCACCCAGTGCACCATTGGCAGAACTTTTTGCCGAGGGTTCTGCTTACCGTATTCGCAATGTCAACTCCGGCTTGTATTTGCAGGTAGCAGGTGTTGCCGCAAAAAATGGCACCAATGTGCAGCAGTGGGGATCAGATGGAATCGCAGTTCACGACATCTGGAAATTGTGCAGTGCCGGTGAAGGGTACTACTATCTGGTTTCTGCAGTAGGGGACGGCGGAACATATGTGCTGGACGTTGCCGGAAAAAAGGCCGCAAATGGAACCAATATAGATATTTACACATATAACGGCGGTGACAATCAGAAGTTTATGCTGACAAAAAACGGGGACGGCAGCTATCAGATTCGAACCCATATTTCAAATGGAAATTCTGTGGTAGAAGTAGAAAATGCCTCCCAAACCTCCGGTGCCAATGTGCAGCAGTGGGAAGTCAACGGTGCGAACTGTCAGAATTGGATTTTAGAGCCGACAACTGACCCCGGCTGCTCCATGAACACCGATGTGATCTATACCTTTGAAAACGCTGGTTCTGGTCTGGTAATGGATATTACCGATGGAAAAATGACAGACAATACAAATGTACAGCAGTGGTCGTCCAACGGGTTGAATTGCCAGAAGTGGACACTTCGTGCCTTTGGCTCTGGCAATTACTATTGGATTCGCTCACAGCAGGATAGTCATTATGCATTGAAGGCAGAGGGCAGCAAAAACGGCGGAAATCTGGCAATTGCAGCGTGGTCCAATAAAGATAGCACTCAGCTGTTCCGGTTTACTAAGAATCTGGACGGATCCTACAGCATTTTGACACACGCTTCTGGTGATTCCTGTTATGTAGAAGTCGCCGATGCATCCACTGCAAGCGGTGCCAATGTGCAGCAATGGGAACCGACCGGCAGCAGTTGTCAGAAATGGCAGACAAAGACAGAAACCACTACTGTAACAACAACGACAACGACCAAAGCAACCACAAATACGACAACAGCCGCAGCAACTAGCACCACTACTGCAACTTCTACAGAACCGCCTGTGATTTCCGGTGACATCAATGCAGACGGCAAAACGAATCTGGCAGATGTGGTGTTGCTGCAAAAATGGTTGTTGGGATTTCCTGAAACAAAACTTGCCAACTGGCAGGCAGGGGATCTGAATGCAGATAGAATTCTGAACGGATTCGATCTTTGCCTGCTGCGAAATAATGTGATATAGCTACCTGTACACTTTTATGCAGTATTTCCTTTGCACAGAGTAATGCCTGTTCGTACCTGCCGAACAGGCATGCAGCAAAATATCAATTTTCCGGCGATGACAAAAGATTCGCTTACTCATGTTCCCTCATGCTTTCCATGAAAATCGTCCCGCATTTCCAGCCGTCGCTGAGATGCTGCCGTCTGTCCTACGGAGTGCAGCAGTTCTGTCAGCATTTTTTGCATAAATCGGCGGGTTTCCGGCTGCATGTCTGTCCATGCACGGAGCACACCAGAGAGCGTTCCTGCACCGCCACCGATCAGATCTTGTATGGTATGGGCATTGGTTTCACTTTGCAGAATGTGGAAAATGGCATCGGTCAGCTTTTCTCGCTCCTCCGGTTTCATGCCCAGGATCCACTGCCGCAGCGAGGAATCCAGCAGCTTACTGGTGTTGGTGGTATCCTCGGAATAGTACCAGTCGTTCCGGATCACACACCACGAGTATGGATCGTGCTGCAAAAAACCTTTTTGTGTGCTGTAAACTACCTGATATTCCTCGTCATGCTCCAGCAGCATGCCTACTACAGAAGCTTGTGGAACAAAGGTATACACTCGTTCCTGCAATTGCTGAAACTGCGGCTCAGCAAACAGATCTGTCACAAAGCCTGGTCCGTCATTGTTGTAGACTGCACGAATCCGCGGAAAATCCTCCGGCTGCATCTGAACAGCTGCATAAACTGCCAGATTGCCGCCTTTGGAGTGTCCGCCCACATAGACGTTGGAAAATCCCAGTGACAAAATCCCCCGCAGATACGCCGCCGCTGCTGCCTGTGACGGCACATAGGGCAGAAAAGACAAGTTGAAATCTTCCCGCCAGCCAGTCAGTGTGTTGTCTGTGCCACGGAATGCCACATAAACGGTATCACTGTCCAGCAGAAATGCAGTGGCGGAAAATTGCTGCTGCTGGGTTTCGCTGAACTGTTCTGCATAACGGAATAAACGAACTTCTCCGAAACGCCGGCTGGCTGCGGTCTGCCGAAGCAGGTCACGGTCAGTTTCTACCCGCACTTTCTGTTCTGCGGTGGGACGGTGTTCCCAGAGCCTTGCTGCATCCCGCAGAGAAATCGATTCCGCTGCGGTAAAACCTTCTGCGATGCCGTCCCAGTTCAGATAAGACAGGCAGCAGAAAATCAGATTGTCCACGTGACAGAAAGGCGATTGTTGCATGGTCAGATCATCCCGCCACTGGCAATAGGTAAAGATATTTGCATCATACGTGGTTTTCATTGCAGTCACCTCAAAATCCATTTTGTTTCAACTTTTGTACCAGCTGGCTGTACCATTCCCGCACATCAAAGTCCGGAATATTTTCCCGATTCAGGTCGATCATATCCCCGTGGGAAACTCCCCGCCGCTTAGTTTCAGGCACCATGAGAAAAGGTGCCCACTCCAGCTTTGCCGATACAACCGGTACCAGGCCGTCGTTCTCTCCAGCTTTTCGCCGGTTCAGGAAATATCCCAGCCACAGCGGGAACGGGGCGGAAAATGCACTGTGCATCCTGGACATCACCGCCTGATAATAGACACCGGAAATAGGGGGATGTTCTGTATGAAATTTTTGACAGTTTTCGGCAGTCAATTCCCGCACACCAGCCAGAAAATCCGGATTCTGATCTCCCAGTTTTGTAAACAGCCGGTTATACTTTGCTGCGATCCATCGTGCCACACCTGCCGGCACCTTTTGCAATAGATCGTCCACAAAGGCACAGCCATGATGCGGCGTATTGATCGTTGTCAGAGAAGCCACATACTTTGCCGCACCATATTCCTGCATGGCACAGCGGCAGTCCAGACCGCCCTTGGAATGGGCAATGACGTTGACCTTTTCCGCACCAGTTTCAGCAATAACAGACTGAATTTGTGCTGCCAGTTCCTTGGCACTGACGGAAATCGATTGTGCTGACTGCTGTTTTCCGTAAAAAATAGTTGCTCCGTTTCGAATCAGTTCTACCGGAATCCGTCCCCAGTAATTAAAAAATTGCCGGTCCCGAAAAAAGATGCCGTGCACCAGCAAAATCGGATATCTGGTCTTGCAGATCTCTGATTCTTTTCGCATAACGTTACATTCGGCTTTGGCACACTCCAGCTGCAATTCCCGTTTGGCAGTACGATAGACATGCCCTACCAGAAACAAATTTAGCAGCGGCACCCACCAGAGAAAAAAGAGGGCAACATGCCACGGCAGTTTCACCTGTGTGGAGTGCAGAGCGATATGCAGCAGCCCCTGAAACACTGTGAACCAGCAGAGCAGAGAGAACACACCCAGATCGATCAGCAGAATTACCCAGAACAATTTCACGCCCCGAAAAAGTGCACCGGCAGTGAGAAGTTCCAGACAAAACCAGACAGTGCTGGTGCGGAGCAGATCACAGCCGTGTGCCAATGAAGCCAGCTTCTTTTCTCCTGCTATGGTATGCACATGGGCAAACTGGAAGAACAGGAACAAGATACCGCACAAGATGCCGACAAGAATTTTCCAACCGACAGCGGCGTGCCATATGGCAAAAATGGCTGTCAGATTTCCTGTGACCCAAAATGTCACCAGCCGAAGCAGGCGAAAGCCTAACGAATTCTTTTTCATCTGTATTCCTCTCTGTTCAGACATTTTTCATGTCCTATTGCAAAAAACCGGACCGGCAGTGCTGCCTAGTCCGGTTTTTTCTTTATTCATCAATATGGTTTTGTTCCTAGAAAATCAATCATAGAAACCATCATCTGGAGCCGGAATCGTTTCTTCCGGAACAGAAGGTGCCGCAGTAACTACTGGTGCCTGTGTAACAACAGGAGCATTTGGAGCCGGCGGCTGTGTCGCTGCCGGAGTGGTGTATCGGGGTTTTGTTGCGTTACTGGTATTATTGTTGTAGTATGCCCGTGTGGTCACTGCCGGCTGATAGCTGTTGTCTGTATCGTCATCATATGAACCGTAGTTGTTATACGTATCATCATCTTCATAGACTGCCTGTGTGCCATAGGTTTTCGCGGTAGTAATAGTTTCTGTAATGACACGATTGGCATCGGTGGTCTTTCGCTCAAATTTAGTAGAAACTGCTGACGCTGTGGTTTCGCTGGTGATCTGGGTTTCTTCTGTGGAAGCCACAGTTACCACCAGAGAATCATTGACGTTGTTGGCGGAACTGCTTTCCTGAATCGGACAGAGCATCAAAAAAATCAAGATCAGCATTGTCAATATCACAAAGCTGGAGCAGGTGATCAGCGTGATTTTGGTGGGGTGTGACAAATTTGCAAAGAAGTTTTTCATATTCCAAAACCTTTCTGAAAAAGAAAATTTTACTGTTTTTACGCAAAGACATTTCACTTTATTATAAAGGATTTTTCCGGAAAAGTCAAGCCTTTCTGCAATACTAGTGAAAATACAACAAATGAGATAATTTTCACCAAAACATTGAGATGAAATTTGTGCACAAGTACAATTTTAAAAAAAAGCTTGCTTTTCTTTGTAAAATGTGATATAATACAAAGTGTTGTATCGTCGTTGGATTTGACGATTCTTATGCACTGATTTGGAGAGTTATCGAAGTGGTCATAACGAGCT
>ERZ772872.855-NODE-855-length-29778-cov-6.257242_pt1 | contig 29778 bp, 23 predicted proteins | sample MGYA00512132_ERZ772872 | MGnify/ENA primary metagenome ERZ772872 (study PRJEB29015, sample SAMEA2737724) | human gut metagenome | biome: human gut; feature: human-associated habitat; material: faeces | place: China | collected 2012 ...
ACCCGGCCCGCTTCGACATCGACAAGGCCATCTCCATCAACGCCGAGCACATCCGCATGCTCGAACCGCAGGACTTCCTGAACCGTTCCGTGCCGTACCTCAAGCGTGACGGCGTGGTGTCCGCCGATTCCTGGGACGCGCTGACCGACCGTGAGCGCGAGGTCCTCACCGCCGCTGCTCCGCTCGTGCAGCCGCGCGTGCGCCTGCTGGGCGAAGTGGCCGGCATGGTCGGCTCCCTGCTGTCCACCGAAGGCTACATCGAGCCGGACGCCGACGCCAAGAAGCAGCTGAAGGATTCCGCTCCGGCCGTGCTCGACGCTGCGATCGCGGCGCTGGACGCCGTTGCTGAGGGTGATTGGAAGACCGACTTCCTGCACGAGACGCTGAACAAGGCGCTGGTCGAAGACGGCGGCTACAAGCCGCGTCTGGCTTTCGGCCCGGTGCGCGTGGCCATGAGCGGCCGCCGCGTGTCCCCGCCGCTGTTCGAATCCATGGAAATCGTCGGCAAGGACGTTGCCATGGCTCGACTCAAGGGCCTGCGCGAGCACCTGTGAGCCGTTGAGCTGCTGACTGTTAGCTGAATGATGGAAACCCGCCGGAGTGATTCGGCGGGTTTTCGTTTATGCGGAAGGCTGGTGCGGAATGGCGGAAAATAGCGCGACACGCCGTAAGTTGCGCGACTGTGCTGTTTCGCGTATATTTATCACTCGTTGCGGTTCACAGCCTAGCTGAGAATCACAGCGATAACTCAAGCCCCCGTCGTCTAGCGGTCTAGGACTACGCCCTCTCACGGCGCCAACACCGGTTCAAATCCGGTCGGGGGTACGACGGACAACTTTTCGAAGTTGCCACGCCTGCCAAATTGGGATGTGGTGTAATTGGCAACACAGCTGATTCTGGTTCAGCCATTCTTGGTTCGAGTCCAGGCATCCCAGCCAATGAGCCCTCGCAGATGCGAGGGTTTTTTGTTTTTCGCACCTGTCTGTTCACGTCGCTTTGGGCGGTGGGTTGATGGATTTTGCCGGATGCGATGTGGCAGCGCAATCTGCTGACGCCCTGCGTGAATCGCACATGTAATCGCCCAATGTTGCATTACCCTAGAAGTATGACCGAATTGCAGCATGCCGCCAAAGCCACGCGCCCGCGCATCCAACCAGCGGAAGAGGGGGACCGTCGACCGCTTTCCGTATCCGCACGGCTTGGCCGCCTGCAATTCCACCAGTCCGGCAAATTCCGCGTATTGCAATTCGCCGACATCCAAGACGGGCCGAAAGTCAGCAAAGACACCATCAGCCTCATCGAGGCCTCGCTTGACGCCACACGCCCCGATCTTGTTATTTTCAACGGCAACCAGATCGCCGGATATGATTCCGCATACGCGCTGACCTCCCGCAAGCGTCGCTGGGACGCGCGTCCGGCATCCGCATCGTCCGAAGCGTCCGGGGAACGCTATGCGGCCGCATTGGAACACACCCGCGAATTGGTGCGAGCCACCATCGAACAACTGGTCCACCCGCTTGCCGACCGCGGCGTGCCGTGGGCTGTGACGTTCGGCAACCATGACTTCCAGTGCGGGCTCGACAATGACGAAATCGAAAGCATCTGCCGCGAATTCCCAGGGTGTATCAATCCGGAACGCGCTGCCGACGGCACGACGGGCATCGCCGTGAAACATGGTGTGAAACATGATGTTGGCGATATGGAACAGGACTTCGGATTGCCGGAACAGCCCGTGATCGCGTGCGCGCCCGGCACATTCGCGTTGTCGGTGACGGACGTCGATCGCACGTATGACGTGTTGGGCTTGGTCTTGCTGGATTCGGGCGATTACGCGCGTTCCGGCGGCTACGGGAGCCCGTCGGAAGCCGCGCTGCGCTTCCTGGCGGATGCGCCGGGGCTGATGGCGACGCAATCGCAGCAGCTGCAACAAGACCGGCAAGATGAACAGGACTCGCCGCGCGAACCGCGCAAGACGCCGTCCACGCTGCCATGCATGGTGTTCCAGCATTTCCCGATCGAACAGTATTATCGCCTGCTCAAGCCGGTCGCGGCCACCGCTGCGCGCGCGATTGAAGGATACCGCAACTTCGCGGGGCGGCATTTCGTGCTCAACGAAGACAAAACGCAACCCGGAAGCTATCTGGGGGAGGGCGTCAGCTGCCCGGATGCCGACAGCGGCGAATTCGCAATCCTTGACAAGGCGGGATATTTTGCGATTTCCGCCGGGCACGACCACCGCAACGCCTTCGTCGGTTCCGTGCCGGTCGGAACCGACGGTGACCGGCAGATGGTGATGGTCGCCTCGCCGACCAGCGGTTTTGGCTCATACGGCCCGGTGCCGGCCAAGCGTGCCGCTCGACTGTTCGAATTCGACATCCGCCACCCGTACGAGCCGCGCACGCAGCTGTTGGAATACGACGAGCTGGTGGGCAAACCCAGCGCGGGCAAGGCCTACGCCTACGGCATGACCAGCGAATCGAAGCCCGATTCGGAAGGCATGGACCTGCTCCACAGGCCGACGTGGTGGAGCAAGACGTGGAACAAGCTGGTCTCACTGTTCCGCCGGTGACTGTTCTGGTTTCCGGCATCCAACTTTGGAATGAATACAAAAAAGCTGACGATGGGAACTTTCCATCGTCAGCTTTTACGTTACGTATGCGACTGGTCGCGGACCTGTCAGCGGCCGGACGAAGCCTTGATCAGCGCGTCGGTAAGGTATTTGCCGGCGGCCATGACCAGCGGCGCGTAACGGCGACCGGGATTGGCGCCCATACGGCCGTTCGGGCCGGAAATCGAAATGGCGGCGATCACCTGTCCGGACGCGTTGCGAATCGGCGCGGAAATCGAACACACGCCCTCATCGCGTTCATTGATTGACTCGGCCCAGCCGCGCTTGCGGACGGCGGTGAGCTTGGCCGCAGTGAACTTGGCGTGGCGAAGACCCTGATGCAGACGTTCGGAATCCTCCCAAGCCAGCAGAATCTGGGCTGCGGAACCGGCTTCCATGGACAGCATCGCACCAACCGGAATGGAATCTCGCAGGCCGGACGCGCGCTCGACGGCTGCGATGCAGACGCGCTGATCGCCCTGACGGCGGTAGATCTGCGCGGATTCGCCGGTTCGGTCGAGCAGGGTCTGCAGAATCGGCGCGGCGGCGGTCAACAGACGGTCCTCGCCGGCTGCGGCCGCAAGTTCCGCGAATCGCGATCCGAGCACGAAGCGTCCATGCTGGTCGCGCAAAACGAAACGGTGACGTTCCAGCGCGATCGCAAGACGATGCGCGGTCGGACGAGCCAGACCGGTCGCGGAAACCAGCTGTCCGAGTGTGGCTGGGCCGGATTCAAGAGCGTCGAGAATCTTGACTGTCTTGTCGAGCACGCCGACCCCGGAATGAATTTCGTTGCTTTGCGGGGTGGCTGCGTAATTGCCGTTTGCCTCGTTCGTGGCGTTCATGGCCTGCGTTTTGGGCATGGCGTTGCTCGTATTCGAAGAAGAAGTCATACGCTGAATTATGCCATCTCACATATTGAAATGCAAAATGTATGTGGTTCGCGACTGGGGTAAAGCAGATTATTTACCTTGCTTCCACCGGCTGGCGAAGCTGGGAAAATGCTGAAATTTCAACGATTGCGCATATGCCGTAAGAAGACGGGAAGTAACTTTTCCGCGTTTGCCGCGCTCGTCCCTCGTTCATATCTCATATACCGGCATGAAGGACCTCGAACCCGTTTCAAGCCCATAGGCTTATAGCACGAAGAATGCGGCAAGGCAATAGCCGCGAGGAAATTAGTGAGGAAAAATCTGAGGAGGTCCCACAATGGGAACTACATTGGCCGAGAAGGTCTGGGCCGATCATTTGGTACGCAAGGGTAGCGATGGGGCTCCCGACCTGCTGTACATCGACCTGATGCTCATGCACGAAGTGACCAGCCCGCAGGCGTTCGAAGGTCTGCGTCTGGCAGGACGCAAGCCGCGTCACGTCGACCAGCTGATTGCCACGGAAGACCACAACACGCCGACCGTCGACATCGACCGTCCGAATCCGGACGAGACTTCGGCGCTGCAGCTGAGCACGCTGGAAAAGAACTGCAAGGATTTCGGCGTGCGTCTGTGCCCGCTCGGCGACGCTGACCAGGGCGTGGTCCACGCGTTCGCTCCGGTGCTGGGTCTGACCCAGCCGGGCATGACCATCGTGTGCGGCGACTCGCACACCTCCACCCACGGCGCGTTCGGTGCTATGGCCATCGGCATCGGCACCTCCGAAGTGGAGCACGTCATGGCCACGCAGACCCTGAGCCTGAAGCCGTTCAAGACCATGGCCGTGAACATCGAAGGCGACCTGCCGAAGGGCGTCACCGCCAAGGATATTATTCTGGCCATCATCGCGAAGATCGGCACCGGCGGCGGCCAGGGCCACGTTATCGAATACCGTGGCGAAGCCATCAAGAAGCTGTCGATGGACGCCCGCATGACCATCTGCAACATGTCCATCGAAGCCGGCGCCCGCGCAGGCATGATCGCCCCGGACGAGGTGACTTTCGAATACCTGAAGGGCCGTCCGCACGCGCCGGAAGGTGAGATGTGGGACAAGGCCGTCGAATATTGGAAGACGCTGAAGACCGATGACGATGCCGTGTTCGACAAGGAAGTGACCATCAACGCCGAAGACCTCGAGCCGTACGTCACGTGGGGCACCAACCCGGGCCAGGGCGTGAAGATCTCCGGCGTGGTGCCGGATCCGGCCTCCTTCAACGACGAGACCGAGCGTTCCGCCGCCGAGCGTGCCATCGCCTACATGGGACTGAAGCCGGGCATGGCCATCAAGGACATCGCCGTGGACACCGTGTTCATCGGCTCCTGCACCAACGGCCGTCTTGAGGACCTGCGCGTGGCCGCCTCCATCATGAAGGGCCACCACAAGGCCGACAACATCCACCGCGTGCTCGTGGTGCCGGCATCCTCCCGCGTGCGCCTGCAGGCGGAAAAGGAAGGCCTCGACAAGATTTTCAAGGACTTCGGCGCCGAATGGCGTAACGCCGGCTGCTCCATGTGCCTGGGCATGAACCCGGACAAGATGGTGGCCCGCGAACGTTCCATCTCCACCTCGAACCGCAACTTCGAAGGCCGTCAGGGCAAGGGTTCGCGCACGCATCTGGCGTCGCCGGCCGTTGCCGCCGCGACCGCCATCCGCGGCACCATCTGCTCGCCGGCCGACCTGTGAACCTGCTGCGAGCGGAAGCTGCGAACGCAATCGTAAGTAATCGAAATATCGAAATCGAATATCGATAGGCAATCGAAGGATTTGTTGACATGGAAAAACTGACTACCCTTACCGGCGTGGCCGTGCCGCTTCGCCGTTCCAACGTTGATACCGACCAGATCATTCCGGCCGTGTTCCTGAAGCGCGTGAAGAAAAGCGGCTTCGACGACGCCCTGTTCTACGCGTGGCGCCGCGACCCGGAATTCGTGCTGAACAAGCCGGAATACAAGCAGGGCAAGATTCTGGTGGCCGGCCCGGATTTCGGCATTGGTTCCTCCCGTGAGCACGCCGTGTGGGCGCTGCACGATTACGGTTTCCGCGTGGTGATTTCCTCCCGTTTCGCCGACATTTTCTACGGCAACACCGCCAAGAACGGCGTGCTGGCCGCAATTATGCCGCAGGAATCCATTGAGCTGCTGTGGAAGCTGCTGGACGAGGAGCCGGGCCGCGAAATGACCGTCAGCCTGGAAGACCGTACCGTCACCTGCGGCGATGTGACGTTGCCGTTCGAAGTGAACGACTACACCCGCTGGCGTCTGATGAACGGCTACGACGACATCGACCTGACGCTGCAGCACGAAGACGACATCATCGCATACGAGAAGATGCGCGCCGAAAAGTTCCCGTTCAAGCCGAAGACCCTGCCGGTCAAGCGCGAGCCGGAACAGCCGATCGAATCTGCCCGAGAGGGTGAATACCCTGATTGGCAAGGGCCGTTGGCCGATCGCGGCATCATCTGACGCGATGGCTGGTCGGCAGTGCAGTGCACTGCCGACAGGGCCTTGCCCGAGTCCGAAACGAGGGGCAGCAATGAGCCTGCGCGCAGCGCAGTCCATAATTGCAGGACAGGGCCGTTGGGCGATCGCGACGGTAGCCCATTTCATCATTGGCTGACCGCAACCACATCTAACTTTTCCCAAGCCCGGCACCCAAGCCGGGCTTTTTGTTTACCTTCCATCACCTTTCCGCCAACAACAAATTCCACAAAGCGGTGGCAAAGCGCGCGCAAAGCGGTGGTAAAATCATAATACGACGGCAAAGCGGCGGCAAAGCGAGCGTAGAACGCGTGGTAGGTAAGGCGGTGATGGCCAATGGACGGTAGCGAGCACGATGATGCCTGGTGGTCCCGGGAGGTTCCTCGGATGCGTGAAGGCAACCGTTTGGAAGCGAAACGTGCCAAGGGCGGCCTGCCCCACAGTTTATGGGAGACGTACAGCTCCTTCGCCAATACCGAAGGTGGGCTGATTCTGCTGGGCGTGTCCGAGCATGAAGATCATTCTTTGTATATCACCGGAGTAGATGATGCGCGGAACATGGCGCAGGATTTTTGGAACATGGTGCATGATCCATCGAAGGTCAGTGCCGTTGTGCTGAGCGACAACGACGTGGTGATTCGCCATACCTCGCAGGGAGATGTTATTTCCATCGACATTCCTCGTGCGGCGAGGGACTGTATTCCCGTGTACGTGGGCCAGAATCCGATGACGGGCTCATACCGGCGTAATGGCGATGGCGATTATCTGTGCGATGAGGAAACGGTTCGTGCCATGCTTCGGGACAGTGACCTGCTTCCCTTGGACAGAACGATTGTTGAAGGCATGGGTGCTGACGCGCTCAACGCGGATAGCGTCGCATCATATCGTCGGCAGTTCAAGAACAGACGGCCCGGCCATCCATGGGTCGGATTGTCTGATGAGGATTTCCTGCTTCGCATCGAAGCGTTGCGGCTTGATGGTTCTCAGGTGCGTCCCACACGAGCCGGATTGCTGATGTTCGGTGAGGCGTGGCGAATCACGTCCGAATTCCCCTACTATTTCCTGGACTATCGCGAGGTCATGGACGACCAGGAGCGGTGGAACGACCGATTCACTTCGGACGATGACACGTGGTCGGGCAACTTGTACGATTTTTGGGGCAAGGTGGTCAATCGTCTGCGGTCGGCTGTTGCCCATCCGTTCCAGCTTGATGCCGATTTGCATAGGATTGATGACAATCCGATGGATAAGGCCGTTCGTGAGGCTGTCACCAACACGCTCGTTCATGCCGATTACTTCATTCGCCGGGGCACGGTGATCATCCAGTATTACGACAGAATCGTATTGTCGAATCCCGGCAGCCTGCGTCTTTCCTCCGAAGAGGTGATGCAAGGCGGCATTTCGGATACGCGGAATCCCACGTTGATGAAAATGTTCAATCTGATTGGCATCGGAGAAAAGGCGGGCAGTGGTTTTGACGTGATGCGTGAAGGCTGCCTGTTCGCAGGAACCGCCGCGCCGGAATTGGAAGTGTTCGATGATCCGGGGCGTGTGCAGCTTACGTTGTATCCGCGCAAGATCGCCGGAGATTCCATGATCGCCGGAGCTTCTGCTGTTCCCGGAGTCTCTGCAGATGGCGGGGGCCCTGTTGGTGCGGAGTCGCCGACAATGCGGAATTCGGAGCATGGCACTGGTACGGTCCATAGGATTGGCGCTCGCGGGGCTGACCGTTTGAACGACATGGTCGGCACATTCGGCAAGAACGTGGCCCTACCTGCCGATTTCGGCAATGCGATCAGGCCGCAAAGCCAGTTGGAGAAAATCACCTATGCGTTGACGGTCGGCGGACCGCAACCCACCTCGTATCTGGCTGTGGTGCTGGGGCTTGGCCTCACCCGTACCCGGGAGATATTGGCCTCACTGGTGAAAGACGGTGTTATTGAACCAATAGGCGTCGGACGCGGACGCAAGTACCGTCTTGCCGAGCATACCGGCTCATGACGGCGTTCCGGTTCTCTGGACTTGACCTGGATCGAGAGCCCAAACTCGTCTGGGGAAGTCCTAGCCAAGGAGGTTTCCAAGGTGAGACGGGGCGTGCAGGCGGGACGTGTGTCGCGTTACAGTGGACATGACATTTCGTGTGTTCGCATCGCATATCCAAAACATGACACGAGAACAATTTCGGGGAGCAGTATGAGCCAGAGTTTCGCGCCGTTTTACGACGTCAATCGCACGTATGAAGACAACTATCTGCAGGGGCCGTTCGGTGCGTTCGCCGAAGTGATGAAGGACGATTCCGCTGCCGGCGCCTCCGCGCAGTCTGCACAGACCACCCAGTCGCAGTCGTCCGACCAGGCCGAGGAATTCCTCGGCTTCCGCGTGAACCTGCCGTTTGGCATTCCCGCTGGTCCGCTGCTGAACGAGCGGTTCACCACCGCCGCCTTCCGCATGGGTTTCGATTTGGCGGTGTACAAGACGGTCCGCTCCCGCGCGTGGGGTTGCAACGCCTTCCCGAACGTGCTCGCCGTGCATCCGAAGAACGCAGACGGGTCGCTGGTTCCCGGCAGCGCCGAACTGGATGAAGGCGTGCTTGCCGACACCCGATATGAGCTTCCGATTTCGATCTCCAACAGTTTCGGCGTGCCGTCGCGTGACCCCGACGAATGGCAGCCGGACATGAAGAAGGCGATCGCCGCCGCCGGCGACGGGCAGCTGCTCGTGCCCAGCTTCCAAGGCTCCCGCGTGGACGGCATGGACCGCAAGGCGTACATCGCCGACCATGTCACCACCGCGCATCTGGTTACGGAAACCGGAGCCGGACTGATGGAAATGAACACCAGCTGCCCCAACGAAGGTCACAATCGCCTGCTGTGCCACGACCCGCATCTGGTGGGGGAAATCACGGAAGCCGTGAAAAACGAAATCGGCGATCGCCCGCTCATCGTGAAACTCGCCTACATTCCCAACGACACCGACCTGGAAACCATGGTCAGGGAAACCGTCGGACATGGCACCGTGCAAGGCTTCTCCACCATCAACACGATTTCCGCGCGCCTGGTGGACGCGAACGGCAACCAGGCGCTGCCGGGAGTCGGACGTGACCGTTCCGGCGTGTGCGGCAACGCCATTCGTGGCGCCGGTCTCGACATGGTCGGCAGGCTCGCCGCCATCCGTGAAAAACTCGGCTTCGACTTCGCCATCGTGGGTGTGGGCGGCGTGATCCGTCCTGACGACTACAAGGCGTACCGTGAGGCTGGCGCGAACGCCGTGATGAGCGCCACCGGAGCCATGTGGGATGCGAATCTCGCGCGCGAAATTAAGGAGACACTGCGCTGAATTCCGTTTTTCGCGAACATGCTACATGCCTTATGGCAAACTAAGCAGCAGTGTTTTTTGAGCTTGATCCAAAAGGGAATCGAAAGAGGTTGAGCGTGTCTGACAATAAGAACGACATTCTGCACGTCGAAGGCGGCAAGCCGCTGAACGGCACCATCAAGGTGCGCGGCGCGAAGAACTTCGTAAGCAAGGCCATGGTCGCCGCATTGCTGGCCCCGGGCACATCCGTGCTGAAGAACGTTCCGGAAATCCGCGACGTGCACGTGGTGTCCGACCTGCTGCGCCTGCACGGCGTGGACGTGACCGTGGACGGCGCGAACGGCGTGGTGACGATCGACGCCACCAACGTGCAACTCGCCGACGTGGCCGACGTGGACACGCTGTCCGGCTCGTCCCGCATTCCGATTCTGTTCTCCGGCCCGCTGCTGCACCGTCTGGGCGAGGCGTTCATTCCGGCGCTCGGCGGCTGCAACATCGGCGGTCGTCCGATTGACTTCCATCTGGAAACCCTGCGCAAGCTCGGCGCGAACGTGGACAAGGAACACAAGGACGGCATTCACATCACCGCTCCGAACGGTCTGCATGGCGCGAAGATCCACCTGCCGTACCCGTCCGTGGGCGCCACCGAGCAGACGCTGCTCGCCGCCGTGCTCGCCGAAGGCAAGACCGAGCTTTCCGGCGCCGCCATCGAACCTGAGATCATGGATTTGGTGAGCGTGCTGCAGAAGATGGGTGCCATCATCTCCGTGGACGTGGATCGTACTTTCCGTATCGAAGGCGTCAAGGAGCTCAAGGGCTACACGCACACGTCGTTGACCGACCGCATCGAGGCCGCCTCCTGGGCGTCCGCCGCGCTCGCCACACATGGCGACATCTTCGTCAAAGGTGCCACCCAGCCGGAAATGATGACTTTCCTGAACGTGTTCCGCAAGATCGGCGGCGAATTCGACATCACCGACAAGGGCATCCGATTCTGGCATCCGGGCGGAGACCTGAAGCCGGTAGCCATCGAGACCGACGTGCACCCGGGCTTCATGACCGACTGGCAGCAGCCGCTCGTCGTGGCGCTGACCCAGGCCAACGGCCTTTCCATCGTGCATGAGACGGTGTATGAGAACCGTTTCGGTTTCACCAAGCCGCTGGTGCAGATGGGCGCCACCATTCAGCTGTACCGCGAATGCCTCGGCTCCCTGCCATGCCGCTTCCAGCAGCGCAACTACAAGCATTCCGCGGTCATCTTCGGACCGACCCCGCTGACCGGTCGTGACATCGACGTGCCGGATCTGCGCGGCGGCTTCAGCCACCTGATTGCGGCGCTCGCAGCCAAGGGCCCGTCCAACGTGCAGGGCATCTCCCTGATCGACCGTGGCTACGCCGACTTCCGCGGCAAGTTGGAAGCCCTCGGAGCCGACTTCGACTGATTCGCTGCGATTGGTTCGATGAATCGGCTGCGGCTGATTTATTGCGATTGACCAGTTGCGACTGGCTAGTCGCGATTGACCAGTCGCGCTGAACGCATACCACCTTTCACCGACACTCGCCTTACGCGGGTGCCGGTTTTGTTTTATCCGCGATTGCCGCTGCCGCAATCGCAAACCTGCTTTCCATACCTTCCACATCTTCCGCATATTCCTTTTACTGCCTCATCGCCCGTCTTTTCTGCATCATTTGACGGCCAAATGATGCAGAAAACGATGGTATGAGGTAGTAAAAGCAAAATGTCGTGGAAAGCGGCGCCGTCGAACGTATCGGCGGGCGGTGGCACAATGGGAGCCATGGCATCCAAAGGAAAACCGTCGCCGCGTTCCGCGGTGAAGCCGCTGAGCGACGAGCAAGTCGCAAAACTCGCGCGGAAGCATCATCTTGTAGACCCGACCCACGATTTCCCGACCGGTCCACGCAAGGCCAACACCGCGGAAATCGAAGCGCAGAACCCCAAAGCCACGCATCGCCTGCTGGCCGGCTGCGACGTGGTGCTGCGCAATCACAGCAAAGTGAAGGCTTGGGGCTTGGAACACGTGCCGGAAACCGGCCCGTTCATCACCGCTGCGACGCATGTGACCATGTATGACGTGTTTGTGCCGATGGTCTCGCTGTTCCATCAGGGCCGCCGCCCTCGCTACATGGCCAAGGCGGAAATGGCCAAATGGCCGCTGATCGGCAAATGGTTCCAACTGGTCGGCATGCAGCCGGTGCAGCGCCGCGCGGGCAAGGCCAAAGCCATCGAGGAAACGTCCGTGGAAATCCTCACTTCCGGCCGTCCGCTGACCGTATGGCCGGAAGGCACCGTGACGCGCGATCCGCAGAAATGGCCGATGAGCATGAAAAACGGCGTGGGCGTGATCGCCCTCGAATCCTCACGCCGACTCGGCTACCAGGTGCCGCTGTACTGTGCCGTGACCTGGGGCGCGGCCAGCATCAACCACTGGTGGCCGTGGCCGCGCAAGAACGTGGTGATGTGCTACGACGAAGCGCTCGACTACGCGGACCTGCTTGACGGCTGCGATTCCTGGGGAGACGAAGTGCCGACGGACCGCGCCGACGAACTGACCCGCCGCATCCGCGTGCGCATGACCGAAATCATGGCCGAAATCCGCGGCGAACAGGCACCTGACGGCTACTGGGACTACCGCACCATGAGTCGCGTGAAAGACTGATTTTCCCCACACACCCGTTCCGGCGGCGAACAAAATACGCGTGCGACCGGAACACGCGGCCGGTGTGCGTAGCCGGCGGTAGCATAAGACAACGTCGATTGAAAGCGGCGGCCGATGTGGCATACGCTCGGCCGCAAAAAGCAATCCAAATAATCCAAGGAGCAAAATTCATGGCGAATGTGACGGTACTGGGCGCTGGCGCTTGGGGAACGGCCTTCGGTCAAGTGCTTGCCGACGCGGGCAACAACGTGACCATGTGGGCCATCGAACCGGAAATCGTGGAAGGTATTCGTGACCATCACCACAACGGTGTGCGCCTGCCCAGCGTGGAAACGCTGCCCAGCAACATGACCGCCACCGGAGACCGCGCCGAAGCCGTGGCCAACGCCGACATCGTCATCGTGGCCATCGCCGCGCAGTTCGCACGCGTGGCACTGACCGAATTCAAGGGACTCATCCCCGAGACCGCGCTCGTGGCCTCCCTGATGAAAGGCATCGAACGCACCACCGGCAAACGCATGGACGAAGTCGTCATGGAAACGCTCGACCTTCCGGCGGAACGCTTCGCCGCCATTTCCGGACCGAACCTGAGCAAGCAGATCGCCGGCCGCGAGCCGGCCGCGACCGTGGTCGCCTGCGCGGACATCGACAACGCGCGTACCATCGCCACCGCCTGCACCACCGACTACTTCCGTGCGTTCGTGACGCGCGACGTGATCGGCTTGGAAATGTGCGGATCGCTGAAGAATGTGGTGGCGCTCGCCGTGGGCATGGCCCGTGGCGCAGGCTACGGCGAGAACACCGCGGCCATGATCGAAACCCGTGGCCTTGCCGAACTGACCGCGCTGGGCGAGGCGGCCGGAGCCGATCCGAAGACCTTCGCCGGACTTGCCGGCGTGGGCGACCTCATCGCCACCTGCGGTTCCCCGCTGAGCCGCAACTACACGTTCGGTTCCAACCTTGGCAAGGGCCTGAGCGTGGAAGAGGCCACCAAGGTGAGCAACGGCGTGGCCGAAGGCGTGCCGACCACCGACGCGGTGGTGGCGTTGGGCAAGCAGTACGGTGTGCCGACCCCGCTCGCCACGGCCATGAGCCACGTGCTGGACGGCGGCATCTCCTGCGCGCAGATGCTGTCCGAACTGTTCGGCGAAGGCATCACCGAGGAGTAGCAGCCGGCTTGTATGCTGGATGCTTGGCAAAAATCCTGAAAAGTCATAAAAGTTAAGGAATAAAGGCTATAGATATGGCAAAAAAGCGCATTGTGGTGATGTACGGCGGCAAGGCCGACGAGCATTCGATCTCCTGCATCTCTGCTGCGAGTGCGCTGCGCGCGCTGGACACGGACAAGTTCGAAGCCATTCCGGTGGGCATCACCAAGGACGGCAAGTGGATCGTCAACGGTGAGAATCCGCTCGGATGGAGCCTGGACGAAGGCCTGCCGACCGTGGAGAAAACCCCAGGCGCCAAGGACGTGGTGCTTGAAGTGGCTCTCGGACAGGACGGCTTCTTCGCCCGCGAGGATGACGGTACGCTGACCCCGTTCGGCCATGTGGACGCGGTGTTCCCCGTGCTGCACGGGCCGTACGGCGAGGACGGCACCATCCAGGGTCTGTTCGAAATGATGGGCGTGCCGTACGTGGGGTGCGGCGTGCTCGCCTCCGCGGCCTGCATGGACAAGCATTACACGAAGGTGCTGCTTGCGGCCGCCGGCATTCCCGTCGCGCCCGGCATCACGCTCGACGCGCGTTCCTTCGACAAGGCTTCCGAATTCAAGGCCAACGCCGATGCGATCATGGCGCAGGTTAGCGAAGCCGGCTTGCAGTATCCGCTGTTCGTCAAGCCGTCCCGCGCCGGTTCCAGCTTCGGTGTGACCAAGGTGGAGCATGAGGGCGATGCGGCCGAACTCGCGGCCGCCGTGTACGAGGCGTCCCACCACGATTGGCGCATCCTCGTGGAACAGGGCATCGACGCGCGCGAAATCGAATGCGCGGTATTGTGTCCGAAGGCCGGCGAAGCGCCGCAGGCCAGCTGGCCGGGCGAAATCGTGCTCGACAAGCGCGCCGAAGGCGACGACCAGTTCTACGACTTCGATAGCAAGTACATGGACGCCGCCGCAAGCCACGTGGAAGTGCCCGCCAACCTGCCGGAAGAGACGCTGAACCTCGTACGCGAAACCGCCAAGAAGGCGTTCGTCGCCGTGGACGGTGCCGGTCTGAGCCGCGTGGACACCTTCGTGACCAAGGACGGCAAGGTGATGGTCAACGAAATCAACACCATGCCGGGCTTCACGTCCATCTCCATGTACCCCAAGGCATGGGAGGCCACCGGCGTGCGCTACACCGACCTGATCACCATGCTCATCGAAGGCGTGCTGCGCTGAAGTCTGAATCTCAGCCGAGCTGAGCCGAAGCCGTGCCGTATTCCAAGCTGAAAAGCGCAAAGAAAGCAACACGAAGCAACACGAAAAAGGCCAGTTCATCGTAAGTTTGCCGAAGCGAAACGGGAATATTCCTAAAAATCGCTTCGGCTTTACTTATTCTTTGACACTGCGTTAGGTAACGCCATTACGTTTCCATGTTGTCGATTCCAAGAACAACAAAACAACAAGGGAAACGAAAACGATGAACGCTTTGCGCAAGATCGCCGTCGGCTCGCTCGCCGCCGTGCTCGCATGCTCCATGGCCGCCTGCGGATCAGGTAACGCCAATTCCACCGATAGCGCCTCCAACACCGGTAAAACCGTGAAAGCGGACGAAAAGTCCGCAAAGGCCACTTCGATCTCCGATTTCGGCGGCATTGGACGGCCTCGTGGCCGCTGCCGAAAAGGAAGGCGCGCTCAACGTGATCGCGCTTCCGCACGACTGGTCCAACTACGGTGACGTGATCAGCGGCTTCAAGAAGAAGTATCCGAAGATCAAGATCAACGAGCAGAACCCGAACGCCTCCTCCAAGGAGGAAGTGGACGCCGGCAAGACCAACAAGGGCACCGACGCCGCTCCGGACGTGTACGACCTCGGCCTGGCCGTGGCCTCCACCAGCACCGACAACTTCGCCTCGTACAAGGTGCAGGCCTGGGACAAGATCCCGGATTCCGTCAAGGATAAGGACGGCAAGTACTACGCCGACTACACCGGCATCATGTCCATCGGCTGGAACGCCGACAAGTACGGCGACATCAAGTCCATCAACGACCTGACCGACCCGAAGTTCGCCGGAACCGTGGCGCTCAACGGCAAGCCGGCCGAAGCCGGTGCCGCGTTCAACGGCTACCTGATGATCAACCAGCTGGCCGGCGGCGACATCAAGAACCTGCAGCCGGGCCTCGACTTCTTCAAGAAGCTCAAGGACTGCGGCAACCTCACCACCGTCGACGTGACCGACGGCACCATCGACTCCGGCCAGACCGGCGAACTTGGCCGCGTGGAGATGGTGCATTTCCTCGGCGCGCTGGCCCGCGTGGACGTGCGCGTAGCCTGCGCAGGCATGGGTGGCACGATTCGCGTCACCGTGCAGCTGCCGGCCAACGAGCTGCCCGCAGGACTTGCGATCGGAGCGCAGGTCGTGGTCGCGCCTCGGCCGATTCCGGCGCTCGCCGTCTGACGATTGGTTACTGCGCGCGATCGCCGTGCGTGATTATTGCGTACGGTCGCCCATCGCGTGAGACGAGCCATTCGCAGGGCTGAGATTCCAAGCTGATATTCAGAGAACTGGTAGTACAGTGCTGAATATCAGCTTTTTTATTTGCTTGCCGTAAGTTCGTAAGGTGACCATGACGTTTCCGCAACAACCGCAACAGCCGCAGTGCCCCCAGTATCCGCAGGGACCGGCACCGCAATATCCGCAATCGCAATTCCCGCAGCAGCTCCAGCAGCCGAATCGCAATCCGTTCTTCGAATGGCTTCAGCGGGCGAAACGCGACTTTTCGCGCATCGGCGCAAGCCTGTGCCTGATGGTGATCATCTGGTACGCGGGCGTCTTCCTGCTCAAAGGCGTGGTGCGCGCGGTCGCGGGCGGTGTAGGCGCCGGCGGCGATATGCCGAATTGGATGACGTTCCTCATTTCCGACGTGCCGCTGTATCTGATCGCCATGCCGGTCGCGGTGGTGCTCATGGGCAAATCGACCGTCATCGAAACCCGCAAATTCAACATGAAACCGGGCATGTTCTTCAAGCTGCTGCTCATGTGCCTGCCGATGATGTGGGTCGGCAGCATGGTCGGCAGTATGCTGTCGCTGGCGCTTTCCGACGGTGAAGCCACGAACCGCGTAGCCGATCTTGCCATGCAGGCGAACATCTGGAATGTCGTGTTCTTGGTGATTCTTGGCCCGATTTTCGAGGAATGGCTGTTCCGTAAGCAGCTGATCGACCACACCCGCAAATACGGCGAGAAAACGGCGATTCTGCTGTCCGGACTGGCGTTCGGTCTGTTCCATATGAACCTGTTCCAGTTCTTCTACGCGTTCCTACTGGGGCTCATGTTCGGCTACGTCTACACGCGCACCAGCAAGCTGCGCTATTCGACGGCGATGCACATGATCATCAACTTCAACGGCGGCGTGCTCGCGCCATGGGTGTTGACACGCGTCGATCTGGACCAGCTGGAGAAGGTGTCCGAGGCCGCGGAAAACGGCAATGCGGCGGCGATGGAACAGTGGGCATCGCAGAATGTCGAAGGATTGGCGATCATGCTTGTCTATTTCGTGTTGTACGGCGCTGTGATCCTTGCTGGATTTGTGCTACTTATCCGCAATTTCAAAAGATTTGAATTCTATACCGCGCCGGAGGAGCTGCCTCGCGGCACCCGTGCCAAAACCGTGTGCGGCAACGTTGGCATGATTATGTTCATCATGGTCACTTGCATGCTGACGGCGGTCAATCTGCTTATGTAGACGACTGCTTGCCAGACGACGACGGCGACGCAGGCGACGTGAACGATGCGGACATCAGATGATGAAGGCCGGTCAAGGATACGTTCCTCTGACCGGCCTTCAACCGTTCAATGCCGTTTTCTATGCTGTCCTATTCCGCGCTGCCGCTGACCGCGCGATGCTCAAGATAGTCGGCATGCGCGATCGCCTGCGCCACCGCATCCGCCATGGTGGATAGAATCAGGTCGTTTTTCGCGAACGCGTAAATCGTGCCGTCAATGCCGTACGGGGTAAATCCGTTGAGCTTCACCACCGGTTTGTACAGCGGATTGGCAAGGCTTGCCGTGGCCTGTTGCACGGTTTCGATGATGTCGGCCTTCATATGTTCCACGTCGACGCCGGCTTTGGCGGTGAACGGTACTGACACCAGGCATTCGTTCGATGGATCGAGCTTTTCCAGTGATGCAGTGTTGAGGATGGAGTTCGGGATGACCATTTCGTTGCCGTTACGTTCGCGGACGATGGTCTGACGCCAGTTGATGTCTTTGACGGTGCCGGTGATACCTGCGACTTTGACGTAGTCGCCCGGTTGAATGACGCGGCCGAGCATAAGGCCGAAGCCTCCGATCACATTGGCGATTGTGTCTTTCAGACCAAGCGACACCGCAAGACCTCCGATGCCGAGTGCGGTGAACAGGGTGGTCGGGTTGACTCCAAACACCGGTTGCAGCAGCGTGCCGATGGCGAATGCCCATACCACCACACGCAGGATGTTGACGAAGATGGAGGCATTCGGCACCTGCGATTTGTCAAGGATGCGGCGCACTACTTTGGTGAGTGCTTTGTCGATGAGCGCTGCGACGACAAGCACTACGGCGAGCAGAATGAGCTTGCCGTAGTTTCGGGCAAGCCATTGTGTGAAAAATTCAACTGGATCCATGGCTGCCTAGTCTACACATGGGATATTGCCCGAAACTTGTGATTGTCTGATTGCCGCGTCCGTGGATTGTGCCGCATAATGGAATCCGAAATCGCTATGGTTGATCAAAGGGTTGCGCGATGGGCAATGTGTTGGATTATGTGCGCCGTGAATTCCGTGGGTTCGCCGAGTTGCCGTTCGGCGACGTCGATTCTCTGGTGCTGTCCGAATTGTCCTACATGCGATTGACGGATCTGGTGCCCACGTTCGGTGAGGCGAAGTCGGTGGCGACGGTGTCGATTCGTGAATTGCTGCGCGCCGAAAGCTATGACGAGATGTTCGTTTCGAATTCCTCCGATATGAACGATTACCGGCTCGCGTTGCTGCACGCCGTCTGCGAATCGCCGCGATTCCGCGCGTTACGTGTTGGCGAATACGCGGAACGATTGAGTGAGCGCGACCAGCAGCAGTTCGCCGCGATGACGTTCGACGTGGGCTGCGGTTCACCCGACTTGCTGTATATCGCCTTCCGAGGCACCGACGGCACGCTTGTCGGATGGAAGGAGGATTTCAATATGGCAGTGCGCTGTCCGGTACCGTCACAGGAATCCGCGTATCGGTATGTGGATTCGATTCTGGACAGGTCGGAAGGTTTCCTGTCATCGGAAGGATCGCCTGCGATTATGCTTGGCGGCCATTCGAAAGGTGGCAACATGGCCGTATATGCGGCCATGCAGGTGGCTCATGACGATATTGAGGCCGCCGGCGAACGTGCGCGGCGGCTTGGGCTGCTGCCAGCCTTGGGTGGGCCGGTGCCGGGACGCAACGTGCGGATCGCCCGTATCTTCTCCCATGATGGGCCGGGCCTGCCGGAATCGATGGTGCGCGGTCAGGCGTATCGGACAGTGGAATCGCGGATCCGCAAAACCGTGCCCGAATCGTCTGTCGTGGGCATGCTGCTGCAATCGAATGCGAAAGTAATCGTTGTCAAGGCGGACGCCGTCGGCATTATGCAACATATGGGCAATAGCTGGCAAGTGGCGGAAAACGGCGATTTCGAGCGTGAGAACGAGTTGACGGTGACTGCGCAGCTCATCAAGAGGACGCTCGACGATTGGCTCGACACTGTGGGGCAGAAGCAGCGTGAGCGGGCTATTGACCAGATCTACGAGATCTTCGCGGCTGCGGGCTATGGCAATATCGCTGATTTGATGGCGAATTGGACGGATTCGCTGCCAAAGATCGTGGCGGCCGCGCGCGGTACCGACCGGGAGACTCGGGAGCTTATCAAAGCCGTAGTCAAGGCGATTCCGGCGAGTGCGGCGAGGGTGGTGCGTGAAGGCTGACCAGCCCGAAGGCCTTCTGAAGCGTCGCGATTCGCAAATGTTCGTAGAAAATGTGAAATCGTGGCACGTGGAAAGGGCGGATGGACGCGTTTCGGAGTCGTTGGTTTGAGGATTATCCCGTTTGCTGACGTAGGATAGCGGAAAATGGGCGCATAATGGAATGCGGGAATGGCGCCGGCTGTGAAAGAGGTGTGCGATGGGTAGCATCATCGACTATGCACGCACGGAAACGCGCGGTTTCAGCATTCACCCCTTCCGTGAGGCCGATGCGCTCGTGCTCGCGCAGCTTTCGTATGATGATGTGCCTGACTGCATGCCGCGATTGGAGGGGGTTGAATCGCAATATGGCACGTTGCGTAATCGTGTGAAACACTTTGACTTCCGCCATCCGTTCCGTTCCATTCGTATGTTGCGACAGCCTCCGTTCGATGGTATTTCGATCGCGCGCGCCGACGACGAGCTTCACCACGACCGTGCGGTGCCCGACCATGACGTCGAGAACGTGGGATTGGTTGATCCGCAGGTGACGCACGATTTCTATCATGCCATCGCCGCGAATCCGCGATTCTCCGATATTGAGATGGGCGCTTTCCTTGAACAGTTCGACGATGGCGAGCAGACGCAGTTCGCCGCGGTGACCTACCGTCTGCCGTCCGGCACGTTGGTTGTGGCGTTCCGTGGTACGGACGATTCGCTGGTCGGCTGGAAGGAAGACTTCAACATGGCCTTCCAATACCCGGTGCCGGCGCAAGCGACCGCCGCCGACTATCTGGCCAGAGTCGCCGCGCTGTGGAAGGACGCGCCGATCGTGCTCACCGGCCACTCCAAGGGCGGCAATCTGGCCGTGTACGCGGCAATGAACGCATCGGACGAGGTGAAGGACCGCGTCGAACGCATCTACTCGCTGGACGGGCCGGGATTCCCCGAATCTGTGGTGAACAGCTTCGAATATGCAAGCGTGAGCGACCGCATCGTCAAAATCGTTCCGGATTCGTCGGTGGTGGGCATGGTGCTGGAAACCCCCGAACGGTGCATGGTGGTCAAATCCGACGTGGAAGGCATCATGCAGCATTTCGCGTTCTCCTGGCAGATGCACGGCGGCGAATTCGACAAAGTCGAGGATGTGGCCAACAGTTCGGTGACTTTCAACAAAGCGTTGAACGGGTGGCTGTCCAACCTGTCCAAGGAACAGCGCGAACGTGCTGTGGACGCGTTGTTTGCCGTGCTCGAAGCGTCCGGTGCGGGCAGTATTTCCGCCATGATGGCGGCCGGGCCGAAAGTCATTCCCGAAATGCTTGGCACGTACGTTGGGTTGAGCGGTGAGGATCGACGCAATCTCAACCAGGCGCTGGCGATTATGTTGCAGGCCGCTCTTGCCCGCAATCCGAAAGTGCGGCGCAAGTAGACGTAGCGCGGAGGTCGTGACGCAGTGGTGTGCGGTGAAGCGTTGCGGTGGGTGGCAATCGCTATTAATGCGACATGCTGTGCAGTTTGTTCTAGACAACTTGTATAGTAATTCGCGTTGCGCTTTTAAATCGACGGTACAAAATAGGGGGAGCCATGCCACGTCCACGCCGGGATTCGGAGATTCTGCCAGCCAAAGAACGTCTCGAAAACGCGTTCTGGGAACTGCTTTCCGAACGTGAGTATCGTAAAATCACCGTCACCGACATCGTGCGCACGGCGGATGTGAATCGCAATTCCTTCTACTACCATTTCACGGGACTGCCGGAACTTGCCGATTCCGCCATTCTGCACGCCGTGGAAAACACACCGCTTCCCAGCGCGCCCAACGCGAATTTCAATCCCGACAACGAATGGCGCAAGCATGTCACCGCGCTGCTACGCGAGCCCGAACAGCGTCGGCGTCTTGACCGGCTCGCGCTGCTCGCCGGACCGCACAGCTCGCCGGAACTCGTCGAATCCCTGCGGGACTTCGGCAGGCTCACGTTGATCTCCGTGCTGGGGCTTGACGCCGACCACCTCGACCTTAAAACCGATCTCATGCTCGACTTCACCGTAGGGGGCATGCTGGCGGTATTGCGCCGTTGGCCGAAACTCCACGAGCAGCTGCCGATGGACGCCGTGTTCAACGAGGACTTGGCGGTGTTGGCCACGGGCATGTTCATGTCCATGTCCAAAACCGACATGCTGGGCTATTGGAAGCGCATCTTCAGCAGTGGTTTCGTGCCCGGGCAGGCGTCTCACGACGACCAAGCCCCGCAATCCGCCGCACAGTGAGCCATACGCCACACTGCGTTACTTTTCGGTGGTAGAAACGTCTGTAGCGGCGCTCTTTCAGGGTGCGTCAGACGTATGCAACAGCACGACAGGGAGGTTGTTCCATGATCAACGAAGCCTACAAGGCCATGCTCGGCGGAAAATCCGTAATCCGCGAGCTGAGCGAATACGCGACCGCGCGTGGCGCCGAAATCGGCTACGAGAACGTGTTCGACTATTCGCTGGGCAACCCGAGCGTGCCGTGCCCGCAGGACTATACCGACGCCGTGATCGACATGTATAAAACGGCCGAACCGGTGGCGTTGCACGGCTATTCTCCGTCCTTGGGCATTCCGTCGGTGCGCAAGGCGATCGCCGAAAGCCTCAACCGCCGCTTCGACATGGACTACACCGCCGACTACATCTTCCCGACCACGGGCGCGGCCGGCGCATTGGCGCATGCGCTGCGCGTGGTGACCAAGCCGGGCGACGAAGTGATCACCTTCGCCCCGTACTTCCCGGAATACCAGCCGTATGTGAACGGCACCGGCGCGCACCTGACCGTCGTTCCGGCCGACACCGAGAACTTCCAGATCAACTTCGACGCGTTCGAGAAGGCGCTCAACCCCGGAACCGCGGCCGTGCTCATCAACACCCCAAACAATCCGTCCGGCGCGGTCTATTCCGCTGAAACGCTGACCCGCCTGGCCGAGGTGCTCAACGCCAAGCAGACTGAATACGGCCACGACATCTTCCTGATCGCCGACGAGCCGTACCGCGAGATCGTGTTCGACGGCGGCGAGCAGCCGTATCCGAGCAAGTTCTACGACAACACGCTTTCGTGCTACTCGTACTCCAAGTCGCTGTCACTGCCGGGCGAGCGCATCGGCTATGTGGCGGTGAATCCGCGTGCCACCGACGCCAAGCTCATCGTGCCGATGTGCGGCCAGATCAGCCGTGGCACCGGCCACAACTGCCCGTCCTCCACCGCGCAGCTGGCCGTGGCCAAGGTGGTGGACGAGACGAGCGACCTGTCCGTCTACGAAACCAACATGAACCTGCTGTATGACGCGCTGACCCGTCTGGGCTTCGACGTGGTGCGCCCCGGCGGCACGTTCTACATCTTCCCGAAGGCGCTTGAGGAGGATGCGAACGCGTTCTGCATGAAGGCCAAGGATTACGACCTGATTCTCGTGCCGTCCGACAGCTTCGGCGTGCCCGGCTACTTCCGCATGGCCTACTGCATCGACACGGAGAAGGTGGAGCGTTCCATCGCGGCGCTTGAGAAATTCGTGCACGAGGTGTACGGCCGCTGAGCCGCTCGCGTATTTCGCCTATATTCCGCTTATAGATGGCGGATTCGCTCTCGTGCCTGATGCCATCTCGCTTATGGATGGCGGATGATGCGGGGAAAAGCCGGTTGGAGGGTATGGATATTGCCCCCTAACCGGCTTTTTGCTGTAGGACCCCGCCATCTATAAGCGAGATACCGTGGGGCGATTTGGAAAATCCGCCATCTATAAGCGAGATAGTGCAGGATTGTGGGGCGGCAAGCCGACTGTCTGACGGGACCGTGTGCGTTGATACAGGTTCGCCCGGAGCTGGTGGGGTCCAGCTCCGGGCGAAGTCTGTTATGGGGAAGGAAGGAATCTGAATCGGTTAATGCGTGAATCCGTCAGTGGGTGGCGATCTCGTCGATCTTGGTGACGTGGCCGCCGAACTGGGCGCGCATGGTGGACACGACGCGCAGGATGTCGTCGGCGCCGCCGCGCGAGGTCTGACGTGCGTACAGTGCGGCCGCGGTGGCCGGGGTCGGCACGCCGAGTTCGAGAGCCGCCTCGATCATCCACTTCGCCTCGCCGGACTCGTTGGCGACCGGCGGCATGGACTTGAGCGTCGGGTCGGACTTGAAGGCGATGGCCAGCAGGTCGAGCAGCCAGGACTGCACCACGGAACCGTCCCTCCAGGAGCTCATCACGGCCGCCGGATCCTCAACGAGATCGGACTTCACCATGGTGGCGAAGCCTTCGCCGAAGGCCTGCATCATGCCGTATTCGATGCCGTTGTGCACCATCTTGGCGAAGTGGCCGCCGCCCACCGGGCCGGCCAGCACCAAGCCGGAATCGCCTTCCGGCTTAAGTGCCTCGAAAATCGGACGTGCGGTTTCGAAATCGTCCTTGTTTCCGCCGACCATGAGCGCGTAGCCGCGGTCGATGCCCCACACGCCGCCGGAGACGCCGCAATCCATGAAATGGATGCCCTTCGGCTCCAGTTCGGCCGCGTGGCGTGCGTCATCGGTGTAACGGGAGTTGCCGCCGTCGATGATCATATCGCCCGGCTGAAGAAGCTCGGCAAGCTCGTTGATGGTGCTGTCGGTCGCTTCACCGGCCGGCACCATGACCCACACCAGACGCGGGGCCTTCAGCGCGGCCACCAGTTCCTTCAGGCTTGCCACGGTGCGGTCCGACTCGGGGGAGCGGTCGTAGCCGACCACCTCATGCCCTGCCGCCGCGATACGCTTCGCCATGTTGCCGCCCATACGTCCCAGGCCGATCATTCCCAACTGCATGATGTGCTTCTTTCTCTAAAAATGGTTGAAAAGTTTTTGCGATTTTGAATAAGGATTGATGCCGACCGTTGGCTTCCCGCGCCTTCCGCAACGCAGAAAAGAAGGTTGCGGCAAGCTTTGCGGGCGGCAAGTTTTGGTTATGTTTTGGGTTATGTGAGTGTGGTTGCGATTGCTGCGTTCAGTGCGTCAAAGCACCAGCGAGAGCAGCATCACGCAGCCCAGACCGACCACCGACAGAATGGTTTCCATCAGCGACCAGGTCTTCAGCGTCTGGCCCACGCTCATGCCGAAGTATTCCTTGACCAGCCAGAAGCCGGCGTCGTTGAGGTGGGAGAAGAACACGGAGCCTGCGCCGATGGCCAGCACCAGCAGTGCCAGATGGGTCGGGCTCATGCCGGCGGCGAGCGGCACCATGATGCCGGAGGCGGTGACGGTCGCCACGGTTGCCGAACCGGTGGCGAGACGGATGAGCACGGCCACCAGCCAGCCTGCGATCAGCGGGTTCATGGCGGATTCGGTGATGGAGTTGGCGATCACGTCGCCGATGCCGGAGTCGACCAGCGTCTGCTTGAAGCCGCCGCCTGCGGCGACGATCAGGATGATGCCGGCCACGGAGCCGAAGGACTGTCCGACCATGCCGTTGACGGCGTCACGGGAGAACTTCTGCATGTAGCCAAGGGCGACCATGGCGAAGACGGTGGTGATGAGCAGTGCCACGAGCGGGGTGCCGAGGAACGCGATCACACGGCCCCAGGCGGTGGTGTTCTGACCGGTCAGATCCACGATGGACGCGGCGAGCATCAGCACGACCGGCAGCAGGATCACGGACAGGGCGGTGCCGAAGGACGGGCGGTTTTCCGCGGACTTCGGAGCTTCGGCCTCAGCCTCGTTCTCCGGAGCTGCGATCGGAACCCACTTGGCGGCGAGCCTGCCGAACAGCGGGCCGGAGATGATGACGGTCGGGATGGCCACGATCAGGCCGAGGGCCAGGGTGATGCCGAGGTTCGCGTTCAGCGCGCCGATGGCGGTCAGCGGACCGGGGTGCGGCGGCACGAAGGCGTGCAGCGTGGACAGGCCGGCGAGGGCCGGGATGCCGAGCAGCACCACAGGGGACTTGGAACGACGGGCGGCGAACAGCACCACCGGGATGAGGATGACCACGCCGACCTCGAAGAACATCGGGATGCCCACGATGAACGCGATCAGTGCCATGGCCCACGGCAGACGCTGCAACGGTGTCTTGGCCATGATGGTGTCGACGATGGTGTCCGCACCGCCCGACTTGAACAGGATGGTGCCGATGATCGAGCCGAACGCGATAAGCAGGCCCACGTTGGAAATCGTGCCGCCGACGCCGGAAGTGAAGCTATCGAACGCCTTGTCGAACGGCACGCCCGCGCACACGGCCATGACGAATGAGCCGGCGAGCAGGGACAGGAACGGATGCACCTTGCATGCCGCGATGAGAAGAACGATGACGGCGATGCCGATGATCGCCGCTGCGATGAGATTCATGAATCCTCCTTGACTCGTTGAATTTCTCTTTCGATTTTTAGTTATGTGCGATTATTTTGCGCTGTGTTGCGGCTTGCGCCGTTCACTCGGCTTGCTGCGATTGCGCGGCCACCTTCGCCGCGTACTCGTTCACTGCGGCGACGGCACGTTCGACCATTTCCTCGACGCTGCCTTCGATGGAGACTTCCACGCCGTTCTCGTCTGGCTGGAGCGGCTCAAGAATGGCGAACTGGCTCGGCAGCAGTGCCGGCGGCATGAAGTGGCCCTTGCGCTCGTTGAGACGCTGCTGGATGAGTTCCTGCGAGCCGGTCAGATGCACGAAGAAGGTGGGAACGTTCTGGGCGAGCACCTCACGGTAGCTGCGCTTCAGGGCGGAGCTGGAGACCACGGTGTTCTCGTCCAGCGCCTCGCGAGCCACCATCCAGGTGTTGATGACCTTGAGCCACGGCCAACGGTCCTCGTCTGTCAGCGGAATGCCTGCGCTCATCTTGTCGATGTTGGCCTGCGGATGGAAGTCGTCGCCCTCCGCGTACACGTATCCGAGACGTTCGTGAATGGCTTCTGCCACGGTGGATTTGCCGCATCCTGCAACACCCATCACCACTACGTGAATGCTCATGTTGTCCTCCTTGAACTCTGCTGTATTGCCAGTGCCACTTCGCATCGGCGATGACATCAATATAGCTATGAAAGGTAGTATTAGTCAAGTTAAAAGTACTACGAATAAAAATAATCATGCGACTTGCTATGCTGTAGGTAGTACAAATCGGCGGCAAATCGCGCGAATCGTGCGGGGGTAATTATTCGGACGTCACGCGAACGGCAATCGTATACGGCGTGTCGCAAAAACCTGAAAAAAGATTTGCACGCACAACGAGAGGAATTGTGGATGGCAGGAAACGAAAACGGCGGCGAACTGCTGCAGGATGCAGTGTGCCGCACGCTGGCCATCGAAATGCTGGACGGCAAATGGCCGGCCGGTGAAAGCTTGACGTTGGAAGACGTGCAGAACCGTTTCGGCATCTCCCGTACCGTGGCGCGCGAAGTCGCCAAAACGTTGGAATCCATGGGTGCGGTGACGGTGCGCCGACGCGTCGGATTGGTGGCGCGGCCGTTCTCGGACTGGCAGGCGCTCAACCATCAGGTCATCGAATGGCGACTCCACTCCACGCAGCGCGAGCGGCAGCTGTCGTCATTGACCGAATTGCGATTGGCGGTCGAACCGGCTGCGGCGGCCTCGGCGGCACGCCTCGCCTCCATCGACGTCAAGGCGAAATTCCCCGTCTACGCGGCGCAGATGCGCCAAATCGCCGAATCAAACGAAGAGGGGGCTGCCGGCCTGACCAAATTCCACGATCTGGACGTGGAATTCCATACTTTGATACTGCGCGAAAGCGGCAACGAACTGTTCGCCGCGCTTGCCGACACCATCGCCACCGTGCTGCGCGGCCGTGTGGAACTCGGCAAATACCCGATGAAGCCGAAGCCGGCCGCGCTCGACGCGCACGATGCGGTCGCCGACGCGATAGCGAAGGGCGATCCGGAACGTGCGCGCAAGGCCATGTTCGACATCGTCGACGAAGTGGCCCGCGCGCTCAACTTCTTCTAAAACCAGTCGCTACCGGCGTCGAACCGCCGGATTCGCGGCTCAAATCACAGGTTCGCGTCGACCGTCTGACGCAGGTCGTCAACGATTTCGCCCAAGGTCTCGCTGAACACCGCCTGATCGGCGTACATCGAATCGAACAGCGTATCGATGTACTTGCGGAAATCCTTCGGCAGAATGGCGCAGTCGCGTTCGGCGAGCTTGTCGAGACGCTTCTCGCCGGGATGCGTGCGGCGGTTCAGCGCGAACAGCACATCGAAATACGATTCCATGAACGCGGCCATGCGATGGTTGACCGCGATTTTGTCGCCTCGGCTCGCGGCCTTGCGGATCTGTGCGTCGTACGACGGCAGGTTGCCGGTAAGCAGGCGCATGTTGCGATTGATGATGTTGCGGCGCAGTTCCTCGGGGAACGGCACGTCGAACCGCTGTCGGGTCGCGGCGTACTGGCCGTCGCGGTCGAACAGCACCTTGCTGGTGAGCATGTTGTGCCACATGCACGTCGTATAGCCGTTGCTGGCCTGGAACCGTTCCACCACGTCGGCGACATTGGCTGCGAACTGGTCCAGATCGCGGTACAGCACGTCGATATTGGTGCCGTCGTTCAGCGTGCAGTCGTCTTCGGTCTCCCAAAAATCGTTGTCGATTTCCATATGGCTGCAATAGTTGCGCAGCAGCCTGCGGCGGCGTTCGGCAGACACGGGTGCGGTGACGTACACGTAGACGTCGTAATCGGATTTTCCATCGTTATCGCCGGTGGCGCGTGACCCACCCAACGTGATGGCCTTGACTTCCGGCCATGCGGACACTGCTTCGACTAGTTCATTTGCCAATGACATCGTTTACCTCTCTCTGCGTCATTGCTGGAGCGGCGCTACGTTGCGCCACGGTGTGCAAACGATGCCACTATAACATACCAGATGGTAACTGTCGAAGTTGCGCCGACCTACGTGGTTCCTCATAGGCCGGCACAGCGCATTCCGCCGAACGACGATTGTCAGGCGGAATGCTATCGAGCGATCGCTGTCGAGCGGACGCTGTCGGACGGCAGCTGTCAGTCGACGGTTGCGGCTTCCGTCGAACCCTTGGTCGGATCCTTCTGCAGAAGCAGGAAGACGAGCGCGACGGCCAGCAGAATGGCTATCGACAGCACGCCGATCGACGCGTTGCCAGTCAGCGACGTCGTGGTAGCGACGAGGAACGTGCCGATAATCGACGCCGTCTTGCCGAAAATATCGTAGAAGCCGTAGTACTCGTTGGCATGGTCCTTCGGAATGATCTTGCCGTAATACGAACGGGACAGCGCCTGGATACCACCCTGGAACATGCCGACCAGAATCGCCAGAATCCAGAATTCAAGTGCGGCGCGCAGGAAGAACGCGGCGAAGAAGACGATGCACATGTACGCCACCACGGCCGCGGTGATCATGGTTTTCGAGCCGAACCGGCCGGCCAGCTTGCCGTAGATGATGGAGCAGGGGAACGCCACGAACTGCGTGACGAGCAGCGCCACGACCAGCTGCGTGGAGTCGATGCCCAGCTGCGTGCCATACGACGTGCTCATGGAAATGACGGTGTTGACGGCGTCGATGTAGAAGAAGAACGCGATCATGAACATCCACAGCGGCTTGTTCTTGCGGATGGCGCGGAACGTGGAGCCGAGCTCGGCGAACGTGCCGCGGATGGCCTCGCCTGCCTGCCCCGCGGTGGCGCGGTAATGCACCTGCTTATAGCTGGTGAGCAGCGGAATGGTGAACGCCACCCACCACAGCGCGGTGATGACGAACGAGGCGCGCGTGCAGGCTGTGGTCGACCAGCCGAACAGCGCGGGGCCTCCGAAAATCAGCGCGATGCAGACGATGAACGGCACGGTCGAACCGATATAGCCCCATGCGTAGCCGTGTGAGGAAATGCGGTCCATCCGTTCGTTCGAAGTCGTGTCCACCAGCATGGAGTCGTAGAACGTAAGCGAACCATTAAGGCCGATGGTGGCCAGCACGTACACGATGAGGAACGCGAGCCAACCAAGCGGCATCGCCATCGCGCAGCACATGACCACGCCCGTCAGGAAGAAGCCGGTGAAGAAGCGGATCTTCATGCCCTGCACGTCGGCGATGGAGCCGAGCAGCGGCATAAGCACGGCGATGACGAGCGATGCGATGGTCTGCGCGTAGCCCCACGTCGACACGATGTTCGTCTCGCTGGCCGCCTTGAGCAGCGAATTCGCGTAGATCGGCACGACGGCGGTGGACAGCAGCACGAACGCGGAATTGCCGACGTCGTAGACGATCCACTTCTTCTCGCGTGGCGTCATCATATGCTTGGATTGCTGCGGCTGCTGGGCCTGCGCGTTCTGCTGGGACGGTTGGGTCTGCGGCTCGGCTGTGTCGGTCAATGTTGACTCTTTTCGGCTAAATGTCAATCTTATGGCTCATCTTATTCCATTACTTCATCGTACGGGCGTGGCGGGTGGTAACAGACCATTCGACATGAACAGCGCATGAACAAGCATGTTCTGCCCGTACGGGCCGCATACGCGTGCTGTCGAGACATGGCAAAAACGGCGGAATATGGGGAATGCAAGCCGATTTTCGTCCACAAGTTTGCGATTGGCCGGGGCTGGTTGTATAGTTGAGAAGTTGTGTGTTCTGCCATGCACTTCGTTGTGTGGTGTCGAACGCGCAGACTTGCAAGTCAATAGTAATTATAGGGAGTCCATTATGGCAGC
>ERZ772872.902-NODE-902-length-28815-cov-5.643811_pt1 | contig 28815 bp, 16 predicted proteins | sample MGYA00512132_ERZ772872 | MGnify/ENA primary metagenome ERZ772872 (study PRJEB29015, sample SAMEA2737724) | human gut metagenome | biome: human gut; feature: human-associated habitat; material: faeces | place: China | collected 2012 ...
GTCGGTAACATTCCAAATTGTTTCTGAAAACATTTGGCAAAGTAGGAAGAAGAGCTGAACCCGACGAGAAATCCTATTTCGGTAACCCGATATTCTCCCTCCACCATCATTTTGCAGGCTTTCTTTAGTCGGGTGACCTTGATGAAATCATTGGGAGTCATGCCAATAATGCCTTTGATTTTGGTAAATACAGAGGTACGGCTCATTCCCAGTTCCTGTGCCAGTGTGTTTACCGAAAATTCGGAGTCCTCAATATTATTCTGGATGATTTCGGTACATTTATTCATAAATTCTTCATCCAATTTATTGTGGACAGCGGAGTGCAGATCGGATAACGGAGTAGAGGCATACGTTTTCTGCTGACTTTCCCTTTTCTTGAGTAAGTTCAGCAATTGTGCTTTCAGGTGGAAAGGTGAGAATGGTTTCTCTATATATGCATCCGCACCGGCTTCCAGTCCTTTGATTTTACTTTCCGTATCCGTTTTGGCTGTCAGCAGAATGACAGGAACGTGGGAAATATTGATGTTGCTTTTAATTTTCCCACAGAGTTTGAACCCGTCCATTTCCTCCATCATCACATCACTGATGATGAGGTCAATGTTATTCTTTTCAAGGATTTGCAACGCTTCCTCTCCACTCGAAGCCGATATGACAAAATATTCCTCAGACAGAATTTTGGAAAGGAAATCCAGAATCTCCGGGTTGTCGTCCACAACCATAATGGCATATTGTTTTTTCAACGGTTCGCCGGGAAGAGTGCTTTCCAGTTCATTTTCTTCTATATTTTCTGGGCTGCTTTCAGGAATAATTGTGTCTTCTACCCGTTTTGTTACTTGTAGCGCCGCAGTGATGACTGCTTGCTTAGGGAAATAGACAGAAATAGAAACACCGTTTTCACCGTCTTCCCTATCGCTGACTTCGATCTTTCCATTCATTAATTGGACGAGTGAGCGTGTCATGTGAAGCCCGATACCAATGCCCAGTTTATTTATTTCACTGTTGTTCTTAACCTGATAGAATGCGTCGAATATTTTAGTCTTTTCTTGATCGGTGATGCCTATACCGTCATCGGTTACGGTGACTACTATCTCGGAATCCTTTTCTGTAGTTGTAATACGAATCGTGCTTTTGGCATATTTCAAGGCATTGCTTAGTAGATTGCTGATAATCTTGGTAAAAGCTTCTTCATCTATGACGATGCTCAGTTCTTCCGGGATAGAGGAAGTGTCAATCGCCACTTTCTTTTGTCTGGCAGATAATTCAAAAATGCAGCTTACTTTGCATATTATTTCTTTAATCCGGTAACAGTCGTACGATAGTTTATAAGATCCCGTATCTACTTTGCGGAAATCCAGCAATTGGGTGACAAGCGCATACAAGCGTTTGTAATTCTGTTCAATAATACTTAGGTATTCCCCATACACATTGTTGATACTTGAAGTTTTCATCAGGTATTCCAATGGGCCGATAATAAGGCTCAAAGGAGTTCGAATCTCATGGGCAATGTTAGTGAAGAAATCTATTTTGGAGTTATAGAGCTCTTTTTCTTTTTCATCGTTCAGCCTCTTGATACGTTCTTTCTGACGTTTCTCCGTGCGTTTTACGTAATACCATACGGTTAACATAATCGCAATCAACAGGACGAGGGCATAGATCAGATAAGCCAGTTGCGACCGGAAGAATGGAGGCAGCACCTTGATTTTTAGTTGTACTTCATTATTGCTCCATAGTTTATCGCTGTTCGTTCCCTTGACCCTTAATACATATTCACCGACGGGTAAGTTTGCATAGGAAAGATGGTTATTATTTCCTTTAGTGAACTGCCATTCGCTATCCAGACCTTCCAGCATATATTGATAATCATTCTCTTTGGGAGCAATGTAACTTAGTGCGGCAAAATCGAATCCGATCATGGACTGGTTATATTTCAACACAATCTCATCTGTATATCCTATGGATTGGCGAATGGGTGAATGGGATGTATCGGCCTGTATGTCTTTTCCGAAAATGGTCATATTGGTGAGGACGACAGGTGGATTGTATGTGTTTTCTCTTAAGTCTTGCGGGAAGAAATAACAGAAACCGTCTGTCGAACCCCAAAATAGTCTACCGTCAGAAGATTCAAAGCCTGAACATGGTGTGAATTGTTCATTGTATAGTCCGTTTGATTTCGAATAGGTTTTTAGATATTCTGTATCCGGATTGTATACAGCAAGTCCCTTATTGGTACTAATCCATAATAAGTCTCCTTTAGGGATAATGGAAGTGATGATTTTATTCGGCAACTTTAGGTAGTCGTGTCTGGTAAAATCATCTGTTTCATCATTATATCTACAAAGTCCTTGCCCATAAGTTCCCACCCATAGTCGTTTCTTGTTGTCGATAGCTAGCGTGGTGATTACATTCTTTGTTAGTGAATTCGGATGATCCGAACGTTGATAAGATGTTATCTTTTGGGTTCTGACATTGTATGAATATAATCCACTGATACTTGTTCCTATCCATATTCTTCCGAAGTAATCTTCAATGATATCCGATATTTTGCCTGTAAAAGAACCGATTCTGATGAAATTGTTTTTTTCGGGGTTATAGTAACAGAATCCTGCAGAGGTGCCCACGTAAATACATCCATTACTGGCTTTATATAGAGTGAATACCCGTGAGGAGGGGATAGATGTTGAATCTTCCGGGTTATTGAGAAAACTTTCCACTTTTCCTGTTTTTAAATCAATCACCTCCAAACCTCTTCCATAAGTGGCGGCATATAGTTTATCTCTGTCTACCAGCAGATCGTGTATACAATAGTAAGTTGTGCCTATACTGGCTGCATCCCGGAAAGGGGTAATTTCTTGAGTTTTGGCATCAAATCGGAAAATGCCATTGTCATCCGTACCTATCCAGTATTTATCATCTTTGTCTTCTTTGATAACATTGATTACTTTTCCTGATTGTGGTGTGGACGATGATGAACAGCTATAATATTTGAAATTATTTTGAAATGCCGAATAGAATTTGATTCCATCGAAATAGGAGCCCAGCCAGAGGCTTTCTTCCTTATCTATATAGATGGTATATATAAACTTATTGGCTCCGGTTCTTATTTTCAGATTCGGATTGTCGGATTGTATAATTTCTCCTTTGTCTGCTTTAAAAATTCCCATACCGTTGTCGGATGAAATGAACAACTCGCCAGGTCTGTATTCTTTAATATCGTGGATATGATATAATAGGTTGTTTGGACTTCTGTCCTGGTAGTTGGTGAAAGTTTTAGCCACAGGATTGAACAGGTCGAGCCCGTTCTGAAAAGTTCCTATCCATAAATTGCCGTATGAGTCTTCAAACACTTTCTGAATGGAATTATCTGATAAACTATTAGGGTGATTGCTCTTTTTGTAAGTGACGAACGTGTTACTTTGTTTATTAAAACAACATAAACCTTCTGAATAAGTACCTATCCAAATGTTTTGTTTGCTGTCCTGCTGTAATGTCATGATGATGTTTTGCGAAATGCTGTTCGTTTCTCTGGGAATATTCCGATAGACTTTGAGTTTGATTTCATCATGGGGAGAAAAACGGTAAAGTCCTTCTCCGCTTGTTGCAATCCATACTTCTCCGTCGCTGTCCTCTATCATATCGGTGACGTATGTTCGTATCATCTCTCCGGTTTCAGTTTTGGCATGGAAAGGTTGGAAAGTGTCTGTCTTCGAGTCGTAAATGACGATTCCGGTATCCAATCCTATCCACATTCTGCCCCTGCGGTCGATAAATATTTTCTTGACGCTGTTGCTGGTTGTTGCGTTGATATATTCTGATAGATAGTAGTTCTTGAATGCAATACCGTCGAATCTGCTTAATCCATCATCGGTACCGAACCACATAAATCCGCATGAATCTTGCAAAATGCTGTATACTCTGTTGGCGGCTAATCCATCATCCATTGTATAAGAGGTGGAGAAAATACGCTGTGCATTCACCACGAATGAATGTAAGCACAGGATTTGTATGGCTATCAAAAGAAATACTTTTTGCATGGGGATTTGTTTTATCTGTATTGGTTTTCATTAGTATAGGACAATATTAGGAAGAATAAGCTGCATAAACAAATGATAGGCAATCTTTTTGGCGGTGGAACAAAACTTTTGAAAACGAACAAAAAAATCGTTCAAATCTTGGATAATTACTGGTGAATATGTTTATGCTCTTTGGAATAATTTATCGGATAAAATTAAATCTCGGTTAGTATAGATTAGTATCTGTATATTCTATGTACATTTGTCTCGTTAGTATGTTTGTTTTCGTTTGACTTAAGTTAAACGAAAGAATGACTTAAGTTGAACTATCGCTTGAGTTAAGTCAAACGAAAATAGAAATGTACTTTAGAAAATAAATCTATGGGAGGGAAGATGTTTATCTCTCCTAATAAAGAACTAATCAATAATGAGTGTAAATTATGATCTTTATGAAACTCCCGACCTTGCTAAAAGCGGAGAAGAACAGCCTTTGCATGCACGTGTAGTGTTGAAGGGAAGTTATACAGCCGAAGAATTTGTAGAACAAGTGACTGTGCTTCAGCATATGCCCCATGCGCAGGTGGTGGGTATCATAGAGGCTATATCAAAAGAATTGAGGCATTTGCTTTTAAAAGGATTCTCTGTTGAATTAGGGGATATCGGTTATTTTAGCCTTTCGTTGAGTGTTGACAAGAAGGTGAAGGAGGCAAAAGAATTGCGTTCGCCGTCTATATCTCTGAAAGATATTAATTTTCGTGTGAATCGCCAATTTAAGAAGGATATTGAGAGTGGTCTTGAATTACGGCGTTATCATTCACCCTTTCGTGTGAAAAATCCGTTGCCAGAGGAAAAGTGCCTGCAACGGTTAGAAAGGTTTCTAAAAGAGCACCCATGCATTAATCGGCAGGATTATGCCCTGCTCGTTGGAAAAACGAAAACACAGGCATTGCAGGATATTAATGCTTTCATCGAACAAGGTGTTTTGAAGAAGTATGGAGTGGGGCGTTCGGTAGTATATATAAAGGTATAGTAAATCATTTTATTGGATATATATACTTGATATTAAACATTTTCTGCTTACCTTTGTTTGCATGAAAAAAGATAACGAGAAAGGAGACGAGTCTATGGCAAGTAATTATATTCGTTTCGATTGGGCTATGAAGCGCTTATTGCGTAATAAAGCCAATTTTGCAGTTCTTGAGGGCTTTTTGACAACACTTCTCAATGAAAAAATTGTTATTCAGAAGTTGTTGGAAAGCGAAAGCAATCAAGAGGACGAGTTTGACAAGTATAATCGGGTAGATATGCTTGCCGAAAACTCTAAGGGAGAGCTTATTCTGATCGAAGTTCAGAATAATAATGAGTATGCTTATTTTCAACGTATGCTGTTCGGCATTTCCAAGTTGGTGACCGAATACATTAATCGTGGAGAAGGCTATGATAAAGTACGTAAAATATATAGTATCAATATTGTCTATTTTTCATTAGGTAGCGGAAAGGATACGGTTTATCACGGAAAAACGGAGTTCAGAGGTATTCATCAGAATGATGTGCTGGAGTTGACTCCTTTTCAGAGACAAACGTTCAAGGTAGATGCTGTGAGCCAACTTTATCCGGAATATTATATATTGAAAGTGAATGATTTCAATCAGGTAGCCAAGAGCCCGTTGGAAGAGTGGATATGTTATTTGAATACAGGTGATATCCCTGACAGCGCCACAGCACCGGGACTGGAGGAGGCCCGCGAGCGATTGAAACTTGATAAAATGACGAAAACCGAGCTTGAAGCTTATTATCGGCATTTGGATAATATTGTAATATTGAGAGATAATATATTTACGGAGCGTGCGGAAGGTCGTGCAGAGGGTCGTGCGGAAGGACTTGAAGAAGGACTTGCGAAAGGACGTGAGGAAGAAAAGAAAGAAATGGCACGAAATATGAAGTCTTTGAATATACCCCTTGATACTATCTCACAGATAACGGGACTGGAAATAGAAAAAATACGTGATTTGAAAATTTAGTTATCACTGATAGCTTCTCTTATAAATTTAGTGTGTCTTATCTGAATTATTCTGATTTTATATCAGGACGATTGAGATGAGACATTTTTTTTGTTAGGGGGTAACGATAAAATCGTTCACATTAAGAACAAATAGAAATAAAACGGTGGTATGGCGGTAAGAAAAAAGTGTAGTTTTACGATATTCTTGTTCTTTTGTACGGGATTCGCCATGAAAAAAGATTCTCTCGCTTATCTTTGCGAATATGAATTTAGAAATTGGTTGCAACAATCTAAAACATCTCAAACTTAAATTAATAACATTAAATCATGTATTATGAATGAAATTGCACGTAAGTTAGATTTCTCATTACGACGCTTGGTTAGTGCTCTTATCATCATTTATTTTTTTGCGGCACCTTTTGCATCGACGTATGCGTCAGGTGCAGTGACTGAAGTATTTCAGGAAGGGAAGAAGGCTGCTACTAGAAAATTAGCAGGTAAGATTATAGATAAGAATACGAAGGAGACTCTTATCGGTGCCAGTGTGTGGTTGAAAGATACTAGTATCGGAGGTACTACGGATATGGATGGTAATTTCAATATCAACGTTCCGGGGGGTAAGACCGTAACATTGGTAATCAGCTATTTGGGATATGCTAATATAGAAAAGGAGATCTCCCCCTCGACAAATAATTTGCTTATTGAGATGAATACCGATGATACAGTGCTTGAAGAAGTACAGGTAGTGGGTTACGGTACGCAACGTAAAGAAAGTGTGATTGGTTCTATCAGTACATTGAGTGTTAGTAATCTGAAAGTTCCCAGTGCTTCTATATCTACCAATTTGGCTGGTCAGTTAGGAGGTGTTGTTTCTATTCAGCGTGATGGTTCTCCAGGTAGCTCGGCAGAATTTTGGATTCGTGGTATTTCTACTTTTGGTGCGAATAAGACACCTCTGATTCTTGTTGACGGTGTAGAGCGTTCGCTCGACCTGCTTGATCCGGAAGAAATTGAAAGCTTTTCTTTATTGAAAGATGCTACTGCTACTGCTCTTTACGGTGTACGCGGTGCAAATGGTGTTGTATTGATTAAAACAAAACGTGGTTCTGAGGGTAAGCCGAAAATTTCAATCAAAATGGAAGCGGGTATGGTAGCTCCTACCAAAATCCCTGAAATGGCGGACGCTGTGGATTTTGCCAATATGTATAATGAGGCTGTGCCGGGAACTTACAGCCAAAGTGATATTGAAAAATATAGAAATCATACAGACGGAGACTTGTATCCGAATGTGAACTGGCTGAAGTCTGTTTTCAAGAAACATACGTTCAATCAACGTGTCACTGCCAATGTGAGTGGTGGCGGTGAAATTGCACGTTACTTTATTTCTGCCGGCTATTATCATGAAGATGGTTTGTTTATGACCGGCAAAGGAGAGTCTTATAATGGTAATCCAGATTATCAACGCTATAATTTTCGATCGAATGTAGATATTAATTTACATCCTACTACGGTTCTTTCATTGACCTTAGGAGGATTTCTTACCAAAAAGAGGGATGCTGCTAATTCTGATGATATTTGGAAATATGCATTCGCTCTTGAACCGAACGCGTTTCCCATTCAATATTCCAATGGATATTGGGGTGGAGAAAAAGGAGTAACGAATCCTTATTGGCAAGTTACTAGGGGAGGATATGTGGAAGATTGGCAAAGCACATTAAATTCAATGGTCAGTCTGGATCAGGATTTCTCTTTCATTACTGAAGGATTGAAGGCTAATATCAAGTTTGCATTTGATACACAGGCATGGCATGGTAATAAATATACGCAACAGGATGAAATATGGCATGCTATACGCCGTGATACAAATGGAGAACTTGTATTCAACTCAGAACCGGAAACTGCCAAAGGAGGTCCATGGTTTGATAATAAGTCTGGGGGAAATAATGCGACCTATTTAGAGGCTTCTATTACTTATAATCGCTTGTTTGGAAAACATCGTGTGGGAGGTTTGTTCCTGTATAACCAGCGGATTAAAAATGAAACGTACAGAAATAAAGATTATAAGGATAATATATCTTCTATCAAATCGTTGCCTTATAAGAATCAGGGACTAGCTGGACGTTTGACTTATGATTATGATAGCCGCTATTTTATAGAAGGAAATTTCGGATACAATGGGTCGGAAAATTTCGCAGCCGGTCATCGGGTAGGTTTCTTTCCGGCGGTGGCTGTGGGATGGTATGTATCCAATGAAAAGTTCTTCTCGCCATTGACAGATGTCGTTTCAAAATTGAAATTGAAAGCATCTGTCGGACAAGTAGGTAATGATCAGATTGGTGGGGATGTTCGTTTTATCTATTTGGGGACAGTTGCTAATACTGGTAGTTATGTTTATGGAAACTATACTAAGACGAGTGGTGAGCGTGTGAATGAAGTAGCAAATCCCAATGTTGGTTGGGAGGTTTCCACCAAACAAAATTATGGATTTGAATTGGGATTATTTAATAAACTGGAAATTCAGGGAGATTGGTATCATGATGTGCGTGATCATATCTTTGTACGCAATAATAATATTCCTGCTTATGTCGGTATGACTACTGTACCAATGGTGAATATCGGGAAAATGAAGAGTTGGGGCTTTGACGGTTCATTAGAATACCATGATAAAATTGGTCAGGTGAATGTGACTGGACGTGGAACATTTACTTATGCGAACAATGAGATTCTTCGTAATGGCGATGCTCTGAATAAATATCCATGGATGAATTCTGTAGGGCAGAAAATCTATCAGAAATTCGGATGGGAGGCAGTCGGATTGTTTGAATCACAAGGAGAGATTGACCGTAGCCCGATTCAGTTTAGCGAAGGTAATCATAGCCGTTTACGTCCGGGAGATATTAAATATCGCGATTTGAATGGCGATGGCGTTATTGATGATTACGACAAGATGCCTGTTGGTTTCTGTGATATTCCTGAAATCACTTATGGATTTGGGGGAGCTATAGAATGGAAAGGGTTTGATGTTTCTATATTTTTCCAGGGGACTGCACGTGTATCTATTTTTGAAGAGGGTTCTGCTGTGGTTCCTTTTTCTTCCGGTTACAAAAATAATAACGGATTTCTGAAAGGAGTGATGGAAGATCGCTGGACTGTGGATAATCCTAACCCGAATGCACGCTATCCACGTACAATCCGTCCGAGTGATGCTTTGGATAATAATAATACCAAGAAATCATCATTTTGGGTACGTAATGCGGCTTACCTTCGCCTGAAGAATGCTGAAATAGGTTATACATTCCCAAAGAGATGGATGGAGAAGATGGCTATACAAAATTTACGTCTGTATGTATCAGGAGTAAATTTGTTGACTTGGGCACCGGATGTTCATCTGTTCGACCCGGAACTAGGCTCCGGTGATGGAAGGAAGTATCCGCCGACACGTGTATTTAATGTAGGTTTAAATATTAATTTCTAATACTAAAAGACATGTTGATTATGAAATCCAAATATATGAAACGTATTATGCTTTTGGCTACCGCAGTCTTGACTATGTCATCTTGTGATTCGTTTTTGGATACGTCTCCCGAGGATTTGCGCTCTCCGGAACAGATTTATGAGACTTACTCGTCTACACAGAACGCAATGTTCGGAGTATATTCTTATATCCGCGATACATACCCATTTAATATGCCGGATACTTATAGTACTAGTGATGTAGATGTGGCCTATACCAATGTACATACTTTTGATATGGGGGTATGGAGTGCTTCATCTGCACAATATGATAAATGGTATACTTTTTATAAAGCGATCCGCGAAGCTACATACTTTCTTCAGAATGTAGATAAATGCCCGGATCCACGGTTGACCTATGATACTCGTGAACAGTGGAAAGCGGAAATTCGTTGTGTGCGTGCTTATTACTATGCACAGTTGATGCGTATGTACGGACCGGTCATTCTATTGAAAGATGAACAGCCGGATTTCTCTGGTACGGATATGTTTCGTGAACGTAACACTTGGGATGAATGTGTGCAATGGATTACAGAAGAGTTTACGGATTTGATAGAAAATTCTCCCTTACCTTTAAAGTCAGAGGGCGAGACTTATGCTCGAATGAATAGGGGAATTGCTAAAGCTTATCTGGCACGTATTCTCTTACAATCTGCCAGTCCACAGTTCAATGGTAATTCTAAGTATGCCAATATTCGTAATGCGGATGGAACTCCGTTATTTCCGTTGACGTATGACAAGAATAAATGGGAGTTGGCCCGTCAGGCTGCTTTGAGCCTTATAAAGGATGGTAATTATGATTTGGTCAAAGTACTTTATGAAAGTGGTGCGAATATGGGTGAAATTGATCCTTATACTTCTTATAAATCCGTATTTACTACTTCGCAAAATAAAGAAATGATCTTCTCTTTCCTGGAAGATAATGGTACTATTGATAAACGTCTTGCGCCTAATAGTAATGGTGGTTGGGGAGGAGGTTACAATCCTACTCAAGAAATTGTGGATGCGTATGCTATGTTAGAAACCGGACGTTTCCCGATTACAGGGTATACGGATGATGACCGTACCACACCGATTATTGATCCGGATGCAGGATATCAAGAAGTCGGATACTCTCAGTTTACAAATCCATGTGAAGGTAAAGAGCGGAAAACCTATAATATGTTTGTAGGTCGTGAACCTCGTTTCTATGTGTCGATAGTCTATGGCGGTATGTCTTGGTTTATTCCGAAAAAAGCAAGTGAAAAAATCTATCTGGAGATGTATAAAAATGGGAATAATGGTCCGGATGCTTCTCACAATCACTTTACAACAGGATATAATATGGTGAAACTGGCCATGCCGGAATATGAAGCAAGTCCTACGAAGAACGTAAAACGTGAATTACCTTATATCCGTTATGCTGAGATTCTGCTGAATTATGTAGAGGCTACTATTGAATTGGGTGAACTGAAAGATCCGAATTTATTGACTTATTGGAACGCGGTTCGCAATCGTGCCGGACTGAAGAATATTGAGGAAGCATATCCTGAAGCTATGAATGATCAGGATAAATTGAGGGATTTGATTCATCGTGAACGTCGTGTGGAATTTGCTTTCGAGGGTATCAACTTCTACGACAGCCGTCGTTGGCTGACAGCAGAAGAAACGGAAAAAGGGGATATTCATGGTATGAATATTCAGGCTAAGGGTACTCCCGGCAAGGAAGAATATCCGGAAGATTTCTTCCAACGTACGGTAATAGAAAAGAGAGTGTTTACACCAAGTTTCTATCTGTTCCCTATCCCGCAAAGTGCGATTAATAAAAACCAAGATTTAGTACAAAACTATAAATGGTAAAAAAGATGGTAACAATGAAGAAATATATAAGTTTTTTATTTGCGGCTCTTTTATTGGGGACTTCTTGTACTGATACTAGAACTGATTACATGATGGGAGATACTGCATATTTCCCTAAGAGTGATTTGCAGAAAGAAACCCTTTACGTGATGAATGCCAATGATTATGTATACAACGTTTGGATTCATAAGGCGGGTTACTATCAGAATAGATTTGCCGGAAGGGTAGAGCTGGATTATAATTATTTGGTTCAGTATAATACAGAGAACGGTACTGATTACGAGATGTTGGATGAAAAGTACTACTCGTTCGAGCGTGATTTTGTTATCGAAGCCGGAGCGGATGAGGTAGCTGTGCCATTGAGTCTGAAGATAGAACAGCTTCTTCAGGATAAAGGTTATGGTATTTATTATATTCCTTTGTCTGTCAATAGCCGTACGCCGGAAGAGGATGTTTATGTAGATAAATCTCACTTTATTCTGCTTTTGGATATCAGAAAACCGGTACTGGTGATTGACGGTGCCGTAGGAGAACAAAGAGGAGAAGTCTTTATGGATTTATCTAAAGCGACAACAGAGCGTCAGATAGATATTACAGCTAAATTGGATATCAATACGACGGAAGAATTGGTTGTTACTTATGGTTATGATAAAGAAGAGGATAATCTGCTGACTGAAGATGAAAAATCTCGTTTGCTGACTGCCGGTTTTGAATATGCACAGAACGTGAAGATTCCGGTTGGAGAGAAATATGCAGAGAATTATCTGATCCTGAAACCGTTGGAAATGCCGGACGGAAAATGGATACTTCCGGTACGTGTGGGAACTACGAATGATAAAGTTGGTTCTGACGCGGAAGAGAATTGGATAAAATTGACGGTTGTCAAAGGTTCACTGGATTCAAAGGTTGAATTGGAAGGAACTTATGTGCAAGGAAGTGATATTATTCTTTCTTCGGATAATACACCATCCCGCGAAGTAATTGCTGATGTAAGTCAGATCAGCGATTTATCTTATTCCGTAGCAGATAAATATGGTGATGAACCCGATTGGCTGCAGGTGAATGAGGCAAGCGGTAAACTTCAGATTACTGTGAGCAGTGCAAATACTTCGACGTGGAAGGAACGTGTTGCAACGATTACACTCGTAGACAATGAAACTTGGCTTGAAAAAGAAATTGTTGTGAGACAAGGAATGAAAGGCTACGGCATAATTCTGAATAAATCTTTGTGGAGTGTGGTAGGCTATAGTGAACATGTCTCCGGAAAAGAATCTGTATTAGGCAGACTATTTGATAATTTCTGGCCGACAAGTAAGGCGGAGGTAGGTTCCGGAAGTACTTTGTCATACATCGAGATAAGTGATAAAGGTTCGGAAGAGAATCCGGTACAGATCGTATTTGATTTAGGTGAGAATCCTCATGAATATAATTCGATCGGATTGATACCGAGACTACAATGGGTAGGGAATTCACCTAAATACCTGAAGATCGAAGTTAGTGATGCTGTGTTGACACGCAGTGAAGACATTACGAATTGGATTCTTGTTGGCAGTGCTAAAAGGGATGCATTCACAAAGACGAAATTGGATGCTCATGATAGTGGTAACTGGGAGGATTGGTACACTGACAAACAGTTTGTAAAATGGTATGATTTGGGTGAAAATATGAGTCATCGGTATATACGCTTGTCTATGTGGGATTCATGGTATAGCACCCACTGCTTGGATGAAATATTTGTTTCTAAAAGATAATGGAATATAGAAATAGTAAAAACAATATATTTATGAAAAATCTATTTTTACTACTATCGTGTCTGCTCTGTTTGCAGGCTTGTAATGATGAGAAAGAGGTGGACTGGACACCTGATGCGTTGACAGTATCATGCAATGAAACTTTGGAGGAAGCTGGAGACGGACACTGGAAAGTGACTTTGCCAACTGAGTATAAAGGGAGTGTGACCTTGGGGATTAAAACGGACAAGGCATGGAAAGTGGAAGTTTTATATATGACAAATGAAAAAGAAGAGTGGATTACTCCTTCAGTGCAGGGTGGAGTAGGTGCAGCATCATTGTCGCTTGTCATTGCTGATAATGTAACAGCAAAAGACCGCAAAGCATCTGTAGTGATTACTACCAAAGGAGAAATCCCGGTGAAAAAAATAGTAACAATTATTCAAGGAAATGTAGAAGAACTTCTGACTGTAGGAACTATTGATGAATCAGAATTTCCGGAAGAGGTATTTATTACTGAGAAAGCAGATGGGGCATTTTCTGTTACTTTGCCTAAAGATTTTACAGAAACGGGGGATAGAGAGCTGAAACTTTTGACCTATGAAGGTACGGCGTCGCCTGTGATAGATATCGATTTTCCAGATGAGGATAACCAAAGTTGGATAGAATTAAAGGAAGATGTTGTGGCACAGATAGATACCGATACTAAGGTTTTGTCTTTGCTGATCAAGGAGAATACTACTAATGTATACCGTGAAGCAATGATTAATTTTACGGCTACTGCTGGTGATATTACGGTGAGAAAGTCTGTTTCGGTTATTCAGTTTGGAATAGAGGAGATTATTTGGAATCCAGAATATTATCAACAGGAGAGAGAATTTATAGTATCTTCAGATGCGAATGAAAAAATTCTTGTTGCCACCTGTAAAAATATAAATCCCGCAGATATAGAAATGAGCGGTGAGAATGAGTGGCTGACCTTGAGTCAAGAAGATGGTAAGGTTTATGCAGAGGTTACCGCTAATATCAGTACCAATAAGGAACGTACAGCAAAGATTGGAGTGAAAAATGTGAAAACCGGCATGGAAGGAAAAATAGATTTCAGACAAGGAATGAAAGGGTATGGTATTATATTGAATAAGTCTACTTGGAATATACCTGCATATAGTACTAATATTAGTAGTCAGTACAGTGAAACAGAAATGAAAAAATATTTCCCGCGATTGTATGATAATGTTTGGTGGGATACAGGACTGAAAGAAAATGATATATACGTGGAATTCAATAAAGGAATTACTACTGACGGTGGAGCTGATGGTAAACCTTATGTACTTGTTTTTGACTTAGGTGAGAATCTGCGTGAATACAACAGTTTTGGTATTGTGCCAAGACTTCAATGGACTGCACCTGCTCCAAAAACTGTTCAAATAGAGGTTAGTGATGATCTTAATGAAGGATGGATAACAGTTGTTACCAAAAATGATAGTAATGGCTTTACTGAGGCTGAATTAAAAGGAGCAACAGGAAGTTATAATAACCATGGTGAAGGTATAATCCATTGGTTTGAGTTAGGGAAATTGCAAAAACGCTATATTCGTTTGACGATATATGAAACTTTTTGGAATAAAAAAGTTCTGTGTTTGGATGAAGTTTTTGTGTCCGATCGTTCAAATGTTGTTGAATAATAAATTTAGTAAGTTATGAAAAACTTAAGGAAGTATATATTAATCGCATGCAGCCTGTTCACACTGGCTGCGTGTGATCTCGAAATTGATATAACGAATCCGGGACTTATTACAGAAGAGAAACCGGATAGACCTCAGGCAGGAGAAACGATTACCTATCGTGCACAAGTATGGGTAGAGAAAAACGATATGGAAGAATTATATGGCGGAGAACGTTTGTTCCGACAGAATTTGGAAGCGTTGTTCCGCAATACGACTACTTTTTGGAATGAAAGTACGAACAAGTTTGATTATCGCTTTGAATGGGCGATGGGTGAAGGAGATGATAATTTGGTTATTTACGATATAAAAAGTGGTGTAAAAAGCCAAGCCGAATACAATGTGTATAAAGATAAGGCTTATGGTACTTTGAATACAGAGAAGTATGATTTTGTTCTCTTTCTGGCTTTACGTTGTACAAAAGGTGGACTCTCTTGTGGCGGTGGCGGAGCAAGTAAGCAGTCAGTTGTACAGGCCTATTTTGAGGAAGGGCATGATATTTTTGCAAAGAAATGGCCGGAAAAAGGTACATATAGTGATTTAGGTCATGAATATGGTCATGTTCGTGGTGCGCAGGATTTATATCAGTATATGATTCCGGCTGAAAACAATCCGGTCAGTCATGTTGCTTATGATTATCCTAAGTGTAATATGGGGACGGGTTATCAGGAATGGAGTGATTATTGTTCGGCGATATTTAACCATAATGCCCAATATAAACAAATTACTGCTGATATGACCCGAAGTACGTATCCTAAGCAGATGTTGGTCAGGGTAACAAAAGATGGTAAACCGGTACAACGTGCCACAGTCAATTTTTGGGGCTCACGTGCCACTTTTAGGGATATATATGCAGAACCGGGCAATTCTCCATATATGAAGAAAAAAACAGATGCAAACGGTGAATTTACCATTAATGATATATACCGGATGTTTATTCCAGATTATAATAATACTCCGAATCTTCCCCCTAAGAGTCCGGTTGATGAATTTCCTTTTTCACGCTGGTATTGTTTTGTAGTAGAAGTCGAGTTGGATGGTGGACAGACGAAATGTGTGTGGTTGTCGGATTTGGATATTGTTCCTGAATATCTGAATGGCGGGCAGCAAGAACCGTATGTGTTTGAAATACAGTTATAATAAGTTTAGCATGAATATTTTAAAATATCTACTGATTGCATGTAGCTGCCTGATTGGGGCAGCTCATGCTCAATCTCCGATTGCGAAAGATACAATAGAATATCGTGCCCAAGTATGGGTTGATAAAACAGACCTGGAACGTTATGGTGGAGAAGAGGATTTCAAGAAGAACTTGAAAAAGATGTTTCATAATACTACGCGTTTTTGGAATGAAAGTCCTAATAAATTCAATTATTATTTTCGCTTTGTTCCTGCTGAAGAATTGTACGTCTACGACATTCAGGGAGACAAAAACAAATATGATGAATTTAAGAATAAGGCTTATGGACCATTGGATTTGTCGAAATATGATTTTGTGTTGTTCTTGGCGTTGGGTGCAAAGAATGAAGGGCTTTCCTGTGGGGGAGGTGGAGCGAGTGGGCAATCTGTAGTGATGTGTTATATTCGCGAACCTCATAATATCTTTACGGATGCGCTTTATCCCAATCAGGGAACGTATAGCAATCTAGGACATGAATATGGTCATATGCGTGGTGCTACGGATTTATATCAGTATATGATTGCCGCAGAAGACAATCCTGTGAGCTACGAGAAACTGACTCCACCTAAATGTAATATGGGGACGGGTTATCGTGTATGGAGTGATTATTGCTCGGCATTGTTCAATTATACGGCGAAGATGAAGCCGCTCGATAAGGACTTGTCAGATCAGGTATTTCCGCGTAAACTGGTGATTAAGGTAGAAAAGAATGGAAAGGCGAAATCCAACTATACTGTGAATTTCTATGGTACACGTGCCGGTGGTAAATATAATAAGCGTGATGTATACCCAAAGGTGTACAGGACTTATCAGACGGATAAAAAAGGAAAAGTAGAACTGACCAATCTGTATAAACTGTATCATCCCGATATGACTGACCCCAATATTCCGCCTAAGGAACCGCAGGACTTATTTCCTTACTCTTATTGGTTCAGTTTCCTGGTGGAGGTGATAGATGATGCGGGACAGAAGAAATATGTATGGTTACCGGATGTAGAGTTACAGAGACAACATTTGGAAACAGGTAAGGATGTCTGTGAAGTAAAAGTTGAATTTTAAGGGTAAAAAGATCGTTAGTTTACAACGTTTTCTATAGGTATTGTTTACGATACAATGAATTAAATCAATAAAGCCATGAATAGAAAGATGGGTTTAATGATGGCAATGGGGCTGTTGATATCAGCTCCATTGTTGTCAAAAGATTACTTGATTTCCACTCCTCGGACCTCATTGTTGATTACGGCCAATAAGGGTGAAAAGTCAAAAATGCAATATTATGGAGTGAGTATCACTCCCGTTCAGATCCAGAATATTTATGATGCCGGTTTGGCTTTCGAAGCGGATAGTTATCCAGCATTCGGTCTTCAGACCGTAGGCGAAAAGGCGGTCGCAATTACCCATGCCGACGGCAATATGTCATTGGATTTGGGAGTAGATAATGTAAAGCAATACGGGATTGACGACGGTGAGATTCTGGAAGTGCTTTTGAAAGATAAGATATATCCTGTTTGGGTGAAACAATGTTATAAGGCTTATAAAGGAACGGATATAATTACCACTTGGGTTGAGATTGGCAATGCAGGTAAGAAACCGGTAACACTGTTTCAGTTTGCTTCCGCTTATTTGCCGATGTTTCGCGGGGACAACTGGCTGACTCATTTTCATGGAGCCTGGGGTGCGGAACATACGATGGATGAAGAGAAACTGACGAATGGGCAAAAAGTGATTGCTAACAAAGACGGACTGGCGAATACGGAAACGGATAATCCTTCTTTTATGTTGTCGTTGGACGGCAAACCGCAGGAAGAAACAGGAAAAGTCTTTGGGGGCGTTTTGGCTTGGAGTGGTAATTATAAGTTGAAGCTGGATGTTCGCAACACAGCACTGAATATAATAGTCGGTATGAATGAGGAAAGTTCACAATACATATTGGAACCGAAAGAAACATTCGTCACTCCTGAATTTGCCATGACATATAGTACCAATGGCAAAGGTGGGGTGAGTCGTGCTTTTCATCATTGGGCACGCCAATATAAAATGAATCAGGGTGAAAGGCTGCATGACATCTTGTTGAATAGCTGGGAAGGTGTTTATTTCAAGGTGAACCAAAAAGGGATGGATGAGATGATGGAAGCTTTCTCTGCCATGGGTGGAGAGTTGTTTGTTATGGACGATGGCTGGTTTGGAAATAAATATCCCCGTAATGGTGGAAACAGTAGTTTGGGTGATTGGGAAGTCTGCAAAGAAAAACTGCCTGAAGGTATTGAAGGATTGCTTGCGTCTGCCAGGAAGCATCATATAAAATTCGGTATTTGGATTGAACCGGAAATGTCGAATACTAAGAGCGAACTGTTCGAAAAGCACCCGGACTGGATTCTGAAAATTGATAACCGTCCTTTATCTACCGGGCGTGGCAAAACGCAGGTAGTTCTGGATTTGACTAATCCGAAAGTGCAGGATTTTGTTTTTGGAGTGGTTAATAATTTGATGACGAACTATCCGGAAATTGCCTATATGAAATGGGATGATAATTGCAGTTTGCTGGATTATGGTTCTTCCTACTTACCAAAAAACAAGCAATCACATCTCTATATTGAGTATAATAGGGGTTTACAGAAAGTACTTCAGCGTATTCGTGCCAAGTATCCTGAACTCGTGATGCAGCTATGTGCTGGTGGCGGTGCCCGCGTCAATTATGGATTGCTTCCGTATTTTGATGAGTTCTGGACGAGTGATGATACGGATGCTTTGCAAAGAATTTATATGCAATGGGGAGTTTCCGGTTTCTTTCCGGCTATTGCGATGGCATCTCACGTAAGTGCGGACAAGAATCATCAGACCGGACGCCGTATTCCATTGAAATTCCGTTTTGATGTGGCAATGTCCGGGCGATTGGGAATGGAAATTCAGCCGAAGGACATGAATGATGTTGATAAGGCATTCTCCAAACGTGCTATTGCAGCGTATAAAGATATTCGTCCTGTGGTTCAGTTCGGTGATTTGTATCGGTTGGTGTCTCCATACGATAATAAAGGAGTATCCTCTCTGATGTATGTCACTTCCGAAAAGAATAAGGCGGTCTTTTATGCATATAAGATTTCTCATTTCATCAATATGGTTATTCCGAAGGTTTGTATGAATGGATTGGATCCGTCGAAGAATTATCGTTTGGTAGATTTGACACCTGTGGACAGTAGCAAACCTTGTGACCTGAATGGTAAAATCATTAGTGGAAAGATATTGATGGAAGAAGGCATTGCATTAAAATCATTGCTGAAAAGTGAATATTCAAGTTTGGCTTTACAACTACAGGCTGTGGATTAAGTTGATAAAAGACAATGAGAATGATAAAAAGAGAAATTCCTGTTATTGGTATTTCTACTGAAATTGATATTCCGGGAAGAATATCTGTGAAAAGAAAATATGTGGATGCTGTCCTTCAAGCGGGCGGCATCCCTTTTATTCTTCCGTTTACCGACAATGTACAGATTTTACAATCTGTGGTTTCTTCTATTGATGGTTTACTCCTGACAGGTGGGGGAGATATATCGCCTGTGATATACGGAGAATCGACTCTTCCTGAATGTGGAGAATGTTGCCGGGATAGGGATGACTTTGATTATGCTTTGCTGCGCTTAGCATCCGAAAGGCAAATTCCCGTTTTAGGTATTTGTCGGGGAATGCAGATTATTAATACTTATTTTGGTGGAACATTATATCAGGATTTGCCTGCTCAATATCCCTCGGAAATTAATCATCGGTCACCGGATGCGTTTATGATATTACAGCATAATGTGCGATGTTTGAGGACCGGAAAATTGTATTCTGTTACAGGCAAGGCAAGTTTGAAAGTCTCCTCCATTCATCATCAAGCCGTTAAGAAATTGGCTTGTGGATTCAAGGCATCTGCTTTCGCTGATGATGGAGTCATAGAATCAATCGAATCTGATTCCGAACATATTTGGGGTGTTCAGTTCCACCCAGAGTTGCAGGCTGTGGAAGGGGATGAAGCTATGAAAAAACTATTTGTGTATTTTATCAGTCAGGCAAGGACATTATCATGCTGATAGTGATATAAAAGGGATGATACACAGTATCTTTTACGATATTATTGTTTTTTTGTACGGGATTTGTCATTGTGGTTTGTTCTCCGTCCTATCTTTGTAAACAGATAAATTAAGGACATTAAATCATATATTATGAATAAAGTTTTGCGTAATCGATTAGCTGGAACTCTTTTATTATTATTTGTTTTTTTGTGTACATCATGGGCGCAGACATCAGGTTTGCGCAAAATGATTGATTTGAGCGGAACGTGGAGTTTTGCATTGGACCCTCACGACAAGGGAGAACAAGAAAAACTGTGGAACATGGATTTTGCAGAAACTGTGACTTTACCCGGTACAACAGATTCAAATCGAAAAGGAATAGAGAATACCAACAAGTCGGAGACCACTTATTTGTCCAGATATTATAAATATGAAGGTGCGGCATGGTATAGCCGGAATATAGAAATACCAGCCGACTGGAAAGAAAAGCATATCGTGTTGTTTCTGGAACGTACTCGTCCGACAACCGTGTGGATCGATGGTCGGGAAGTGGGTAAATGCAACTATTTATCTACCCCACAGGAATTTAATCTCACTCACTTCCTGGCTCCCGGTTCACATAGGCTGACTATTCGTGTAGATAACGGAAAAAGTATTCCCGGGCAGATTCGTTCAAGTTCTCACGCTTGTACGGAATCTACCCAGACAAACTGGAACGGTATTATCGGACGGATGGAATTGCGGGCAATGAATCCATTGTTTATTGAGTCCATTCAGGCTTTTCCTCAAGTAGAAGACCGCTCCGTAAAAGTGAAAATAACTCTTTCCAGTTCTTCAGGCATTGGTGGGAAGAAACTACAGTTGTCAGCTTCTGCTTTCAATACTGCCAAAAAGCATAAAGCCAGATCTGCGGAATATGATTTGAAAGAGGGGAGCAAGGAATATGAATTCACTTATCAGTTGGGAGATAATGCTGTATTGTGGAGTGACCTCCAGCCGGCTCTATATCAACTGAAAGCAGAGATAAATGGCATAGACGAGAAAACAGTTCGTTTCGGTTTGCGCGACTTTAAAACTGAAGAGACGCATTTCACTATCAATGGCGCCAAAACATTTCTTCGGGGAAAACATGATGCCTGTGTATTCCCTTTGACGGGCCATACGGCGATGGACTTGGAACAATGGCGTCGTTATTTCAGGATTTGTAAGGAATATGGATTGAATCATTGTCGTTTTCATTCTTGGTGCCCACCTACTGCGTGTTTTGAAGCTGCGGACTTGGAGGGTATTTACTTGCAGCCAGAATTACCTATCTGGGGAGGGTTTAAGAAAGAATCTGCCGAGCTGATGGATTTTCTGATGAAAGATGGAGAGAATATCATGCGTGAATATAGTAACCATGCTTCTTTTGTACTCTTTGCCTTGGGAAATGAGCTGGGAGGTGACATCGATGTGATGAAAGAGTTTGTAGATTGTTTCCGGTCCATAGAGCCGAGACACCTATACACGTATGGTTCGAATATCTTTTTAGGCTCACGAGGACATATTCCGGGTGAGGATTTTCTGGTAACTTGTCGTGTAGGCAGTGGTGAGGGTTATTCTACTCATGCTCGTGCTTCTTTCTCTTTCGCAGATGCGGAAGAAGGTGGCTATCTTAATAATACCTATCCTAATTCGGTAATGAACTTTGATGAGGCTCTGGAAAAATCTCCTGTTCCGGTGATCGGACATGAAACCGGACAGTTTCAAACTTACCCGAATTATGAGGAGATGAAGAAATATACAGGAGTCTTAGCTCCCTGGAATTTTGAAGTGTTTCGTGACCGCTTGGAGAAAGTCGGCATGCTGGAACAGGCGGATGATTTTTTTAAAGCATCGGGTGCATGGTCTGTGGAACTTTATCGGGCAGATATTGAAATGAATCTCCGCTCCAAACGGATGGCTGGTTTTCAGTTACTCGATTTACAGGATTATCCGGGACAGGGGTCTGCTTATGTTGGTATTCTGGATGCTTTTATGGATAGTAAAGGATTGGTTGAACCGAAAAAATGGAGAGAATTCTGTAGTGAAGTGGTTCCTTTATTGACAACTGCCAAGTTCTGTTGGACAGGCGGTGAATCATTCGCAGGTACTGTTGAGATTGCCAATTATGGAGAAACTTCATTGAACGGAAAAAGTATTTCATGGGAACTCAAAGATAGGAAGAGAAGCCTTGGCAAAGGTAAGGTGGCTATTCCATCGGGATTAGGATTATTGACTGTCGGAACTATTTGTTTGACATTGCCCGATGTGGAGCAAGCGTATAAAGCCGAATTACTTTTGAAAGTATCCGGAACTTCCTATCAGAATAGTTATCCGCTATGGATATATCCTGCAAAGAAGCAATTGAAGACAGGTAATGTTGTAGTTGCCCGCCAACTAACGGATGATGTGCTGAATGCTTTAAAGCAAGGTGGAAAGGTACTGTTGATGCCTCGTGGGGAAGACTGTAAAGAAGTAACAGTGGGAGGATTGTTCCAGACCGACTATTGGAATTATCGTATGTTCAAAAGTATCTGTGATCGCATCAAGAAACCTGCTTCACCTGGTACATTGGGAATTCTGACCAATCCCACGCATCCGGTATTCAATGATTTCCCAACCGAATACCATACGAACTGGCAGTGGTATCCAATCATCAAACATAGCTATCCGCTTATTCTGGATGGTATGCCAAAAGAATACCGCCCTATTGTGCAGGTAATTGACAATGTGGAACGAAATCATAAACTCGGCTTATTGATGGAGTTGAATGTAGAGGGCGGTAAATTACTGCTTTGTATGTCCGATTTGGAAGCGGTACGTGACACACCGGAAGGGTTACAATTCTATGCCGTTTTGCTGGCGTATATGAATTCTTCAGATTTTAAACCGTCCACTTCATTGTCGGTAGAATCGTTCAAGAATCTGTTTGAGGCAGGTGTTCGGAAAGAGGGAATAAAAGTGCTGGATAATATCTCTTACGAATAAGTGAAGAGTAAGGAGAAAATCGTATCAATAAAGGCAAAAAAATGACAGAAGTGCTTGAATGCTATACGGAAAGAAATAGAAAAAAAGCAGACTTTACGATATTATTGTCCTTTTGTACGCAATTCGCCAATGTGAATCTGACCAGCGGCTATCTTTGCGATAGAAAGTAAAACGTATGGAGGATATTAACATTTAAATCAATACAGATAAACTCTTATAATAAAATGATGAAAAGACTAATTGCATATTCGTGTATGGCGATTTTCGCTATGGGAAGCATGGCGCAGAATCAAAAGGATGAGGCTCAAATGAATCGTTTCATATCCGGTCTGATGGAAAAGATGACACTGGAAGAAAAAGTGGGGCAGCTAAGCCAATGTTCCGGTGGATTTGCCACAGGTCCTGATAATACACGTATCAGTCGGACAGAAGATATAAGTAAGGGATTGATCGGTTCTTTGCTGAATGTATCCGGTGCTGCCAATACTCGTAAATATCAGGAGGCAGCTATGAAATCACGTTTACAGATTCCTTTGCTTTTCGGATTGGATGTTATTCATGGATATAGAACAGGTTTTCCGTTGCCATTGGCAGAGGCTGCGAGTTTTGATCTGGATGCTATAGAAAGAGGATCGAGATGTGCGGCAAAGGAAGCTGCGGCAGCCGGGTTGCATTGGACGTTTGCTCCAATGGTGGATATTAGCTGGGATGCCCGGTGGGGGCGTGTGATGGAAGGGGCCGGTGAAGATCCTTATTATGGCTCGTTGGTTGCTAAGGCGCGTGTACATGGTTTACAGGGAGATGATTTATCGAAAGAGAATACTATTTTATCCTGTATTAAGCACTTTGCCGGATATGGTGCAGCTATTGCCGGAAAAGATTATAATAGTGTGGATATGTCGATGGGACAGTTTGTCAATTTCTATATGCCTCCTTACAAGGCTGGTGCAGAGGCCGGTGCTGCTACTTTCATGAGTGCGTTCAATGACTTTAATAACGAACCGTCTACCGGAAGTACTTTTCTGTTGAGGGAGCTTCTGAAGAATCAATGGGGATTTAAAGGGTTTGTAGTATCCGATTGGGGATCAGTGGGAGAAATGATGAACCACCGTTATGCGAAAGATGAAAAAGAAGCTGCTTATAAAGGAATCAAGGCCGGACTGGATATGGAGATGGTCAGTGAATGCTATTCCAAGAATCTGGTGTCTTTGGTAAAAGAGGGTAAGGTATCTATCAAGCTGGTGGATGATGCTGTCAGACGTATTTTGGAACAGAAATATAAACTGGGATTATTTGATGATCCGTTCAGATACTGTGATGAAGAAAGGGAACGTACAGTGATTGGTTCACAGGAATCCCGCAAGGAAGCATGCTATGTTTCCGAACGTTCTATTGTTCTTTTGAAAAATGAAAACTCGGTGTTACCGCTTTCTTCTTCTATCAAGAAAGTTGCTTTGATTGGTGCGCTTTCCAAATCGCAGAAAGATATGTGCGGTGCATGGTCCTGTGCAGAGGTTGGTAAAGTAGTAACCTTGTATGAGGCAATGGAGAAACGAGGAGTGGACATCAACTATAACGATGGCTACGACTTGAAAACGAATAAAATTGTAAATCTGGATCAGACTTTAGCTGCTGCCCGCCAATCGGATGTGGTTATCGTTGCAATGGGAGAACAAGCTTGGGAAAGCGGTGAGATGCGTTCGAAAGGAGATATTTCTATTGCTGCCGAACAACAGCGTTTGGTTTCCGAATTGGTGAAGACTGGTAAACCGGTAGTTGTACTAATGATGTGTGGTCGTCCTGTTATTTTCAATGAAGTTCGTCGGGATGCTCCCGCTATCTTATGTACCTGGTGGCTGGGGAGTGAAGCGGGTAACGCTATTTGTAATGTACTTTGGGGAGATTATAATCCTTCGGGTAAGCTGCCAATGACTTTTCCGCAGCATAACGGACAGATACCATTGTATTATCAATATAAGAGCACAGGACGCCCCACTGCATTGGGCGGATGGTGTGCGAAGTACATTGATATTCCTACGGAGCCTGCTTATCCGTTCGGCTACGGTTTGTCATACACTACTTTCAATTATTCGGATGTGAAACTGCTTCCGGGTGATGGAAAAGGTATTTATACACGTGTTGCTGTAACGGTTACCAATACTGGAAAATGCGAGGGCGAGGAAGTTGTTCAGTTGTATGTGCGTGATGAGGTGGCTTCTATCACTCGCCCTATCAAAGAATTGAAAGGCTTTGAAAAGATTAAACTGAATCCAGGTGAAAGCAAAACGGTCACCTTCGACGTAAAAGATGAACAACTAGGATTCTACAATAATCAGATGAAGTTCATTGTGGAGAAAGGAGACTTCACTTTGATGGTCGGTGGAAATAGTCGTGATTTACAAGAAATAAAATACATTCTTAACTAAGAACTAATATGAAAAACAACTGGAAAAGATGGCTTATATTTCCCGCTCTATTGCCTTTTTTCTCTTGGATGGAGGCAAAGACATTGGAGGAAAATCAGATTCAACAATCTTTAGACACCATTGAATACCGGGTATTTGTGGCTGTCGATAAGGCTGGAGTGAAGCATTGGGGAGGTAAAGAAGCTTATCAAGCGAAGCTGAATGCTTTTTTCGACCAAGTGAACGACTTTTGGAACAAAGCCGGCAATGGACGTTTCAACTACTATTTCCGTTATATACCGGATCTGCAGGTGATTTACAACTGTTCCTCCCGCCAATTGGAGAAAATCTATCAGAAGAGTGCCGGTTTTCCCAATCACGATGTACTGCTGATTATAGATTCTATTCTTGATTTTGACGATGAAGAATCGGCTAAAGGATGGTATTGCGGCGGTGGGACGGACGATCTGAATATGGTAATTTGCCGTAGCCGTAGCAAGACGGAACATGAAGATCTGTTTGGTATCGACTATTTTCATAGAGGAGTGGCACATGAGTTCGGACATTATCGTGGGGTAACCGACTTGTATGCTGATAGAATCCGGGCAAAGAACAATCCGGTGAACCATATCGAATATGAACCTGACTCTTGTGTGATGAACAGTCATTATAAAACATATAAATGGAGCTCGTATGCAGTTCATATAATCAATCACACTGCCAAGTCCAAACGTCCGAGACGTGATTTCGACGGATTCTTCAAACAAATGTTCCCCGAAAACATACAGGTATCTGTAAAAGTGAAAGGTAAAAAGCAAAAAGGGGTAAAGCTGAATCTGTATGGTTCACGTGCAAAATTTAATGATCTGATCGCTACTCCTTACCGTACTTATGAGACGGATAAGAAAGGAGAATGTCTGATAACTGGTGTCCCCAACTTATATGATAGTCCCGCACCTCCTTTGCATACAGACGAATTGCCTTATAATCGCTGGTTCACTTTCTTGCTCGAAGCCGAATATAAAGGGGAAAAGAAATACGTATGGCTTCCCGAATATGAGGTACAACAGGCTTTCTTTGAGAATAAGGATACCTATCAGGTGACAATTGATTTCTAAAAAAATAGTAGCGCGAATGAGATAAGAAAGGTTCTATTTAGCACTTGTTCAATGCTTTATTAGCAGGAAATTCTTTCTGTTAAGCTCCCTCCTTTATCTCTGCCAAGCGGTACTCTTATGATAAATATGTAAATAAAAAACTGTGTGAAATACAAAAAGTATTAGTTTATGAAACGTATGATGAAAAGACTTTTGCCGGTTCTAATGGCTATCGCACCTCTAACCATTTGTGCACAGAAAGTGTACGAGCTGAAAGACATTTCCGGTAAAGTGCAGGTGAACGTGATTGTGAATGATAAGAATGTGGAATACTCCGTTTTTCACGACAACGATGTGATGGTGGCTCCGTCTCCTATTTTCATGAAACTAACTGATGGTACAGCTTTCGGACTCAATCCGAAAGTAAAGAAGATTAGCCGCCGTTCTGTAAATGAGACTATCTATCCTCCCATCTATAAGAAGAAATCAATCAAGGACCAGTTCAATGAACTGACCATTGACTTTAAAGGAGGATATAGCTTGGTGTTCAGAGCTTATGAAGATGGTGCAGCCTATCGTTTTGTCTCTGAACTGAAGAAGCCGTTTATGGTGGAAAGCGAGCAGGCTTCTTTTTGTTTTCCGAATGATCCGAAAGTTTTTGTAGCTTCACCGAAAGGCCGAATGAACGAGGGCAAGAAAGATCCTTTCTACAGTTCTTTCCAAAATACGTATCTGGAAACTGCCTTGTCTGCATGGGATAAGGAACAGATTGCCTTTTTACCGGTTTTGGTCGAGGGAAAGAACGGAAAAAAAATCTGTATCACTGAAGCCGATTTGATGAACTATCCGGGTATGTATGTGAAACATGGTGAGCATGGATATTCTCTGGATGGAATCTTTGCAGCTTATCCGAAAACGATAGTAGACGAAGTTCGCGGGCTGAAAGGGGTAGTAAAATCTCGTGAACCCTATATTGCTAAAGTGGAGGGAAACACAGCATTTCCCTGGCGTGTCATGGTCATTGCCAAGGATGATGCAGAACTGCTTTGTAATGATATGGTATATAAACTGGCTACTCCGGCACAATTTACAGATTTTTCTTGGATTAAACCGGGTAAAGTGGCTTGGGACTGGTGGAACGACTGGAATCTCTACAACGTGGATTTCCGCGCAGGTATCAACAATGAGACTTATAAATACTATATTGACTTTGCCTCGAAATTCGGTATCGAATATGTGATATTGGATGAGGGATGGGCAGTGCCGGGTAAAGCGGATTTGTTTGAGGTGATTCCTGAAATCGATTTGAAAGAGTTGATTAGCTATGCAAAAAGCAAAAATGTAGATTTGATACTTTGGGCGGGCTATCGTGCTTTTGAAAAAGACATGGATCGTGTATGTAAGCATTATGCCGCAATGGGAATCAAAGGTTTCAAGATTGATTTTATGGACCGTGACGACCAACAAGTAGTTGAGTTTAACCGTAAAGCGGCTGAAACCGGAGCAAAATACAAATTGCTGATAGATCTCCATGGAACGTTCAAACCGACTGGTTTGCAACGTACTTATCCGAATACGATCAATTTCGAGGGTGTCCATGGACTGGAAGAAATGAAGTGGGCAGAACCGGGAACAGATCAAGTGATATATGATGTGACAGTTCCTTTCATCCGCATGGTTGCCGGACCGCTTGATTATACGCAGGGAGCGATGAATAACGTAATCATGAAGAACTTTCATGCTGTCTATACAGAACCGATGAGCCAGGGTACCCGTTGCCGTCAGTTAGCATTGTATACCATTTTTGATTCTCCTATTAATATGCTGTGTGATGCACCTACTAATTATCTGAAAGAGGAAGAATGTACGAAGTTTATCGCTGCCATTCCTACTGTATGGAATCAGACACTTCCGATAAGCGGAAAAGTAGGCGAACATATTGTAATGGCACGTGAGAAAGACGGTATCTGGTATGTGGGTGGATTGACCGACTGGAAAGAGCGTGATGTTGAAGTCGATCTGTCTTTCTTGGGTGATGGTGAGTTCAATGCAGAAATATTTAGAGATGGTATCAATGCCGATCGTGTTGGGAAAGATTATAAACGTGAAGTGATCCGCGTATCAGCCAATAAGAAGTTGAAATTACACATGGCTCCCGGTGGTGGATTTGTTATAAGGATAACAAAATAATTGAAGGTTGTTTTGGTTTGTAAAGGGGGTATTCATATAAGTAGGAATGCCCCCTTTTCTTTATCTT
>ERZ772872.904-NODE-904-length-28741-cov-3.790734_pt1 | contig 28741 bp, 35 predicted proteins | sample MGYA00512132_ERZ772872 | MGnify/ENA primary metagenome ERZ772872 (study PRJEB29015, sample SAMEA2737724) | human gut metagenome | biome: human gut; feature: human-associated habitat; material: faeces | place: China | collected 2012 ...
AGATTGAAAAATAAAATTTTTCAATCACGAGATTTGTGTCTGCGCGCACTTGACACAAGCTCGATATGCGCAAAAAATGTGCGCAGAAATGAGGGAAATTATGAAAAAACTTTCTTTTGCAAGTCCCATTCTTTTCACCACGATTTTGCTGTTCGCTGCGGCATGCGGCAAAAACACTGCGGCTGAAACCGTTCCGCCGCAGACCCAGATCGCTTCGGAATCTGATTTTTCCGAAGAAACTTCGATGAACGGACAGACCGACTCCATCACGCCGGAGAGCAGCGCCACCGATCTTATCGGAAACGCTCCTTCCGAAACGGCGTCCGGCTCCAACTCCAATGGAAACAGCGCAGCCAACGGAACTGCCGCCGAAACACAGGACGGTCTGATGTCCGGCAAAACATCCACCGTAACCGGTAAAATTCAGGAAATGAAGGACTTTATGTTCGTCGTCGTTTCCGATGACGGGACACCCCACGCATTTTCCTATGATTCCGATAAGCGCCCGGACGGGCTTGACCAGGTCAAATCCGGCGACCGCGTGACCGTCACCTATACCGGTATTTTATCCGAAATCGAAAGCTTTACCGGTGAAATTATTTCCATTGAAAAAGTAAAACAGTAATAAAATTTTCACAGCCGCTTCCCTGCTGACACATCTGCCAGCGCCGGAAAGCGGCTGTATCCAGGATTTCAATTGATGTTACAATTACGGACTTATTCCGTCCGTGCCGGATGCAGGACATCGTAGAGCCCGTTCCGGCACAGAAAATGCGCGCCTAAGGAACAGTTACTTTACATCACATATTTCATAGCAGAAATTTTCGTCACTTTTCCGTCAGCTTCTCCGGTGCTGTTTTCTGCTCCCTGTGCAGTTTCTTTTCCGGAAAAAGCTCCGACCCCATCCGACTGCAGCCGCAGGATTCCCTGAAGCTCCTCTGCGCATTCTACTGCACCACAGTCCTTTAAAAACAGTCTGTCCTTTATCTGCTCTGCCGTCACGCCCTCTACCACTCTGACACAGCCGCAGTCTACAACAGTCAATTCCTTTGCAGCTTCCAGAAGCTTCTGATCAACTGCAAGCTCGCCGATATCCCGAAGCAGCTTTCCTTTATAGGTTGTCACCTCGCTGCAGCTTTCGCAGACTGACTCAAAGGCTTCCAGCTCCGACTCCGGAATCATAGCCTGTCCGATCACCTGCAGATATTCCAACGCAGCAGCAACACCCGTCTGTGCATCCGTTACATTACCTGTGATCAGCAGCTTCTTCCCATAACGGCGCACCAGCTTCTGATCCAGGCATACATCGCCCTTTACACAGCTGCAGCCCTCCGGAACCAGAATTATTTCTGCATCCTCATCCAGAAGCAGCGCAGCAGTGTCTAACAGAGACTCTGCTACGATCGCCTTGCCTGTCAGAATCCGAATATGCTTTTCTGCAAGCTTTTCTACAGCATCTGCATCCAGCAGGTATGCCTTTCTGTCCGTATAATAAGCTGTATTTTCCTGTGCCCGGGCTGCAAACACCTTGTCTGCAATCAACTCTTTTTCGACAAAAATCGCATCATCCGGATAAACCGTCATCGCTCCGTTGCAGGTCAGCTTCCCAACGAGTGCTTTTTCGATGCTCTTTGGATAGATTGCTTTACCGTTTACAACAATTTTCACGTAGCTTTCCAGTGCTTTTTCTGCACCCTTTGCGATCTGCAGCTGTCCGCTTACCGTCAGGTAGATGGGTTCGCCCGCCTGCTCCTGGTCTGTGATCTTATAGACACCATTCTGTTCTACCAGTCGGACATTTTCATCTAATTTTTCGACTGCCATTGCATCCAGATCAACCGGATAGCGATGGAAAAGCTCCTGTGTCCTTTCCGTAATAAACACCGTCATTGCGGAAATATAGATTTTATCATAGGACTGCAGTGTTTCCTCCGAAACCGTTCTCAGATCGCAGATCATCGTATCGATTGACAGTACTTTTTTTTCTTCCATTTTCGTTTCCCCTTTTCATCGTTTGATTTCCGGATAATATTTCTGCAGCCTTCTGCGCGCATTTAACATTCTGCTGCGAACAGTCGCCGCCGGGATTCCAAACATTTCTCCAAGCTCTGCTGCTGTATAATCTTCAAAATACCGAAGCCAGAACATCGCTCTGTCCTGCGGCTCCAAAATTCCGCACAGCTGCATTACCATCGGCTTTGTCAGGTCGTCATTCTGAAAGGTTTCTCCCTCCCAGGGCGGCTCTGCCTGTACTCTTCTGGCACGATCAATGCAGATATTTTTTGCCGTCCGATACAGCCAGGCCCGGCGCTGTGATTCTTCCAGCACCTCCAGCTGACTGCCGTGTTCCATCCCTCTGACAAAGGTTTCCTGCACAATATCCTCCGCCGCAGCCTGATCTTCGGTATATTTTCGTATATAACGCACCAGTTCCGGCGCATAGCGCCTGTATAATCCCGCTATCATTTATCCAGTTTGATCCTTTCCTTGACCGGAACGTCTTCCGGCATCCTGTACAGGAGCAGCTTTGTAATTCTGCTTTCATTAGGAAAACGAATGGCAGGGGCAAAGTGTTGTAAAAAATTTACACAACCAGGTTGCGTCCCTCTCCGCTGATAAATGCCGCGATATTTCTACAGGTCTCCTCCACGCAGCGTTCCCGCGCTTCGATGCTCGCCCAGGCCATATGCGGCGTCAGCTGCAGCTTTCCGGTTTCTTTCAGCGTCGCCAGGGGATTCTCTGCAAGGATCGGCTCCTTTTCAAACACATCCGTGCCCGCTCCTCTGATCTCTCCGTTCACCAACGCCTCATACAACGCATCCGTATCCACAACCGCACCCCGCGCCACATTGATCAACACTGCGCTCTTTTTCATTTTGGAAAAAGCGTCCGCATTCATCAGGTGAAACGTTTTGTCACTCAGCGGGCAGTGCAGCGACAAAATATCTGACTGTGCCAGCAGGGTATCCCAATCCACCCTTTCATAGTCCCTGCAGTCGCTGTGTCCTGATGTTGCATAAAAAATAACCTTACAGCCCAGTGCTTCTGCCGCCTTCGCAACCCGTCTCCCGATATTTCCCATTCCGGCAATGCCCCAGGTCTTTCCCTCCAGCTCATACCAGGGTTTAAAATGAGCAAATCGGGGCTGTGATGCATACGCGCCGGATTTTACGTAATTGTCATAATACGGCAGGTTTTCCAGCACAGAGAGCGCCAGCGCAACTGTATGCTGCGCAACTGCAGCCGTCGAATAATTCCGCGCGTTTGCCACATGGATACCTCTATCTTTACAATATTCAATATCTACGTTATCATAGCCGGTGGAAAGCTGACAGATCATCTTCACCTGCTTTGCATCCTTCATTGTGGATTCATTCATCGGACTTTTGTTTGCCACAACGATATTTGCGTCCGCGATCCGTTCCGCCACCAACTCATCCGGTGTGCTATTGTAAAAATCCACCTCGCCAAACTGCTTTATCGCTTCGACGGAGACATCCTCACCGACACTGCTTCTGTCCAATACTACAATCTTCATGTGTTCCTCTCATTTCTGCGGCTCGTTCCTTCGACCGCCTGGGTTCTTTTTCATCCGGCGTATTCGCGCCGTCTGCTGTTTTCCTATAAGAGTAGCAAAAAACGCACAGCACTTCAAGCCAGAAACTCCTGCAAAAGCTCTGTCAACTCGGACTCAGCTGCCCTGGGCTCCTGCATTCTGCGGACAGCAGCGGTTTGCCCCACGCTCTCGACCTCTCTACGCACCTCCCGCTCCTGCTCATCCAGATAGTCGTTATCCCGCTTTACCTGCGCCAGCCGCTCCGACATACGATTTTCCAGAAAATCCGCCAGCGTGATTTTCAGTTCCCCTGCCGTCGACGCCGTATCGATCATCCCAATCACCGCAAAATACAGATACAGACTCAAAAACGCCTGCAGATAAAACCAGATCACATTCCCAAGCGTCTGTCCGCCCATCAGCCCCATGCAGGCTCCGATTCCGTCTGCAAAAACAGACAGAAGCAAAAGCTGCCCGCCAAGTCTGTCCCAGAACCGCAGGCTGAACCGTCCGAATTTCAACTGTCGCAGAAATTTTTCCACATAAACCGATGTATTCATCCTGCCGCCGTTTAATTCGCACAGGCTGCTGTATTTCAACACGCATTGCCGTAAAATTGTATTCGGTGAAACAGAAAGATTCGCCGTTTCCCCAAGCAGCCGTTTCAGCCGCATACCCGGAAAAAATCTGCATAAAATACTAAAAAACAAAAGCGCCGCTGCTGTTCCCATCAAAAGATATCTTGTCATGCTTTCCTCCATCCTGCTTTCCTGCGTCCTGATGCCGCGCAGGTTCCGCTTTTTCTTTAGTATAAGGCCCCTGGATTCCCGGCTGCAATCCTCGCAGGCGCACAATCGATTTCCAATTTCCGCCTTTCTTTTTCACAGGAAAACTGCTATAATCCCTATCGGAACAAGAAAATCGAATTTTCGACGGCAAAACAAGGAGGATTCTATGACCTACAAGACAAAAGGTACCTGCTCTACCATGATCGATATCGAGATGGAACCGGATCAGCATACAATCAAATCTGTCGCTTTTACCGGCGGCTGCAACGGCAACTTAAAAGGCATTTCCAGCTTGGTAGTCGGCATGAAAGCCGAGGACGCAATCGCACGTTTAAAGGGCATTAAATGCGGCTTCAAGCCCACGTCATGTCCTGATCAGCTCGCCCGCGCGCTGGAAGAAATCGTGCAGGCGCAGTAATTTTTACGACAGAAAGTAATTTTGAGGAGATCCCATCATGAGTAAAAAAATCGTACTTACCGGTGGCGGAACAGCCGGTCATATTACCCCGAATATTGCCCTTCTTCCCGAGCTCGAAAAAGCCGGCTACGAGGTATTTTATATCGGTTCCTATGACGGAATGGAAAAACACCTGATGGCAGATTACCACATTCCTTATTACGGCATCGCTACCGGCAAATTCCGGCGGTATTTTGACCTGAAAAACTTCTCAGATCCGTTCCGCGTACTCAAGGGATTTTCCGAAGCCCGTAAAATTTTAAAAGAGCTACAGCCGGACGTTGTTTTTTCCAAAGGCGGATTCGTATCTGTCCCGGTTGTGCGCGCTGCCGCTTCCCTGAAAATTCCATGCGTTATCCATGAATCCGATATGACACCCGGACTTGCCAACAAGCTCTGTATCCCGGTTGCCCGAAAGGTCTGCTGCAACTTCCCGGAGACATTATCTTCTCTCCCGGCAGGCAAGGCTGTTCTCACCGGATCTCCGATCCGCCAGGAGCTTTTAAGCGGAGATAAGTACCGCGCCAGAGAATTTCTTCACTTTACTTCCGACAAACCGGTCATTCTGGTTGTCGGCGGGAGCCTCGGTGCCGTTGCCGTGAACAATGCCATCCGTGCGATTCTCCCGGAGCTTCTGAAAGACTTCCAGGTCATTCACTTATGTGGCCGCGGCAAGCTCGATCCTTCTTTGAACGGAACAGAAGGCTACGCACAGTTCGAATATATCAAAGAAGAGCTGCGTGACCTCTTCGCACTGACCGACATTGTAATCTCCAGAGCCGGAGCCAATGCTATCTGCGAGCTTCTCGCCCTGCACAAACCAAATCTTCTGATTCCACTGTCTGCCAATGCAAGCCGTGGTGATCAGATTCTCAACGCCCGTTCTTTCGAGCGTCAGGGATTCAGTATGGTGCTTGAAGAAGAGGAACTTACGAACGAAACACTTCTCACCGCAGTTCATGATCTCTATGATAACCGCGAGAAATACATCGATGCAATGAAGCATTCTTCCCAGCAGGATTCTATCGATACCATCATTGATCTGATTGAATCGGTAACTGCTTAGATACTTACAAAACTATCTGATAGAAGAAAACAGGTGTCATATTCGGCACCTGTTTTTTATTTGTCATCCAGTTGGTGAAACTGTTCTTCGTAGTACTTCTTAATCCATTGTTTTGCTCTGTATAATGTACTATGCAGCGTATCCAGAGGTATCCCCATTTTCTCTGCAGCTTCTTTTTGTGGTTTATCCAAAGTATATGAAACGGTAACTGCCTCATACCATCTTGAATTTTTCTCATATAAATCTGCAAAAATCGTATCTTTTAGGTCGCAACATTCTTTCTGACGAAGCACTTCTATGAGTTGAGCATCCAGTCCTTCTGACGAATATGGCACCTCCTGCTCCGGAACCTCTTCCATCGGCGTCTCCCACTTGCTGTCTCTTAGATAGTTCTTTGCCATATTCTTTGCGGTAGTGATCAGCCACGCAGGCACGGACTCCATACATATATCTCCCAGGTTGTCGTATAATTTTAGGAAAACTTCCTGCACAATCTCTTCTGCCACATAGTGATCTTCGACGTAGTACAATGCCGTTCGGTACACTTTACTTACATTTTCTTTGTAAAGCCTGTCGATTTCAGCTTTCTTTACATCTTCAGATTCCACCATTTAATTTCCATCTCTTTCAAGTTTATAATTTAGACAGAATATCCTGCTTATCCTCTTCGGTAAGCTCGCCCATCTTCCAGCCAAGTCCAACTTCGTCACCTTTATAACGCGGAATCATATGTAAATGGAAATGGAATACAGTCTGTCCTGCTGCTTCGTTATTATTCTGCACGATATTGTACCCGTCACAGTGTAAGATGCCTGTAAGCTTTGTGATCATTTTCTTAGCCAGCACCATAACTTTTGCAGCCTTATCATCGTCCAACTCATACAAATTGGCATAGTGTTCTTTTGGAATAATCAGTGCATGTCCTTTCGAAGCCGGGCTGGCATCCAGAATCACGCGGAAATCTTCATCTTCATACAATGTTGCTGTAGGAATTTCTCCATTTGCCAGTTTACAAAAAATGCAGTTATCATCTTTCATTTTCATTTCCTTCTTTCATTTAAAAAGTCATTTTAAAAATTGTTGATTATTTTATCCGCCAATGCTACACTATGAAAAAATAAATTCATAAAGGGCGGTAATCATTATGTTCACAGAATCTGATTATGAAAAATTACACCAAATCATGGCAGAAAGTCCTGAGAAAGAAGAGCTTCTCACCAGACTTCTTCACTCCCACCGTATGGATATCAGTACCATCAGCCATGAAATTCGCAACCCGCTGACTCTTATATACAGTACCTTACAGATGATCGAAGCATCCAATCCGGAAGTTCTGAATATCCGGCACTGGTCAGACTTACATAGCGACATCGAATATATGAAACAACTACTGGAAGAGTTATCAGCATACAACAACGGTCAACGTCTGTCACCTTCTTCGACAGATTTAGACATCTTTCTCAAGAAAATTTCCTTATCCTTTGCTTCCTCCATCATTGAAACCGATATTGAATTTATCTCCCGGATAGAGCCGGAACTTCCTGTTATGCCTGCAGATTCCATCAAACTTCGGGAAGTTCTTCTGAATCTTCTTGGAAATGCGCGCGATGCAGTACTGATTCAACAATCTACATGCTCTAATCATCTTGATTCTGCCTGTAATTGTGAAAGTAACGGATCTTTAGATACCGGCAAAGCACTTACCTATTCCCCGCAAATTCATTTTCACGCATGGAAAGAGCATTCAAATCTGATTATCTCCGTCTCCGATAACGGCTGTGGTATTGCACCAGAACATCTATCTGCAATCTTCGAACCATTTGTCACGTACAAATCGTCCGGAACAGGCTTAGGTCTGCCACTTTCCCGTCGAATTATCGAAGCGCATGGCGGAACACTGACTGTCCACTCAGAACCAGATCTGCCGGACTGCCAGGTAAAAACTACATTCACCCTTACAATTCCAATTCCTTAAAACATTTTTTAATACTGTTTCGGCTTATGTTTCCAATATGTGAGTACCGCCAGTAAAAATCCGGATACCAGCCCGCCAATGTGGGCTGCGTTATCCACCCCTTGTGCGGTGAATCCATAATAGAGACTTAAGCCTGCCATCAGAACAAGTCCTCTTGTTGAAATCTCTCCGACTCGTCCATGATTACGGATTGCAACATAAAGAAGTGCTCCCACAATTCCAAAGATTGCTCCGGAAGCACCTGCTGATACCGCATAGCTTCCCTGACTCACATCAAACCATGCCGATACGAGATTTCCCATCAGTCCGCTTCCAAGATAAATGAGCAGAAAACGGATCTTTCCAATCTCTGGTTCTAGGCTGTAACCGATGACCAGCAGCATCACCATATTGTTCATCAGATGACTGAATCCAAAATGCAAAAACATACTGGTAATCAGTGTATAATATTGTTCTCCGTTCATGAGATACGGAACATACATTGCTCCGTGTTCCATCATAAATGCGGAATCCTCAGTCATACCCATAAAAGACAGTCCGAGGAAGATCAGAACATTCGCTGCTGCGATTGCAATTGTACAAATTGGTAATTTCTTGTAATTTCTCATAGGAAAATTCTCTCATTAATTTTCTGTAATGTCAACGTTATTCTGCAAGATTTTACTCATCAAACTCTACGATCAGATAGTATCCTCTGTCCGTATGTTGTATTTCTTTGATCACGCCCTGTCTTGCATGAATACGCTCGGATGTCTTGTAAATTCCAGACATTGCAACTGCTGGTTCCACTACATAAGTAAACAGGTTCGTATTCGGACTTCTCTCTGTTACTTCCACCTGCTGGCCTTCTTCCACCAGCCCCTGTCTTTCCATTTTAAATCGTTCCTGTCTCACGACAAACCGCCTCCTGTCTCTGATATTCCAGCCGGGATTTTTTCCGGCATCATTCCTGTCAGTACAGTATAACACTAGAGATCTTCTTCTTCAATATACAGCCCGTCCCAGTCTCCCCACTTTGGTTTTCTGCGTCTGTGAAGAAAACGCTTCATCGGTGTCCACAGGTTTTCTGTCTCACGAAGTATCGTACTTCCCATTTCCTGGCTTGCGATCCAGTCATGTTCTGTCCGGTCAAAATATGTGCTTCCTTCCTTTTCTTCCTCCGTTCCCAAATCTGTATTTTTATCCTCTGCCAAAACATTTTCTTCCTCTTCTTTTACACACTCCTTTATAATCTGTTCCAGACTGTAATTTTCCTTCATAGTCTCTTTATGCAAAAGGAACACGATCTGGACACATTCTTTATCCTGATAATCTGCACATTTCACCAGATATTCGCTCAGATGGTGAAATCCTTCCCACAGACTTTTTTCTTTCGGTGGATAATAACAAAAATAATACTTTTCTTCTGTGTAAAAAATATACTCCGGATCCATCAGAATACAATTCACATTGAGAAGATACCTTTCTACTTCTTTCACGACACGCAAAATAGATTTTAGCAATATTTTTATTTCTTCTCCACTCATCGTATGCTTTTCATAGAGCGCTTTCATGGACACTTTTCCACTCACATCATAATCATAACAGCTTTTGTCATCCATTCCCCGTCCATGCATTTCCAGCAGTCCTTCCACCTGATTTTCTTCCAGCATTTTATTTTGATAGTCCTCTGTATAAGGGACTGACTCTTCTATCGTAATCTTACGTTCCATTGACGAACTCCTTTATTTTCTTAATATCCCGAAGCTTTTTCTCCGGTTCTGTAATTGCCGCACGTTTTTCCACACTGACTTTCATCTTCCTCCATGTTCCCTGTGCCCGGACACAGACTTCATCTTCTTCCACCGTAACCTGTCCCTGGATTGTAGATAATAAGATACACTTTCCATTCACACAACTTTGAAAAAGTGTTTCCAGTTCCGCCACATCTGTCCCGCTTCTATCTCCAGATCCAGTTTGTGAATCCGTTTTTTCTCTCGCTTTATTACTGCCGACTACCGCTGTCTCATAAGCTGCTCCCGCAATTATATTCTTGTCATGGTAATAAAAAAATGCATAGATACTGCTCATGACCAGCAACATAATGATTGGCGTTAAAAAAGACATCTCTACTGTATAACCTCTCACGCTGCACCTCCCTGCTCTGCCAGCATCAGAATATATCCAAGAGTCAAAAAAGGGAAAAATGGCATCGCCTTCACCCGTCCGCGAAATGCCAATATCACAGAACAGACTCCACTTGTAAAAAATGCTGCTGCCAGCACTCCCACAACTTTCCAAAACCCCAGATATCCTCCAAGAATCATAATTGCCACACTGTCCCCATAACCGATTGCTTCTTCTGTCACTTTACTGACAAGAAGGAACAGCACTCCCACTCCGATTCCTGCACAGATTCCAGCAAGATCACCTACATTCGTCTGTTCCATCTTTTCCAGGAATACTCTGATCTGATAAAGATCCACTATTTTCCAGAAGACTGTCAATATTCCCCACAACGTCAGAACTTTTCTGGAAACTTTTTTATTTCTAATATCTGACACAGACAGCCCGGTTAGGATTACTAGCACAAATATATCGACCATTCTATTTATATTTCCCACATCTTGTACCTCTTCCCATTCTACTTGTCATTCCCGGCATTCTACTTTCCACCACATTTTGAGCATGCGCGCTTTCCCGGTACTTCAGAAATTCTCGCTGTATATACGGTACGCTTTAATCCGCTGCATGTCAGTGAATTATGATACCGGTCACCCTGATCAGTAATATACACACTTCCACCCATACTGCTGCCATGAACACATTTCTCACAGGCATGATACTTTCCGCCATTTTCATTACGAAGACTATTAAGTTCCGATGACGCCGCCGCATGGATCGACAGGTCCAGATGCGTACAATGTGGATTTTTGTGATAGACAACTCCTGTATCCGTTACATATACAATCTGATCATCTTCTTCACCAACCCCTCCTGCCTCATAGCCGGTCCATGCCTTGATCCTCATAGTTTCCTTATAAGAAATCGGCGCTATAGAAAAGCCCGGAACCGGAATCCGCACCTGATAAGATGCCTGAATTTCTCCAATTCCCGTAAACGGCGACAAATAAGATTGATTGCAATTGATTCCTGAGCTGCCACCTTCTACAATGCTTCTCTCTAACCGTTCTGCTCCAATAGAATTTACAACATCACGTTCCAGATTTGACGGAATCACTGCCGGGACTTCTACTGCCTGCACTGCAAGCTTCTTTCCCGCTTCCTGAAGTCCGCTTCGCACAGCCGTCTGCACGGATAACAGCTCCAGCAGTAATACCAATGCCAGCGTCGCAAAAAAGAAGATTGGTACTGCCATGGCAGCCTCCACGGTAATGCTTCCTTTTTTTCGGGTGGATGCAGATGCCCTTCCTGTATGCTTGGATTTGTATATGCTGGATAATAAAGGGATATCTTTATCTGAGTTCATCGAATCTTTCTCCTTTCATTTTTTATGTTTTCAGTTAGCAGAAATTTTATAACTCCCGGTAGGGGGAGCGGAAGGACATCTGCACCCACCCGTTATTGATTCATTTCGTTATCGATTCATTTCGTTTTTAATTGTATCCAAAATATGTCGGAAAATCGTACATAATCCCACGACGCAGATTGCATGTGCTGTGAAATTCTACTCTGCTGATGCAGGCATCTGCCCGAAAAAATGTCTGTCCATATCGTATCTTTAAATTTTGTTCCACCATATCTAATGTACGCATCCCAACTTCATCCTGGGATTTCAGGAACAACAGCATGCGAAGGTATTCCCGATAGGCAAGTCCGCTTTCCATATCTTTACCACTATCTGCTGCCACATTTTCTCCTGCACTGCCAAGCTGCATCAGTCCGGAAAGGCTTAGTTTCCAATCCTCTGCGTTCTTTACAAGTGGTACTTTTCCTCCACTTATCAGCGTTCTAATATCCATGATTGCTTCACCATAAGCCCATGCAAGTAAAATTCCCTGCGCGGCACCCTCTGACAGTTCCGGAAGTCCAATCACCGTACATAATGTAAGCGCTGCCGCCTCGGCTTCTGCTTTCTTTTCTGAATCCGTCTGGATATATGCATAATCTGGCACAAATCGGACCATAAGAAGCTTACTGGCAACTGTCTCCATATTTTCTCTGTCGCTGGCATGGCCTTCCAGAATATATTCCAGTTCATAGTCCAGACTCCCCGCACCTGCCATGTCACCAAGATTCCCATTGCCGAAGTCTTCATTAGCAGAATCTCCTCTGACAAAATCTCCACCGACAGAATCTCCACTGTTATAATTTCCATTGCCAGATTGCAGGCTATCTGAAGCCATCTTGAAATGTTCCAACACGTACTCTCCAAACAGTAATTTACTGATTGTACTTCCCGATCCTGCTACATCTGAGAAATCTCCATATCCCTGATTTCGTTTTCTATGAGATACCATTTCCGATAACGTAATACTTTTCTTTGACATTACACGTCCCTTTGGCATAATCAGATCTACAAGAGGCATGCTTTTTAATTTCGCCACATGCGATAAGGGATTCTCTTCCTCTGGAAATTCCTCCTTCTGCGACAACAGCTCCTGTAATTCCTGTTCCGTTTTTGCCCCGTCCCTTTCATAATTTTGTAAAGCCTCCTCTCCTGCTTTCCATGTATCTGTCTGTCCAACCAGTTTCTTCACCTTATCCAGTCCGTATTTATTTTCCATATATGCCGTCACCTGCTCGTAAAATGCACTGGCACCTTGGTCCGTCAATAGCTGAATTCTTGTAATTTCCTGATTCATCCCGCCTGCTCCGTAATAGGCCAGCCGTTCCTTTAACAATTCTTCACTGTAACTGCCCGTCTCATAACTTCCTTCCAGTGCAAAAATTCCGTAGACTTCCCAGAGTTCCTTCTGATACTCTGCAAATATGCTTTCCACCGCCCGTGTCATATCTGCTCTTCTGTAATTTTTTACATTCTGTAAAGAGGCACTTTCCAGCATTGCTCCGGCAAATGAAATAAGTAAAATAAGACATTATAGTACCCGACTAGGACAACCTCGCTACTACCCTCTTTTTCCATGTACGCCATGCACACTTTCCACCTTTCCCTGTATTTATCGTACTATTTATCCACATATTCTTACGCCATACACCTTGTACCCATCCCATAATAAGGGGTGAATATTCCAACCAAAATTAAGATAATTTCCACAACTCCGACTCCGTCTTTGTTTTCCAATGTTTCTCTCACTCTGTGTTTTAAATACCAAACTCTCCACATAATTAATCCTCCCGCTTTCTCTATTCTTGCTTCTCTACACCCGCTTTTCTATTCCGTCATATCTTCTGTGGCATATTTTTATATTTTTACAATGCCTACATTTGTACGGTAAAAAATGCCGGGACTACAACAATCACAAGCACCTCTGCCAGCATCAGAAACATCGGAAGCAATAGCTTTGTTCCTGCTTCTTCCCCGAGCCGTCTTGCTCTTGCTTTTCGCTCTTCAAAAGACTGGATTGCTTCCAGCCGAAGCAGGTCATTTAGACCTTTTGTACCTTTTCTCAGGTTTTGTGACAGCAATGCACCAAATCTCATATATTCCTGTGTCCCGCATCTTCTTCCGAATTTCTCATAACATTCTGCTTCCGGAACACCGCCATCCATCTGTCGGCATGTATACTTCATTTCTTCATAAACTGCACGCTTCCCTTGCTGCTTTATCCGCGAATCGTAATCATTTACAATCTTTCTCCATGCTTTGCGGACCGTCATTCCTGCGCCTAAAAGTAATGTCAGCTTACTGATGACTTCCGGATAATCCAGACACATCTGTTTTTGTCTTGCCTGTTTTTCTTTTATCTCGTTCTGCTTGTCCAGCGCAAAAAACAGCACGGAAATCACAACTGCAGCCGCCATAATTACTGCACCTCTCCAGTTCATTACCGTATAAAAATATATTTCCTGTCCGTCCACCTGTTTCGGCAATGTTAACGTCCCGGATTCTCTGGTATCCTGATCTTTTTCTGCCACTGTCCGGCGCACCTTTTCTAATAACGCTCCATCACTTCCGGTCATTCGTGGATAGACCATTGCCATACATTCATACAGTACCTGTTTTTCTACATCTTCCCGATACGTCAATATGGCTGTCAGCTTCACCGGTGTCCCTTCACTTACAAGCTTATCTTCCTTTAATTTTCCGTAAATATTGATCACATCATAGCGGTCAAGCTTCCATGTAACGTCGATCGGCTTTCCTGGAATCTCGGTCAGAAGATTCAAATCCCGGTCCACATGATCCAGACTTACATTCTCCCCCAGAATCAACGAATCCATTTTCTTTACTGCCTGCTTTAATACCTGACTGATTTCCTGTTCTCCATAGGCCTGCTCTGTTACTTCAATCGGAATTTCCCCCAATACTCGGTCTTTTCCCTCTACACGCAGTTCTTCCGTCTTCTTCCCTTTGCCATAAGTTTTTCTTGTGATCTCCTCTACATTTTTTTTGTAGGCACTATTGTAATCCCAGATAAGAGCTGCAACTCCCACCGCAAACACCATCAACATGATTCCGATACTCAGACTTCGATCTCGATGATCTTTCGCCCAAGCCCGTATGCGCCCAAATATATGATCAGACATCCTGTCATCACTCCTCTTCCTGCTATATTTCCGTAAAGATTTCCCATAAATTCCGGAAAACTGACAGTCATATAAAGTACAATTCCAAAAGGAATGACCGACATCACCTGAAATTCATATTTTTTCGCCGCCAGCATTGTATCAATTTCCCGTTTCACATCAATTTTGTCTCCAATCTGATCCGCTGTATTGCGGATAATAGACATCAGATTTCCTCCGCTTCTCTTGGCCGTGACAAAGACTCCGGCAAAGCTTTCCACATCTGGAAGCTTTGTTCTCTCGGACAGTTCTTCTACTGCCTGTTCCACCGGTACCTGTACCCGAATCTGCCTGACCATGATTTCCAGCTCACGTAGAATTGCCGCATCATCAGAGTAAAAAACCTGCATCTCTTTCAGGCTCTCTTTCACTGCATTTTCCACAGAATATCCTGTATTCAGTAAAGAGGAAAATGTCTGTATCAGTTCTTTGAACTGTACTAGAAATTCCTGTTCTTTTCGCTTAATGCATTCGTCCAGAAGCTGTATGTAATACCACACGCCTGCCGGAATCAACAATATAACTGCCACCCATGAGCGATAATATATCCATGCCGTTCCTGTCACAATAATGATGACCTTCAAGATCATTTTTACATATTCACACTTCTTTATATCCTGCTGCCAGTAACTTCTGTGTATGAACCAGGTCATCCATTTTTCTCCAAGTTCCCTGAATTTTCCCATCCTTTTCTCCTGTCTCTTCGAATCTGTACAGTGGACTCACCAGAATCTCACCGTCCTGATAATCCAGGATTTCTGAAACCTCCAGAACTTTACGGCTTTTATCTCTGAGTCTTCCAAGATGCACAATAATGTCGATTCCTGATGCGATCTGTCTCTGAACTGCCCCCAGAGGAAGATCCATTCCCATCAGCACCATGCTCTCCAGCCTAGAAAGCATGTCCTTAGGACTATTGGCATGACCGGTACTAAGACTTCCATCATGACCGGTATTAAGTGCCTGCAGCATATCAATTGCTTCGGCTCCGCGAACTTCCCCGACAATGATGCGATTTGGTCTCATCCGAAGCGCCGTCCGAATTAATTCGCGTATAGTAATCTCACCTGTTCCCTCAAGATTGGCGCATCTCGCCTCAAGAGTTACCAGGTTTGGAATATCCAGAATCCGTAGTTCTGCGTTGTCCTCAATTGTAATGATTCTTTCATCCTTTGGTATGTATTGCGATAAAGCATTCAGGAATGTGGTCTTGCCTGATCCGGTTCCTCCACTGATGAATATGTTGTAGCCTGCCCTAACAAGCTTTACCAGAAATTCTTTTACTTCCCGGCAGATAGAACCCCACCGGATCAACTGTTTCATTGTAATTGCTTCTTTTGGAAATTTTCTTATGGTTACTATGGGCCCATTTAAAGCGATGGGCCCCAGTACCACATTTACTCTCGACCCGTCCGGAAGTCTTGCGTCCACGATTGGAGATGCTTCATTTACGATTCGATTGGATCCTGCAACGATCTGTTGAATGACATCTTCCAGCTTCTCCCGCGAAACAAACCTTTTCCCGGATCTGATCAGTTTTCCTTCCTTCTCCAGAAATATATTCTCAGTCCCGTTAATCATAATCTCCGTGATCTTATCATCTTCCAGAAATTCCTGAAGAAGATCAAATTTCCGGAATGCATTAAATAATTCTCTGCCAAGCTCCGCCTTTTTCCCAAGCGGTATATATTCTCTGCCGGATGCCTCGTCCAGCACGCGGTGAATCAACTCCGTCAGCTCCTCATCCGGAATATCTCTGGACAGATCCAGTTCCTCCAGAATCCTCGCATGAAGCTGTTCCGCCTGTATCATGTGCGTTGCTCCTTTCGTATGATCTTACGTCTGACATCCTCGTAGCCCAGAAGTTCCAGTTCTGCCTCGAACTGCGCCACCTTCGCCTCTGCGACCGGCTCATCAATCGTAAGCATGTGAATCTCATTACAGATCCGAAGCACCCGGTAAATGTCCCGAACGCCTTCATCCATATCCAGAATCACGATTTCATAAATACTTTGTTCTATAATTTTCTGTATCAGCCTGATCCACTCTTCCGAGTCAATCTCCTTAATGTCTTCGGATACAGGCATCGGTACTATATAATCCAGATTTTCCGAGTGTCTCACAATAGTTGTAAGTACCGTTCCGATATTGCTCTGTTCCTGCCTTGCATAGTACAGGACATCTGCCAGTGTCTGTGTTCCTTCCGGAAAATGTCCACCTTCTCCACCGTAAGTTTCCATTCCCAGATACAATACATTTGCCTCCTTTGCCAGTTTTCTTCCAAGCCGGATTGCATAGGTTGTCTTTCCAATTCTTCTCACCGGAGAATATACCGCAATTACTCTGCAGTTCTTTTTACCGGTAATCTTTAAAAATATCTGCTTCTCGTCTCCTGACATGCTGCACTGACGAATCATTTCCGCCAGGATCTGATCTCCCGGCTGGTATTTGTAGATCGGCACCTCCCGGTTTTCCAACGCCACCTCTCTTTCTGGTGCGATTACAAATACCATACCGGCTTTTACCTGTTTTCTGGAATCTTCCGGATACTCCGAAGATATGAACAGAAAATCAATCTTCTCTTTCTCCTGTATAGCCAATACATAAGAAAGATCACTGCATGTCCTGACACGGACCGCCAATTCTTTCTGTCTTGTAAGATACTGTGCAAACGCGGAAGCAAATTTTGTCTCTGGATCACAGATTACCAGATTTTTGCTCTCCACATATTATCCCTCCTCTTCTTGTGTGTTCTCTCGTTATCTTCTTAGGAATTCATGACCGGAATAAATGGTCGAATAACATTGAATTACTTTGAATAACTTGAATGGTTATGTCTTGCCAACTAGAATATAACAATCAGATGTCTTGGATTATAGACAGGCTTTTCCCTTTTGTCTATCCCTTTTTTAGAAAATGTAAAACTTTGTGCAACATAGATAGATTTGTTTTTATCAATCATTGAAAATCATCTGGAAACAGTTATAATATATCCATAGAATTTTAAAACTTACCGACTTTATCTCACTTGAAAGGAGTCCATATTATGGAGTTCAAATTCTTAAAATTACGCGATTTACAAGGTAAAACTCCTTCATTTCCTGCTGCGGGCGAAGTACACATTATCTATGTGCCGGAACCGGATGACAGCAACTTGCACAAAGCAGGTGCCGGGCGTGCCATGATCAGAGAAATCCTTTCTTATTATCTGTGTATTGACAAAGGTCTGGTATGCCTGCATGAATCCAGGCATGGCAAACCCTATCTTGCCTCTCCAGCAATCGGACGGAATCTTTATTTTAATATTTCTCATACCGAAGGCTACCTTGCATTTGCAATGTCAACCTCTACACCACTAGGTATTGATATTGAAAAAGTTGACAGAAATGTCAGGCTTCAATCGCTGATGGGACGTTTTTTTCACGCGGAGGAAATTAAAAAATTTCTTGATTACTCTGACGAAGAGCGCGTAAAACATTTTATCCATTATTGGACTTTGAAAGAATCCTTCGTAAAGGGACTTGGAACGGGTATGACAACTTCTTTCACTTCTTTTTATCTTACGAAGGAATCCGAACGTACATTTTACGTCACTCCGGATAAAAAAGAACTCCAGGACGAATATTCATCCTGGAGAATCACTTCCATTCTTGCTCCCAAAGGGTTTATCTGTAGTGTTGCTTACCGGCTCTCATAAAAGGCCACACCATATAGCAGGGCAACCCCCGGGACTCCTAATGTTCCGGAGGCGGCCATTGTTATTGGATTCAGCCCCACCCTTACCGGAATTTCTTTTGACACGAAGAATCCATTTATCACAAGAATCAACATCACCCCGACTGCCATACGGATCAGAAAATTTATCATAAAATTCGAACATCTCTGTGACATATCCAAGCCTCCTTCTATTTTCATATATATCCTTGTTAAGCTTACCATATGACATATTTTAAAATATCCCCGTCTGATTTTTATTCAGAAATGCTGTTTCATTTCATAGGTTTAATCTTAAAAATCAGTATTATTTATATAGCATACTATTTTTACCCCACATGTTTTTCTATTTAAAAAAAAGGATCTCCTCCCGGAAATCCTCTCATCTGCTTCCCTATTCTGCCGATTTTTTAAGAATATCTGATTCACAATTCAATCTCTATCTTGCGATTCGATCTCTTGTATTGGTGATAAGCCACTCCTGCTGCATCAAACATACGCATAGATGCCTGTACAGCTGTGCTTCCATCATATTTGTTACAGTCGTAGATAACTTCTTTGATTCCACTTTGAATGATTGCTTTTGCACACTCATTACATGGGAAAAGAGACACATAGAGCTTTGCTCCTTCCAGACTTCCTCCACGGAAATTCAGGATCGCATTCAGTTCACTGTGTACTGTATAGACATATTTTGTCTTTAATGGATCTTCTCCTTCTCTCACCCACGGGAACTCATCATCTGAACAGCCCTTCGGCAGTCCATTATATCCCATAGATAAAATCTTATTATCCTGACTGACAATACAGCACCCAACCTGAGTATTCGGGTCTTTGGATCTAAGTCCAGATAGCTTTGCTACTCCCATAAAATACTCATCCCAGTTGATATAGTCTTTACGTTTATCACTCACTGCTGCTTCCTCCTATTTCGTTCCGAAAATACGATCTCCAGCATCACCAAGTCCCGGAATAATATACTTATGCTCGTTGAGTTTTTCATCCAGAGCACCGATATAAATATCTACATCCGGATGCTCTTTCTGCATACGTTCTACGCCTTCCGGAGCTGCTATAATACACATGAAACGAATATGTTTCACACCTTTTTCCTTCAACATCTGAATTGCTGCTACGCTTGAACCTCCTGTTGCCAGCATAGGATCCACAACAAATACTTCCCTCTCATCACAGTCTGCCGGAAGCTTACAATAATATTCCACTGGTTCATACGTTTCCGGATCTCTGTAAAGACCGATATGACCTACTTTTGCAGCCGGGATCATGCTCAGCATTCCATCGACCATTCCCAGTCCTGCACGTAAGATCGGTACAACTGCCAATTTCTTCCCACTTAATTCTTTTCCAACCATCTTACAGATTGGTGTCTCGATCTCTACATCCTGTAATTTCAGATCTCTTGTTGCCTCATAACACATAAGAGCCGCAATCTCCCCAACAATCTCACGGAACTCCTTGGAACCAACTTCTTTTCTGCGGATATAATTCACTTTGTGCTGGATCAGCGGATGATCCATAACCTGTACTTTAGACATGTTTTTCTCCTCCATCTCATGACATGTTTATCAGATTTTTTAATATCCGGCACACATCTGATTTGATCTGCACCACATAAAGAGCCATCAGGCATCTATCACATGATGTCCTGCTGCCTTTAGCAATCGATTCATAATTGCACTGCCGATTCCTCCGGCTGCAAATGATTCACTATATATATACTCTACTTCAGCATCATCGAACTCGCGCAATACCGCATACAAATGATTGGCGATAGTTGCTTCGTCTGCCCTTGTTCCTATGCTTTTCACTACGTCTGCCTTGTATCGGCCTACAGTCTCTTGTGTTCCGATCACACCGACTCTGTGTCCTTTAGCCATACGCTCTGCAGACATCTGGTTGATCGCATCGATCACAAGTTCCATCGGTCCCTCCACAATACTAAGATCCGCTTTCGGAGCATAATGTCGATACTTCATCCCCGGAGCTTTCGGTTTCACTTTGCTGTCCGGCGTGATCAATGTTCTGTCAATGTCTACTTCACCGATAAGTTCTGTGAGCATCTCCTTTGTAATCGCACCAGGGCGTAAAATCATAGGCGGTGCTACGGTCATATCCAGAATGGTAGATTCAACTCCAATATCTACTGCTCCTCCATCTAAAATCATCTCGATCTTACCGCTTAAATCTTCTTCTACATGCTCAGCTTTCGTCGGGCTCGGACGTCCTGAAGTATTCGCGCTTGGCGCAGCAATATACCCGCCGCCCGCATCGATTAAAGCGCTTGCGATCTCATCACTTGGCATACGTACTGCAACTGTATCCAGACCTCCTGTTGTCTCATATGGCACTTCCTCTGTCTTCTGGAAAATCATTGTAAGCGGTCCCGGCCAGTAAGCATCAGCCACTTTATAAGCAACTTCCGGAATAATATCTGCAATCTTATCCAGTGCTCCCATATTCGTAATATGCACGATCAGAGGATTATCCGAAGGTCTGCCCTTTGCCGCATAAATCTTGGTTGAAGCGGTCTTATTCAAAGCATCAGCACCGAGACCATATACTGTTTCCGTTGGAAACGCTACCAGTCCACCTTCTTTTAAAAAGTCTCCGGCCTGACCAATAATCTTCTTTCCTTCCTCTGTATTAAGTTGTTCTTTTGTAATTTTTTCTACTATTGTCTTCATGTTTTTTATTATACTACACCTGTTATCACTTTCCAAATATTTTTTCGAACCAAATCACGTCTGTCTGGCTATTCATTCTATGTACCATCGGCAGCATTTCTCAGATACTCGTCAATTCCTGTTGCGATTGCCTTGGCGATTTTTTTCTGATAATCTTTTCCCGCTAGAAGCTCTGCTTCTTGTTGGTTGCTCAGGAAACCACACTCTACGATGATTGTCGGCACCTGAGTCCTCCTGAGCAGGTAATATGTATCATTGGCCTTTTCCTGCCTCGTATTCTCACTGTCCGCACCAAGAAGCGCCTGCTGCATCAGCTTTGCCGCTGTATGCCCTTCTGCTGAATGGGAATAATAAAATACCTGTGCACCATGTATTTCCTCTTCGTGATAACTATTCTGATGAATGCTGACCGCAAGCCCCGGAGCCTTTTCATTTATCAGATCAACTCTCGCTTTCATATCCTGTATTTTGGAATTTCCGGAAGTTTCTCCTGCGAGCATTTGATCTTTTTCCCTGGTCATAACAACTTGATAACCTTTATTCTTCAGTTCTTTTTCCACTTGTTTTGAAATCTTAAGGTTGATATCTTTTTCCAGGACTTCATTGATACCAACCTTTCCCGGATCACTTCCCCCGTGACCACTATCTATAACAACAAGATCCATCTTCCGCTCTTGTTCACTTTTCACCTGATCCGATTGTACATATTTTTCCAGATTTCGGCTGACGGTATAGATTCCTGCCAGCGCCAGAAGTAATACTAACAATTCAATTTTCTTGCGCACTTCCTGAAACCTCCAAAACTTCGTATATTTCACCAAAGCACCTGTTTGTTTCAGTATATGAATTATCCCATCTGTTCATTCAAAAAAAGAAAGACCAGAAAGTAATCTCACTCTCTGATCTTTCATCACTCTAATTTACATACTTCAAAATCAAATCCCAGATATCTGAACTTTCCTGTCCTAATGCCCATGCGGCAGTACCTGCAAGCTTATTCTCCTTCATGAGTTGAAGCTTCGGCTCAATCGAGGTTGCATCCTCCAGCCAGATTTCATATGTTACACCGTCAGCTTCCCAGGTCGCATAATTATTCCCGGTTGTTTCATCTAATGTTGTTTCTGCACCTGCCTGGCTGATCTTATCTCTGGCTGTAGACATTCCCAGTGCTTCACTTGTCACCTTCATCGGATAATCGGCTGCTTCTGTTCCTGCCTCCTGATTCAGTTCTTCCTGTGTTTTCGGCGTTTCCGACCACAGTCTTGTAAAGAACGGAATCCCATTGATCACTTTCTCTGCCGGTACTTCTTTGATCGTCTCCTCAATTCCTTCTTTTACAAATTCATAAGAAGATACGGAACCTGCTTCCAGTGAACTTCCATTATGCTCATCATATCCCATAATAATGACATAGTCTGCCATAACGCCCTGTTCTTTGCGATTGTACTGCTGATTATATCCCTTAGGAACATAATTATCCACCGAAAGTACGATACCATTTTGTCTGCATTTTACAGACAGTTCTCTGATAAATTGTATATAATGAACTCCACAATCTTTTGAAATCTTTTCAAAATCTACATTAATGCCGTCTATTCCGACCTGCATCACTGCTCCTATCAATTGATTGATAAGATTCTCTCTTCTCGAGCTATAACTAAGTAATTGAAGTGATTCATCATTGGATCCGATTCCCCCATCGAAATCCCTGATAGCGGCCCACACTTCCAGGCCTGCCTGATGTGCATAATTTACATAATCTGTTGAAGCAATCGATTCAAGATTCCCTTCTGTATCCTTCACATGGAACCATGTCGGCACAATTGTCGTTAACCCCTTACTATCTGCAAGTCTCTGCTGCAAACCGCTATTGGCGGTACTGTTGGTTACGTTATGCCATGCCATATTAATAGTATAATCCTTCTTGATACTGGTGTATTCCGGTTCCGTAAAATCGCGGGTAACATTCTTAGTTTTTTCATTCTTCAATGCATTTTTCTTCACATATCCGATATACCCGTCTTTTGTAAGAATCTTTTTCCAGTTCTGTTCATTCTCCAGAACGATCACTTCATCTTTTTTCTTCACATCTGTCACAATCGGGCTCTTAACCCCACCGCGATATCGAACCTGTGTATCTGACTTCACTGTTGCAACCTGTTTCTTTCCCCAGTCACAAGTAATCATCACCCGGTTCGGACTATCATATACTTCATAATCTATATTCGTATATTGCTGAATAAAATCTAATGCGACATAAGTTGTGTTTCCTTCTGTCTTCAGGATAACATAATCTTCACTTTTCTTTTCTTTGGAAACACTGTAATCTTTGCTTCCGATTTCCACAGTTACAATATCTGTCGGCAGTGTGTACAAAAGCTTGTTCTCATTGGCATCCCAGTAAAAACGGCTGTTGATATAATCTCTTACAACTTCATATTGCACATACGCTTTCCCATCCGATATCATTCCGTGAGGTTCCACAATCTGATCATCTACCGTAATAGCCATCTGACTATCGTTTTCAATTCCATAATATTTTTTTACATCCATCCGTTCCTTTGACGGACTGTACTTCTTCCACAGAAATGCTCCTGCAATTGCGGCTATCCCAAGTATGATCAATAATAGAATCATCAATCCTACACGTCTTTTTCGCTTGCGTTTTGTCTGCGCTTTTCTTGCTGCCGGCCGTGCCGCCTGCTTTTTCTGATTCTTAGAGATCTTTTCTGCCTTCTGCGGTCTCTTCTTCGGTCTCTCCTGACCATCTTCTGGTATCGGACGTCTCTTCTTCGGTCTCTCCTGACCGTCTTCCGATGCCGGACGTCTCTTCTTCGGTCTCTCCTGACCGTCTTCCGATACCGGACGTCTCTTCTTCGGTCTCTCCTGACCGTCTTCCGATACCGCCGGTCTTTTTCTCACCTTAGATTTTCCCGCTGATGATCCTGCATTTCTCGCTCTGCGGCGTTCTCTATCTTCTACGGCTGCCTTTCCTGACAAAGTTTCCGCATTCTCCCGACTTGCTTGTCCTCTCGCTCCGCCCTCAGTCTCCGTGCGGCCGGATGACTCCTGGCGTCGCTGATTCTGCAGATTGCTGGCGCTTTTTGCCCACTCCGCTTTTTTTCGCGAATCTGTGGTTCTCTTGATTTCCTTTTCGTCCATGCTGCACCTCCTACTCGCTATTATAACAAACGAGCGGACATGCGTCATCCTTTTTCGACAAATTCAAGCCTTGCTTATGAGGGTACTTACACACTTTTTTCAAGAATGCCTCATCTATCTTGTTCCTGCATCTCTACATCATCAAAACACAATTCTTTTATATCTCCATTATCATTCAACACATAATCCCGCATATAGACTGCATCCTCCCTCACAATGTGAGCCTGCACAATCTGCATGGGACTTGCCGGCACCCCGTTCATTAACATATATACTCCCTTTTTTTCATAACCTGCCAACTCTGAAAAAAGACTTTGATAATTCCTTTCTCTGGGGTCCCCCATGACTTTACCTCCTCCTCAATAATGCACTTCCCCGGTCGCATTGTCTTCGAAATCTGTATATGACAAACCAGAAGGATAAAATGCCGTGATACATTATCCCACATATCCAGACACGTCCACTTTTCTGCTAGAAAACAGCCGTGCATTACTATTCAACTATCTGTTGCTTTGTTACTTATCTGATTGATTTTTTCATGATCTGTTGTTATTTAATTGTTATTTGATTGTACTCTAATTGTTATCTGATTTTTTCTGATTGTTGTTTTTATCTGATTGTTATTACTCTTGAATCTTTGCGCGGAATTCGCGCTATTTCTCGAATTCTTATTCTGATTGGCTAGATACTGTTAAGAATTACTTTTTAAGAAATATGTTCTAAAAATATAGTTACCAGGGAAAACTATTTTCTAGTATGGTCATTATAATGGATACTCTTTTTAAAAGCAAGCACTTTTTTGATTTTATATTTATTTTATTGAACAAAAAACTTTTTCTATGCTATACTATGTGAAAGGAAGTGATAAATATGAAGATTGAAAAATTAAGTGACAATCAGATACGCTGTACATTAACACGCGCAGATCTGGCCGAACGTCAGCTCCAACTCAGCGAACTGGCTTATGGTACAGAAAAAGCGAGATCACTTTTCCACGATATGATGCAACAGGCAGCACAGGAATTTGGTTTTGAAGCAGAGAATATGCCATTGATGATCGAGGCAATCCCTTCTTCCTCAGATTCAATCGTGCTGATCATTACTAAAGTCGAGGATCCAGAGGAACTCGACACGCGTTTTTCTAAATTCGCACCTCTTCCGGGGCAGGATGGAGATTCTTCCCGTCAGGGACTCCCTGACAAACTGGAAGGTGCTGAATCTCTTCTTGATCTGCTTGGCAAAGTCAAAGAGAAGATTAATGCTGCACAAAGTTCTTCCAAACCTGAAAATCCAGTCAGCTCTTCATCAGAATCTCTAGATGATCCTGAAACTGAAGCTTTGGAGAATGAAATACCAAAAGACGCTGCACCTAAGAAACCTGCAATCCGTCTGATTTCATTTGCCTCTATGGATAATGTCCTTGCGGCCTCACGATTACTTGGAAATATGTACTTTGGTGCGAACACTTTGTATAAAGATACTGCCGAAAATATTTATATCCTTGCGATGACTCAGTCAGAACATACACGAAAGGATTTCAGTCGACTCTGTAATATGTTATCTGAATACGGTACATTAGAGAAGACCTCCGGCGCTACAATTGCTTTCCTCGGAGAGCATTGCAAAGTACTACTGGAAAATGATGCAGTACAGCAACTGGCTAATGTTTAAACAAAACTAAGAAAAATCTTTCAGGTTTATGCCTGACAATAAAAAGCGGATTCCAATTGGAGTCCGCTTTTTATTGTTCTATTTTCTGTTGTTCTGCAAATCTAATATTACTCACCAAGTTTTGCATTAATTGTTGCATTCAGTTTCTCAACAAGAAGATCTGAATCAATTCCGTGAACATATGCAGCATCTGCAAGTGATTCTCCGATAGAACTTGGGCATCCGATGCAATGCATTCCTAATCCTGTAAGAACATCTACAATTTCAGGGCACTGCTCATAATATGTCTGAAGCAGTTCTCCCATAGTCATTTCCTTTGTAACTCGTGCCATGTGTGCACCTCCTTTTCTTTTACGTTTTCTTATTATAATTGCTTTTCACCATTGTGTAAACATTTTATGACAATTTTCCATTAAAATTTGATTTTTTAAAAGTCAATACGTTTGCCGATTTTTTTCGACAAAATACTATTTTTATCATAACTCCACAAAACATTCGTTCTTTTATTTACCTTGAATTATCCCCAGTTTCCACACCTTTTTATGTGGATAATGTGGAAAACTTTTAGAAATCATGTATTTTTCCACCTTTTTTCACGTTTTTAGTGTGGAAAACTTGGATAACTCAATGTGGATAAATTTTTAACTATTTTTCAACAATCAAATTTTTTATACATTTTTGTCTATTTTGTATATCCGGCAATTTTTCACTTACTTAATCTGTTCTTTTATGCTTCTGTTCAATATGCACCAATTTAAAGTAATCTTCTTACTGTCAGGATTCCTTTATACGTGGCAGGCAATATCCCGATTCCTTTTCGGCTATTAATTGCATTTACAATTTGTCCGTCTCCCATGTAAATACCGACATGTCCATCATAGCAAATGATGTCCCCAGGAAGTGCTTCCGAATAACTGACTCCCCTGCCGGCACTTCGCATTTCTGAAGATGTTCTTGGAAGATTCACTCCAAAATGTGCGTAGACAGACTGCACAAAACCAGAGCAGTCAGCTCCATTTGTCAGGCTTGTGCCTCCCCAGACATATGGATTGCCGATAAACTGACATGCATAATCCACCACTGCCTGACCACTTCCGGCAGCCTCTCTCACAGCCTGAGCCTCTTCCTCTGCTTTCCTGGCCGCTTCTTCTGCCTCCGCAGCCAAACGTGCTTCCTCTTCTTCTCTAGATTCTGCATAAGAAAAAGCTTCTTTGGAATCTGCGCTTGCAGAAGCTTCTACGACTTCCTCTGCCTTCTGCTGAGCATTTCTTCCTATTATTATATACTGCGAATACACATAACCTGTAACCGAACCAGATTCAATCTTCGTCCATTCTCCAACTGGTCCTACGATTTTTGCTGCATAACCGGGATATAATTTACCCACCCATTCGCTCTGCTTTGTCGGTTCACTTCTTATATATAAAAATGATTCAACATCTGCAAAAGCCATATCTAAATACTCGCCCTTATCTTCTGGTGCCAGATAATCCTCCACCTGAATCTCTTTCTGTGAAGAATAACAATCATTCAGCACCTGCTCAATTCCCACTCCTGGCATAGTGTGATTATCCTCGATATCAGAAGCATATGCCGTAGCTGGGAAAACTCCAATAGCTCCTGTCAAGGTAACTAGGAACAATCCTTTTCTAAGAATCGAATCCATAAACTCCCTCCTTATGTTTTCTTTTCTTATCTTTTGTAAATATTACAGAATTGTTACATATGTTACGTGTTTATTATATCACGCAGCAATCCCATGTCAAGGCTATTATCCCGACTTTTTCTCATCATATTACATCCATTTCTTCACTTTTTTTACAAAATTTTACAATTAATTGTTACAAAAGTATTACATTTATAAATTAAAAGTTGACAAATGGAACATTTTTTATTATTCTAATTATAGTAACAATTATTATTATCAAGGAGGTTATCGCATGGCTACATTGAAATACAGCAGACAGCGAGCATCCATTAAAGAATATCTCGATCATACAACTGAGCATCCAACTGCTGATACTGTATATCTTCATGTAAGAGAAGAATTCCCCCGTATCAGTCTTGGAACTGTTTATCGGAATCTGAATCTGCTTGCTGACATGGGTGAAGCAATTAAGATTACCACTCCTGACGGTGGGGACCGATTTGATGGCAATACTCACCCACACTATCACGTTGTATGCACTTGTTGCAACCGGGTATTTGATCTGCATATCGACGAAGCTCACATCAATACCATGAATAAACTGGCCGAGGAGCATTTTGATGGCACGATTGATTCGCATGCAACATTATTCTATGGAACTTGTCAAGACTGTCTCACACAGAAAACATCCCGTGAGTCATAACAAACTTGTCAGTCTATTTTATCAAAAAGATAAATTTAATAAAAAATATTATTGACAATGACAAGTAATTATGCTATCTTAATATCAGTAACAATTACTAATATTGATTTAGAACTTTAAAAATAAATTCATTTACAAAAATGCAAACGAAGCTCTGAATCACAAAACTAACTTGAACAACAAAAAATTTTAATAAAAAGAAAAGGAGATTATCATTATGAAAAAATTTGTATGTACAGTATGTGGATATGTTTACGAAGGAGAGGCTGCACCAGCTGAATGTCCAGTCTGTCACGCACCAGCTTCTAAGTTCAAAGAGCAGTCAGCCGATAGAACATGGGCTGCTGAGCATGTAGTAGGCGTTGCACAGGGCGTAAGCGAGGATATCTTAGAGGATCTTCGTGCAAACTTCGCAGGAGAGTGTTCCGAAGTAGGAATGTACCTGGCAATGGCAAGAGTTGCACACAGAGAAGGATACCCAGAGATTGGTTTATACTGGGAGAAAGCTGCTTATGAAGAAGCTGAGCACGCTGCAAAATTCGCTGAATTACTTGGTGAAGTTGTCACAGACAGCACAAAGAAAAACCTTGAGATGCGTGTAGATGC
>ERZ772872.919-NODE-919-length-28337-cov-5.284421_pt1 | contig 28337 bp, 20 predicted proteins | sample MGYA00512132_ERZ772872 | MGnify/ENA primary metagenome ERZ772872 (study PRJEB29015, sample SAMEA2737724) | human gut metagenome | biome: human gut; feature: human-associated habitat; material: faeces | place: China | collected 2012 ...
AGAAGGGGGAGGCCTCGCGGTCTCCCCCTTTTTTGCGTTTGATAGAGAACTGTAATACAAGAACTTGCCTTCGTTTAGCTTGTCTTACTGTTTGGCTGTATTTTGAGTCCTTCTTTTGTATTTGCGCGATAATAACTCCCATTGGCGTTAGGGAGGACTTGATGTTTACCGTTTTTGTCTTGGGCAATATTGCTTCGGGTAAGTCGACTGCCTGCCGCTATCTCGAATCTCATGGCGCCATGCTTATCGATCTGGACGAGCTTGCCAAATCGCTGTATGTGCCAGGCTCCGATATCGTCAATGCCCTCGCGGAAGAATTTGGCTGGGATATTTTGGATGAGGAGGGCGGCATTCGCCGCAGCATCCTCGCTTCTCGAGCTTTCGCTTCTCCTGATTCGGTCGCACGGCTCAATGACCTTGTGCACCCCGTTCTCATTGAACAGCTTTCGCTTAGGATTCTCGATCCGGTTTGTTGTACGGTTTCATCTCCCCGTTATCCCTTTGCGGTTGTCGAGGTTTCTGCTCCGACTGGTTTTGAGGATGCATTTGGCTTGGCTGATGAAATTCTGGTCATCAGCGCCCCTTTGTCAGTTCGTCGCGAGCGTGCTATTCAGCGTGGCATGGAGCCATCTGATTTCGATGCCCGTTCTGCTTGCCAGCCCGATGAGTCTGCGCTGTGCAATCTCGCTACAACGGTGATTGATAATGCCGCAGGCGATAATTCGCTCTTTGAGCAGCTTGACTCATGGCTTGCATGCCATGGGTTTATAGACACTGCGAATAAGGAGGATGCCGATGCCTAAGACACGTTTCTTTGCGTGGTATCGCCTTATACCGCTGGCTGCCGTTTTTGCCTTCGGCCTTATCTCATTCGTTTACTCGTGTGCTCCTGCGGCTTTCTTTAAGCCGCTGTATCCCATTGACTACGAGGCGTATGTAAAGCAATCTAGTATTTCGCATAATCTGGATCCGTATCTGGTGTGCGCTGTCATTAAGTCGGAATCGAATTGGGATCCCGAGGCTGAGTCGAATCAGGGTGCTCAGGGATTGATGCAGCTGATGCCCGAGACTGCCCAGGATATGATCGCCAAGGGTCTTGTCGACGGTGGGGGGTATTCGGCCGACAACCTTAACGATCCCGCTACGAACATCGAGTTTGGCTGTGCGTATCTTTCGTATCTTCTAACGTATTTCAACGGGTCGACGGATAGCGCTATTGCCGCATATAACGCCGGCATGGGCAATGTGGATGGTTGGGCGCAGCAGAGCACCTCGCTTCACAATGCGATTACCTTCCCCGAGACGCAGGCTTATCTGATTCGCGTCAATAATGCCTGGGTTCGCTATAAGACGCTCTATCCCGATCGGTTCGTATAGGACTAAGCCCACCTCCTGCGTATACTGCAGATGTATGAGTTAGGAGTATCCATGGCGGAATTTGAAGTAGAACGCGTTGGTGGTGAACTTAAGCGCTTTGGCGTTGAGGGCGCTGAGGTGCCGTTTGAAGTCGTTTCTCCCTATGAGCCTGCAGGTTCTCAGCCTAAGGCCATTGAGTCGCTTGTGCAGGGTGTGAGGGACGGAGATCGCTATCAGGTTTTGCTGGGCGTGACTGGTTCGGGCAAGACCTTCACGATGGCTAAGACTATTGAGGCCCTGGGGAAGCCGACGCTGGTCATGGCTCCCAATAAAACGCTCGCCGCTCAGCTTGCGAGCGAGCTCAAAGAGTTCTTTCCCAACAACGCTGTGGTCTACTTTGTCTCGTACTACGACTACTATCAGCCCGAGGCGTATGTGCCGCAAAGCGATACATATATCGAGAAAGACTCCTCGATTAACGAAGAGGTCGAGATGCTGCGACATCAGGCGACCGCCTCGTTGCTCTCTCGACGCGATGTAATCGTCGTTGCTTCGGTGTCCTGTATCTACGGTATCGGCTCTCCCGAGGACTATGCGGGGCTGGCGCCGAATGTCGACAAGAAAGTGCCGCTTGAGCGCGATGACTTTATCCATGCACTTATCGACATTCAATATGATCGCAATGACTATGACCTAGCGCGCGGCACGTTCCGCGTGCGCGGCGATGTTGTCGACGTGTATCCGCCTTATGCCGAGCATCCGTTGCGGTTTGAGTTCTTTGGCGACGAGGTTGAGCTTATTGCCGAGATCGATGAGGTTACCGGTGAGATGCTTCGTGAGTACGAGGCCATCCCCGTATGGCCGGCATCGCACTACGTGACCGAGAAGCCGAAGGTCAAGGCGGCTCTGAAATCAATCAGTGAAGAGTGCGAGAAGCGTGTGGCCGAGCTCAAGGCGACCGACAAGTTGCTCGAGGCACAGCGTCTGCAGCAGCGCACCGACTATGATCTCGAGATGCTCGAGACGATGGGTTTTTGCAACGGCATCGAGAACTACTCGCGTCATCTGGACGGTCGCAAGCCGGGTGAGCCGCCGTTTACCCTAATCGATTACTTTCCCAAGGATATGCTCTGCATCATCGATGAGAGCCATGTGACGGTGCCGCAGATTCGCGGCATGCACGAAGGTGACCGCTCGCGTAAGGTGACGCTGGTGGAGCATGGTTTTCGCCTTCCTTCGGCACTCGATAACCGCCCGCTTCGTTTCGATGAGTTTGAGGCAAGGATACCCCAGTTTATCTATGTTTCGGCCACACCGGGCGACTACGAGCTGCGGGTGAGCCAAAACGACGTTGAGCAGATTATTCGTCCAACCGGTCTGCTCGACCCCAAGATTGATGTGCGTCCGGTTCGTGGGCAGATTGACGATCTTGAGGACGAGATTCGCGAGCGCGTGGTGCGCAAGGAGCGCGTACTGGTGACCACGCTCACCAAGCGCATGGCCGAGGACCTGACCGACCATCTGCTTGATGCCGGCATTAAGGTCAATTACATGCACTCCGATACAGCGACGATGGACCGTGTCGAGATCCTGCGAACGCTGCGCGAGGGAAAGATCGATGTTCTCGTTGGTATCAACCTGCTTCGCGAGGGCTTGGATCTCCCCGAGGTCTCACTGGTGGCAATTCTCGATGCCGATAAGGAAGGCTTCTTGCGCAACCGTCGTTCGCTGATTCAGACGATTGGCCGCGCGGCCCGTAACGCCGATGGCGAAGTCATCATGTATGCAGACGTTATGACCGATTCGATGAAAGAGGCCATCGAGGAGACGCAGCGCCGTCGCGAGATTCAGATGGCATATAACGAAGAGCATGGCATTGTGCCCAAGACGGTGCGCAAGGCCATCAACGACATCTCAAGTTTTATTGCCGAGGCCGAAAAAACCGTGGGTTCCAAGGGACGCTCGAAGGGCGACTCTCTTGGCCATGGCGCATTCTATACGCCCGATGAGTCGGGCGAGGGTGGCGTGCCGGAAACGGTGGCGCCCGAGCAGACACTTGCGGAGCAGTTGGAAGAACTGCCGCATGACGAGCTCGTGCGGATCGTCGAAACCATGGAAGAGGATATGCGTAACGCTTCTGCTGCCATGGACTTTGAGGAGGCGGCGCGCCTGCGCGATGCCGTCGTTCAGATTCGAGCGATGCTCGAGGGTGCGTCTGAGGACGAGACGATTGAGCGCTTACGTTCGCAGGCCCGCAAGGGTTCCACGTTCGCATCGGGCAGAAAACGCCAGGGTGCACGGTTTAAGAAATAGTGAACAGGCCCCGAGTTCCCTGTGGAGCTTGGGGCCTGTGTCTTTTGCGCGCTGGAATTCGTGCGTTAGAGGTCTGCGATCAGGGCTTCGGCACAACGGATGCCGTCGGTGGCCGCGCTCATGATGCCGCCGGCATATCCAGCTCCCTCACCACAAGGATAGAGGCCCGGGGTCGACACGGCATGGCACGTTCGGTCTCGGGTGACAGTGACCGGTGAGCTCGAACGAGTCTCCACGCCGGTAAGAATGGCATCGGGGCGGTCGTAGCCGCGTAGCTTTTTTCCGAGTAGGGGAAGTCCCAGGCGGAGCGACTCGACGATATGCTGCGGCAGGGCTTCGTCAATTGCCGTCCAGGTCACACCGAGCGGATAGGTGGGCTTTACCTTTCCGGGCGCCTTGCTGGCGCGTCCTGCGAGGAAATCTCCGACGAGTTGTGCCGGTGCGTTCCAGTTGGAACCGCCCAGGCGATAGGCGGCCGCCTCGCAGGCACGCTGGAGCTCGACGCCGGCGAGCGGGTCATCGTTAGGAAGGTCCTCAGGCGTGACGTTAACGAGTAGGGCGGCATTTGCATTGCGTCCGTCGCGGGCATTGAGACTGGCGCCGTTGACGCACAGGTGGCCCTGCTCGGAAGAGGCGGCGACAACCTGCCCGCCGGGGCACATGCAAAACGAGAACACGCTGCGGCCGTTGGGAAGATGGGCGACGAGCTTGTAAGGGGCTGCTCCGAGGGCAGGATGTCCCGCCGAGGCTCCGTATTGGACTCGGTCGATGTCGCGCTGCGGATGCTCGATGCGAACGCCCATGGCAAAGGTCTTTTGTGCGAGGGCCACGTTGTGGCCCTTAAGGAGCTCAAAAATATCGCGAGCAGAATGCCCGCAGGCGAGGATGAGGTGCTTTGTCTCGATTGGCTCGCAAGCGGCGTCTTGGGACGATTGGACATCAATACCGGTGATGGCGCCAGACGCGTCGATGCGAATGTCGACGAGCTTCGTTCGATAGCGGACGACACCTCCGAGCTGCTCGATGCGCTGGGATATAGCGGTGACGACCGTGGGAAGGATGTCGGAGCCAATGTGCGGCTTGGCATCCCACAGAATATCGCGGGGCGCGCCCGCCTCGACGAAGGTTTCGAGGATAAGGCGATGGGCGGGATTTTTGGTTCCCGTATTGAGTTTGCCGTCCGAGAAGGTTCCCGCGCCGCCCAGGCCAAACTGGATATTGCTCTCGGGGTCGAGGATGCGCTCCTTTAGAAAGAGGTCGATCGCCTGCGAGCGGCGAAATGCCGGGTCGCCGCGCTCGATGAGCAAGGGCTTAAGACCTGCTTCGGCGAGCGTAAGCGCAGCGAAAAGGCCGGCGCATCCGGCGCCGACAACGACAGGGCGTTCTTGAGGCGCGTCGGAGGCGGGGGAGGGGAATGAAGGCTCATCGTCTTCTATCGCGCGTACGCGCGAGCGGTCACGCTCGGCAACGCTGTCGACCGCTTCTCGCTCGAGGTGGGGACTAGTCAGCTCAACACGAAAGCTCAGGATAAAATGGACGTCTCGTTTTTTGCGAGCGTCGATTGACTTGCGGTGGAGCTCGATGGACTTGATCTCGGAGTCCTTGCAACGTAGGACGCGCTTGGCGACTCGCTTGCCAACAATGAGACAGGCATTTTCATCGCCGGCTTCATCGAGCGACGCGTTGACTTGGGTGATTTCGATCATCGAGGTCTCCTTAGAGGCAAGAAAGAGGCCGTCCGGTATCCCAGACGGCCCGAATGTGTTTTTGATTATAGACTGCGCGGCTACAGGCTGCTTGCAGCGCGAATGCCCGAGAGCCAGGCCCACGCAAGGTTAAAGCCTCCGCAATCGGCGTCGATGTCGAGCGCTTCACCGCAAACGTAAAGCGGAGCGTCGACAACGCTGCGCGCGCGTAGGCTGGATGTTGAGATACTCTTGACAGATACGCCACCACGCGTGACCTGCGCCGAGCGCTCATCGGTCGTCCCCTCGGCAAACAGCTTAAAGTGCTTGAGGATCGAGACCAGATGGATGACATCGTTGGAGCCTGGATGGCACTGCTCGAACGCTGTGCAGACGACGCGGGAGAGTTGCGGGGCGAGCATGCCGTCGAGCCAACGGGGATCGCGGGGTGAAAAGCGGCCGAGCAGTTCAACGCGCCGGTTGAGCATATCGAGCAACTCGTCTTTGGAGAGGTCGGGGAAAACGTCGAGCAGGATCGTATCGCCGTGCTGGATACGACGAGAGAGGTTGAAGACAGCGACACCCGAGATACCGAAGGTTCGAAACAGCACTTCACCGTCTTCGTGCCAGAGCTCATTATGATTGCGGGCGAGCGTCAAGCAGGCGCGGACGCGCAGGCCATCCAACGTCTTGAGTGCCGCTCGATCGCCAACGACCGTTGCCGATACGGGGCAGAGGATGGGGCGCAGCGAAGTGAGGGGAAGGCGAAACGTATCGGCGATACCGGTGGGGTTGCCGCCCGTAGCGATAATTACGGCATGTGCCTGCAGGGCCTCGTTCTTGCGAGGGACATCGGCGAGCGCCTTCCGAAGCGAGCGGAGCTCCGATTTTCGGTCGTCGTGCTTTTTTGCCTTGAGCGCCCGCGCTGGACGGTCTATTTGGAGTGCCCAGCCTTCGGAAGCTTTGTGCGCCGTGGCAACGTTGGCTCCGCAGATTAAGGTGACGCCCAGACGATCACAAACGTTGAGAAGCGCGTCGCGCACCGATTCGGCGCGAAGGGAGCGCGGGTACAGCCGGCCTTCCTCGGAGGTTGTCATGATGCCCAGCGAGGAGAAGAAACCCATAAGCTCTTGTTCGGGCTGGGGGCCCATGACGGATTCGACGAATGCGGGGTGGTTATACCGCTGAGGATCAATCGATTCGTTGGAGAGGTTGCAACGGCCGTTACCGGTCGCAAGGAGCTTGAGGCCGCAGGCGACATCGCGCTCAACGATGCAGACGCTTTTGCCAGCGCGTGCGGCCGTAATGGCGGCGGCGAGGCCTGAAGCCCCGCCGCCGATTACCAAGACGTCATAGAGGGCGCTCGCGTTCACTTAGGCCTCGTCGGTCTCGTGCGGGGTAATAGCCTCGACGGCAGAGACTGCCTTGGGCAACATGCCATCGGGCAGCGCGGTCTCGACCTCGCCCTTATCGCAGGCCTCGGCGAGTGCCGGATTAATGGGAAGCTGGCCCAAGATGTCGAGGTTATAGCGCTCTGCGACCTCGGGGAGCTTGCTCTTGCCAAAGACCTCGATCTTCTTGCCGCAGTCGGGGCACTCAATATAGCTCATGTTCTCGACAATGCCCAGAATGGGGACGTTCATCTTCTCGGCCATGTTGACCGCCTTGGCGACGATCATCGAGACCAGATCCTGCGGGCTCGTGACAATGACGATGCCGTCGACCGGCAGCGACTGGAAGACGGTGAGCGCGACGTCGCCTGTTCCCGGAGGCATGTCGACCAGTAGGTAGTCGATGGGGCCCCACGAGGTCTCGCTCCAGAACTGCCTAATGGCGCCTGCGATGACCGGACCGCGCCAAAGGACGGGGTCGGTCTCGTTTTGGAGCAGCAGGTTGGAGCTCATGACCTTGACGCCGTGCTCGGAGATTTCGGGCAGCATAAGGTTGCCAAGGGCATGGACGTGGCGTCCACTCATACCGAACATCTTGGGGATAGAGGGACCGGTGATGTCGGCATCGAGGACGCCGACCTTGTGGCCGTGACGGGCAAGCTCGGTGGCGATGGCACCGGTGACAAATGACTTGCCGACACCGCCCTTGCCGGAAAGCACGGCGATGACGCGCTTGACCTCGGACAGCGTGTTCTCCTCAAATTGCGACGGCGACGTTTGTCCGCCGGCGGCCTGTGCGTGTTCGCAACCCATGTATGACTCCTTTGTATATGCTGGGGCCGGGGCCCCGCGATGTGACACGAGCGTCATTGTACCCTCGTTTGCGAGCGGGAGTCATTTGCGATGCGTTTGGGCCGAGCGTGCTTGCAATACGATGGGCCCAAGCGAATGGGCGGGCTTACTGAACTTTGCTGGCGAACTCGAGGTATTGCATGCGCTGCAGCTTGTCGATCGTCGAGGCGTAGGGGCTGTCTTCCGATTCCAAGTCGTAGCGCAGCCCGTCGGCACCGAGATAGCCGGCGACATTGATGGTGGGCACATCTGACCTTGTCGCAAGCAGGGCCTTTTGGTAATTGGTGAGCGGGGCGCCGATCTTATTAAGGGTAATGGCTGCAATCTCGTTTGCCCCGACGGTGTCGTAGACGTTGAGCTCGGTATTGCCGGCGATCTCATAGTTAGCCCAGACGAGATATGTCGACTGATAGATACGGAAAGCGTGGCTTGCCGTATCTTCCTGAGGGTACAGCTCGTCGTTGAGAGTCGTTGCGGCGCTCGGCTGATGGTCGCCAAAAAAGACAAGAACAACCGGTCTGCCGATGTTGCGGAGCTCGTTGATAAAGTACTCGAGGTCCCGGTCGGATGCGTTGATGCAGGTGAGATAGGTGTTGAGCGCGCTGTTGGCGCCTTCGCTGGCTCCCTCGACCCAATAGTTTGTCAGCTCTTCGGCGGGAACGGTGCCATAGTCGTAGCCGCCGTGATTTTGCATCGTGACGTCAAAGATGAACTGCGGCGCTTCGTCGGTTCTAAGCAGGTCGAGTATCTTGTCGTAGGTGGCGTAGTCGCATACGCCGGCATGGTAATAGGGCGCACCTTCGAAATCGCCGATTGAAAGAAAGTCTCCAAAGCTCAGCTGCTGATAGATTTTATCTCGATGGTAGTTGACGGGGTTTTGCGGGTGCATAGCGGTAGTGGTATACCCAAGCTCTTTAAGGTCCTTTGCCAGGCTGTTTACGCCATTCATCTGATACAGCTGATAGGGGATCTTGCCTAATCCGACAAAGGCCGTTGTCGCTCCGGTCAAAAATTCGAATTCGGAGTTCGCCGTTCCGCCACCGGCGACCGAAGCGAGCATGGTGCCGCGAACAAGTGTGTCGGGAAGCGAGTTGTAGAATGCGGGGCCGGTGTACCCGGCCGCCTGGAGCTGCTCAAAGCACGAAAGGTCGCTAAAACTCTCATTCATGACGGCAACAATCGTCGGCTTGATTTCATTGAACTGGGCAACGGCCGCCGCGCGCTGCTCGCTCGAGCCATATGTGCTGTCGTAGGCGGCGGCGAGCTCCTGCTCGATGCTCTGCGCCTCATCGGGCGTATAGTCTTCGGGCTTCTCAATGGGCAACTCGTTGACCATTTCGGTGAACGAAGTGATAAAACCCTGAGACGCATACGTGGTGATGGGCTGCCAACGGTCAAATCCAAAATCCAGCGCCTGCTCCAAGTCGATGTTGGAAAAGCCTGAGAGCCCCACAACGGTCACTAGCAGAAAAGCACAGAGGTTAGTGGCGATAGCGGGGAAGACATGGGTGGGCGTACGGAGCTTTCGCGGTCGGATGAGCGAAAGAAGCCCCAGGGAAATCTCCAGCAGGGCGAGAGAGGTTACGATTCCGGCGGTAAAGGTAAACTCGTATCCCTCGCTCACTTCCATTGCGGTGCCAAGGGCCAAGATATCGCTTGGCAGGATGGCTTCGCCTTTAAACGTTATGACGAAGTGCTCGGCAATGCCAAGGATGCAGCAGACGACGGGCACGAGAGCCATGACGCCTCCATGACGCTGTCCCAGCAAATAAAGGGAGAGCAGAACCGTCGCGAGCAGCCCGACGGAAAACCCGAATGAGTTGGCGGGAATGCGATAGAACGTTTCGTTGCAGGCAATTTCGAGTGAAACGAACGAGAGCGCTGAAACAGCGGCGATGACAAGGATGTCACGGCAAATACAGGCAACCGTTCCCGTCGCAAGGTCGGTTTGGTCGATAAGTCCCGAAACCAAGGGCTCGACAAGAAGCATGACGGCGGCAGCACCGAGCGCCGAATAAGAAAGGACCCATAGGGAGCTGCCCTCATTTACGAGCAATTGATTCGTAACCCATGCAGCTACCACGCCGAGCGGGATGAGGAGCGTCGCGCACCAAAAGACGCGGGCAATGGGTGGCTTTTCGTTGCGTTTGATTGAAAAATACACGCGCACGACGACGGCGGCCACGATAAGGACGGCGATGAATATGGGCAGATTGGCCATGTCGCTCGAAGTGATTTCAAGGGGGATATCTTCGGTCATGGACGTTCCTCTGGTACAACAAATTAAGTTCAGTATTAGATTACTGTAACCTTTCCACGGCATTTCGAGAAACAAAGCGCCCGATACGCAAAGCTAAAGGTCTGCGAATCTTGTATTACGAACATCTGTGCGCGTCGAGTGCGCTAAACTCATCGGCAGTATGATTCGATGCAATAGGAGGCAAGGAGCTTCCATGTCTGATTCTTCTATCGTTATTCGCGGCGCCCGTGAGCACAACCTCCGTGATATCGATGTTTCCATTCCGCGTGACCAACTCGTGGTCATTACCGGTCTTTCTGGCTCGGGCAAGAGTTCGCTGGCATTTGACACTATCTATGCCGAGGGCCAGCGTCGATACGTCGAGAGTCTTTCGAGCTATGCGCGCCAGTTCTTGGGACAGATGGACAAACCCGACTTGGATTCAATCGACGGCCTTTCGCCGGCGGTGTCGATCGACCAAAAGACGACGTCTAAAAACCCTCGCTCGACGGTTGGCACCGTAACCGAGATTTATGACTATCTGCGCCTGCTGTTCGCCCGTGTGGGCACCCCGCACTGTCCCGAATGCGGCCGTGTCATTGAGCGCCAGACGACCGACCAGGTTGCCGACAAGGTCTTGACGGCGGGGGAGGGCCGCCGCGCGTTTGTGCTGGCACCGGTGGTGCGCGGGCGAAAAGGCGAGTACACCAAACTGTTTGAGGATCTTCGCGCCGAGGGCTTTAGCCGCGTGCGTGTCGACGGTGAAGTGCGCTCGCTCGACGATCAGATCGATCTGGACAAGAAGTTCAAGCACGATATCGAGGTCGTGGTCGACCGCATCGTGATTCGCGAGAACTCTCTGGGCCGTATCGCCGAGTCTGTTGAGCAGGCGACCGCGCTGGCGCACGGCAATGTGAACGTATACTTGCTGCCCGACCGCGACGCTCCCGAGGGGACCGAAGGCGAGTTGCTGGAGTATTCGCTGGCGTTAGCGTGCCCGGAGCATGGGCACTCCATCGATGACCTGCAGCCGCGTGATTTCTCGTTCAACGCGCCCTATGGCGCGTGCCCAGAGTGCGATGGCCTGGGCTTTAAGAAGACGGTCGATGCCGAGGCCCTAATCGAAGACCCCTCGAAGTCGATCGCCGACGGGGTCTTTGGCAGCCTGTTTGGCAACTCTAACTACTATCCGCAGATTTTCGCTGCGGTCTGCAAACACTTTAAGGTGAGCGTCGATACGCCGTGGGAGGATCTGCCTCCGTGGGTGCGTCGCGCGTTTTTAGACGGCATGGGCGACCAGAAGATTTCGGTCGACTATCAAAAGCTCGATGGGCGCCGCAGCCAGTGGGACACCAAGTTCTCGGGCGTGCGCAATATCCTGTACGAGCGCTATACCGAGACGACGAATGAGAACACCAAGGCGCGCTTGGAGAAGTACATCCGCGAGGAGCCGTGCTCGAGCTGCCACGGCGCTCGTTTGCGCCCCGAAATGCTCGCTGTTACCGTAGGCGGTAAGTCCATTTACGAGGTCTGTTGCCTATCGTGCCGCGAGTCGCTCGAGTTTTTTGAGGGCTTGGAGCTTACCGAGCGCCAACAATTTATCGGCGGGCGCATCGTTAAGGAAATCCTGGAGCGCCTGCGCTTTCTGGTCGATGTCGGACTCGACTATCTGACCCTCGACCGTGCCTCGGCGACGCTTTCCGGAGGCGAGGCCCAGCGCATTCGCCTGGCAACGCAGATCGGCGCCGGCCTCATGGGTGTGCTGTACATTTTGGACGAGCCGTCGATCGGCCTCCATCAGCGCGATAACGAGCGCCTGATCAAGACGCTTGAGCGCCTACGCGATATCGGCAATACCGTCATCGTCGTCGAGCATGATGAGGATACGATTCGTGCTGCCGACTATGTGATCGACATGGGCCCCGGTGCGGGCGTGAACGGCGGACACGTGGTCGCCGCGGGAACGCCTGCCGATATCATGGCGTGCCCCGATTCGATGACGGGTGCCTACCTGACCGGCAAGCGAATGATTCGGGTTCCCGATGAACGCCGCAAGCCCGGTCGCGGCTGCCTTAAGATCACGGGCGCCCGTGCCAACAACCTCAAAAACGTTACCGCCAAGATCGAGTTTGGTACGCTTACGGTCGTTACCGGCGTGTCGGGATCGGGTAAGAGCTCCCTGGTTACCGACACCATCGCACCTGCCCTTACGAATGCCATTCACCGTTCGACGCGCCCTGTGGGTCCGTATAAGAAAATCGAGGGCATCGAGTGTATCGATAAGGTTATCGATATCGACCAGTCGCCGATTGGTCGCACGCCGCGTTCCAACCCTGCTACGTACATTGGCCTGTGGGATGATCTTCGCGCGCTGTTTGCGAGTACGCCGGAGTCGAAGGCGCGTGGCTACTCGCCGGGACGTTTCTCCTTTAACGTGAGCGGCGGTCGCTGCGAAGCATGCAAGGGCGACGGACAAATTAAGATCGAGATGCACTTCCTTCCCGATATCTATGTCCCCTGTGAGGTCTGCGGCGGCAAACGCTATAACCGCGAGACGCTTGAGGTCACCTACCGTGGTAAGACCATCTCGGACGTGCTCGACATGAGCGTCACCGAGGCACTGGCCTTCTTTGGGAATATCCCGCAGATTAAGCGCAAGCTCCAGACGCTGTACGATGTAGGCTTGGGCTACGTGAGCCTGGGCCAGCCCGCCACGACGCTCTCGGGCGGCGAGGCGCAGCGTGTGAAGCTCGCCAAGGAGCTTCATCGACGCCAGACGGGCAAGACGTTCTATATTTTGGATGAGCCGACGACCGGCCTTCATTTTGAGGACGTCCGCCAGCTGCTCGATGTGCTGCAGCGCTTGGTCGATGCGGGCAACACGGTGCTGGTGATTGAACACAACCTTGATGTCATCAAGGTTGCCGACCGCCTGATCGATATGGGCCCCGAGGGCGGTAACGGCGGCGGAACCGTCGTGGTTTCGGGCACACCGGAGCAGGTTGCGGACTGTCCGCAAAGTTATACGGGCAAGTTTTTGGCGCCGTTGCTCAGGCGTGACCGGGAGCGTCAGGCTCAACTTGATGCTCAATAAATAGGCGATTCAGTTTATGGGCGCCATCGACTCCTTGTGATTCGATGGCGCTTGCTGTGTCGAAGTGACGTATGCAGCCGAATTGGACATATACTTAATCTTTGCGTCCGAATGCGAGGGAAAGGATATGCCATGGCAAAGGCTGTAAAGACGCCAAAAACCAATGCGATGCGCGAGCTGGAAAGCGCCGGCATTTCCTATGTTCTACATACGTACGAAGACGATGGTGATGAGTCGGCGGGCCTGGGGGTCGCGATTTCGGAGCAGCTTGGCGAGGAGCCCGGACAAGGATTTAAGACCTTGGTCTGCGTGACGCCGTCCAACGACCATGTCGTGTGCTGCATCCCTGTTGCCGACGAGCTCGATCTAAAGTCCGCCGCGCGTGCCGCGGGGGAGAAGTCCTTGGCCATGATGCATGTGAAGGATTTGCTTGCGGCGACTGGCTACGTTCGCGGCGGCTGCAGTCCGGTCGGTATGAAAAAACGCTACCGGACGCTCATTGATGAGACATGTGTCCTTTGGGATACCATTTTTATTTCGGGAGGCAAGCGTGGTTATCAGCTTGAGCTTGCACCCGATGATTTAATTGCATTTTGCGGGGCGACGGTCGCCCCGATTACGAGAGAGGACTGAGCGATGCCGCAGGAAGAATTGAAGTGCGGAGCTCATTTTGCAAAAGAATCTGCGCCTCAGACACCCTCATCCGAAGCTTCTTCGTCGCGAGATGGCACTGATGATATGGGCTCGTCGGACTACTCCACGGTTGGTCGTTCCGCCGGGCTTATGACCATCCTGACCATCGTGTCTCGCGTCACCGGCTTTATCCGCACATGGGCAATGGCGGCCGCTATCGGCATGTCGCTGCTCTCGTCCTCCTATCAGGTCGCCAACAACCTGCCCAATATGCTCTACGAACTCGTGATGGGCGGCATGCTCGTGACGGCGTTTTTGCCCGTGTACATGGGCGTGAGGCGTGAGCAGGGTCGCGAGGCCTCGAACGAGTACGTGGGCAACCTGCTCGGTATTCTGCTATTGGTGCTGGGTGGCATTTCGTTGCTGGGGACCGTGTTCGCTCCGGGCTTTATTTGGACGCAATCGTTCCTTTCGGGTGACGGCGGCAGCATGGATACCGCTGCGTTCATGTTCCGTTTCTTCGCCATCCAGATTCTGTTTTATGGTTTGGGCTCGGTGTTCTCGGGCGTTCTCAACGCACACCGCGACTACTTCTGGTCGACGTTTGCCCCGGTCCTCAACAATGTGATCGTCATTGCGAGCTTTATGGGCTTTGCGCCCGTGTCCGCACAGTTTGGCGAACGTGCCGGCATCATCTTGATTGCGGCCGGTACGACCCTCGGTGTCTTTGTTCAGATGGCTTGTCAGATCCCCGCGCTTGGCAAGCACGGCGTGCATCCCCATATCCATATCGACTTTAAGGACCCCGCACTGCGCCAGACGATTGCGCTCGGTATCCCGACGCTGCTCGCTACGGTGTGCATGTTTGTCTCGACTTCTATCACGAACGCTGCCGCGCTGGTGGTCCAGCCCGAGACCGGTCCTTCCGTCATCGCCTATGCGCGCCTGTGGTACACGCTGCCCTACGCGCTGATTGCCGCCTCGCTTTCGACGGCGCTCTATACCGAGCTCTCTCACGACGCACAGGAGAAGGATTACGACAGCGTTCGCACGGGCATTTCGCGTGGCGTCGCCCAGATGCTGTTCTTCCTGGTTCCGTTCGCGCTGTACCTGATTGTCTTCGCGCGTCCGCTCAACATGATCTACTGCGCTGGCAAGTTCGATGAGTCCGGCGTGGCGCTGGTGTCCGAGTTCCTTGTCTACCTGGCGTTCTCGCTGCCGCTCTACGGCGTGGTCGTGCTGATGCAGAAGAGCTTCTCTGCCTTGCTCGACATGAAGCCCTATAGCCGCTATTGCCTGTATTCCGCCATCGGCCAGGCCGGCTCGGTTCTGCTGTTTGGCGTTGTGCTGGGCTTCGGTATGCCGGCAATCGCGCTTTCGTATGTCGTCGACTACGTGATCTTGGTCGGTTGCTCGCTGTGGTGGCTGCGTCGTCGTCTGCGTGGTCTTCAGGTTAAATCTATCCTGCATGGCGGTTTCTTTGGCCTTTTGCTCGGTGGCCTGGGTGCTGCCGCAGGCGCCGGCGTCATGTGGGCGCTTGAGCACTTTGTCGGGGCACTTGGCGGCTCGATTCTGATTACTCTTGGCTACGTTTGCGTTGCGGGTGTCGTCTCGCTTGCTGTTACCTTTGGCCTTGCCGTCGTCCTTAAGATGCCCGAGGTCTCGGCGCTGATTCGTCGCAAGTAGGTGCGCGTGGCCGGTCACGACAACATTCCAACGCTTGCCGAGCAGGTTTCGCGCGTTCCCACGCAGCCCGGCTGCTACCTTTGGAAAGACGCCAAGGGCGATGTCATCTACGTGGGCAAGGCGAAAAACCTGCGCGCCCGTATGCGTCAGTACGTGACGCTGCAGGACGAGCGCCAGAAGATCCCGCTGATGATGCAGCTGGTGGCGAGCTTTGACTATATCGTGGTGGAGACCGAGCACGAGGCGTTGGTGCTCGAGCGCAATTTGATTGGTCAGTACCATCCGTACTTTAACGTCGACCTCAAGGATGACAAGAGCTACCCCTTTATCGCCATTACAAAGGGCGACCTGTATCCCGCTATCAAATACACGCGTGAGCGTCATAAGCCGGGAACGCGCTATTTTGGACCTTATACCGATAGCCGCGCGGCACGTGAGACGATAGATACGCTGCGCAAGGTTATCCCCATCTGCTCCGCATCCTGTGCGGAGTGGCGTCGTTGTCGCCGTATCGTCGAGTCCCACAAGGGCGAGGAAGACATCGTCAATATGATTTGCGCGCAAAACGGGCGCCCCTGCTTTGACTACCATGTCGGGCGCGGCCCGGGTGCGTGTGTCGGCGTGATTTCCCCGGCAGACTATGCCAAGAACGTCAAGCGTGTCGAGCGCTTTTTGTCGGGCCATCGCAAGGATGTCGTCGATGAGCTGACCTCCGAGATGACGGATGCCGCTGAGGCGCTCGACTTTGAGCGCGCGGCACGCGTCAAACGTCGTTTGGAGGTCATCAGGGGTCTGGACGATCGTCAGCAAGTCGTTTTTCCCTCCAGTGTCGATATAGATGTCATCGGTTTCTATCGCGAGGAGACCATCTCCGCCGCTTGCGTCTTCGTCGTTCGCGAGGGCCGAACAGTTCGCACCTGCGAGTTCATTCTCGACAAGGGTCTTGATGTTGACGAGGAAGAGCTCCAGTCGGGCTTTCTTAAGCGCTATTACGACGAGACGGCTGATATTCCAGCTGAGGTCAACCTTTCCGTCGATCTTGAGGATGCGGAAGCGCTGGGGGAGTGGCTTGCGGGCAAGCGTGAGCGTTCCTGCCATCTCCATAGGCCGCAGCGTGGCGAAAAGCACCGTCTGCTCGATATGGCATCCAAAAATGCGCGCCATGCCCTCATGCGCTACATGATGCGAACGGGGTACGCTGACGACCGCACCAATCAAGCGCTCCTGGAGCTCGAAAGTGCGTTGGCGCTGCCATCGCCGCCGTTGCGTATCGAGTGCTTCGATATCTCTACACTTCATGGCACCTTTACGGTCGCCTCGATGGTGGTGTTTACCAACGGGCGCGCCGACAAGAGTCAGTATCGTCGTTTTAAAATTCAGGCCGAATTGGACGAGGCAAACGACTTCGTGTCGATGTCCGAGGTTTTGGGACGACGTTATGCTCCCGAGCGCATGGCCGACGAGCGCTTTGGCTCGCGCCCCGATTTGCTCGTTGTCGATGGCGGTAAGCCGCAATTGACCGCTGCGATCAAGCAACTTGAGGCTCTTGGGCTCGATATACCAGTTTGTGGCTTGGCAAAGGCCGATGAGGAGGTTTTCGTGCCTTGGGACGAGACTCCCGTCGTGCTGCCGACCGGGTCCGCGTCGCTCTATCTAATTAAACAGGTGCGCGATGAATCGCACCGTTTTGCCATCACGTTCCATCGCGAATTGCGCGATAAAGCCATGACGGTTTCGGTACTCGATGACGTTCCAGGCGTGGGACCCACCAGAAAACGTGCCCTTATGCGCCATTTTGGCTCGATGAAGCGTTTGCGCGCGGCGAGCGAGCAAGAGATCGCGGAAGTTCGAGGCATTCCTGCCGATGTCGCCAAAGCGGTTCACGAGGCGCTCGTTGCATGGAATGCCGAGCGCGCCGAGGCGGCGGCAAAGCAATCCGAAAACTAAACACGCCTCTAAACAACTGATATACATGATTGCGTGATTTTCAATCATTTATTTCACGGCGATTACCAGCCGATTTCGGGTTTAATTAACGCTAAAACGTTTGACTAGCCATGGTGAACAACCCTGCTATCCTGCGGGTTGACGAAGACTGATATCTCACCTCGTCGATACATACTGTCTGGCGAATCGTTTGTCAATGAATTCGGTGAACGGTAGCAAATACCGTTCAAGCGTATGTATGTATCGGTCGCCGAGCGCGGCACCTCAGTTGGGTTCGTCGGTAGGTAAGGTATATATCGTCCGCAAGTTGCGCGGGGGCACGTCTAGGCGCTCCCGGGTAAGATTCTCTATTGATAGGAGAAGACATGGCCATCATCAACAAGGGTATGTCCAGGCGTTCGTTCCTCGGCCTCACCGGCAGCGTCGCTGCTGTCGCAGGGCTTGGTCTCACCGGCTGCGGTGGCAGCTCTAGCGACGACGGTTCCGCTTCCGGTTCCACCGATTCCGCCAACCGTGGCGGCGGCGTGATCACCGCTGGTTCCGCTTACGCTCCGTCCAGCTTCGATCCCGCCAGCACCGGCTCCGCTGTGGGCCTGGGTGCTAACTGGCACGTCGTCGAGGGCCTCTACGGCATCGATTACCACGACTACAGCACCTTCAACGAGCTCGCCACCGACGATCCCAAGTCTGTGGACGACACCACTTTCGAGGTCACCATCCGCAAGGGCGCCAAGTTCTCCGATGGCACCGAGGTCACCGCTGACGATGTCGTTGCCTCCTACACCGCTTGCGCCGCTTCCGCTACCTATGCTCCGTTCTTCCAGCCCTTCGAGTCCATCGAGGCCAAGGACGCCAGCACCGTGACGGTCAAGACCAAGGTCCCCAACTTCTCCCTGCTCAAGGATCGTCTGGCCATCGTCCGCGTTACCCCGGCCACCCAGACCGAGGAGGATCGCGCCAAGCAGCCGATCGGCTCCGGCCCCTGGATGTACGACTCTATCTCCGATACCGAGATCACCCTGGTTCCCAACCCCGAGTACAACGGTGAGTATGCTGCCGAGGATAAGAAGATCCAGTACAGCATCCTGACCGACCCCACCGCTCGCGTTACCGCTCAGCAGGAGGGCTCCACGCTCGTTATGGAGCTCGTTACCGCTGACGCCGTCGACCAGCTCGAGAGCGCCGGCTGCAAGATCGATAACGTTCAGGGTTTCGGCACCCGCTTCATCATGTTCAACGTCGCCAAGGAGCCTTGGAACAACGTCAAGGTCCGTCAGGCTGTCATGTATGCGCTCGACACCGAGAAGATGGTCAGCAACACCTTCGCCGGCCTTGCCACCGCTGCCAGCTGCTACCTGCCCAAGAGCTTCACCAACTATCATGAGGCTTCCACGGTGTACAAGACCGACGCCAAGAAGGCTAAGAAGCTCATCGAGGAGTCTGGCATCACCCCGGGTGCCATCACCCTGCGCACCACCGACAACGAGCAGATTAAGGGCATGGCCGCCCAGGTCAAGAACGACCTCGACGCTCTCGGCTTCGATGTGACCATCCAGACCGATACCTCGCCGGCCACCTACGCTGCCATCGACGGCGGCGAGGCCTACGATATCCTCCTTGCCCCTGGCGATCCTTCCTGCTTCGGCGCCGACCCCGACCTGCTGCTCAACTGGTGGTACGGCGACAACGTCTGGATGCAGACCCGTTGCCCGTGGAAGGAGTCCGCTGAGTGGCAGAAGCTCCACAGTCTCATGGACGAGGCTCTTGCCGCCGAGGGCGACGAGCAGCAGAAGAAGTGGAACGAGTGCTTCGACATCATTGCCGACAACGCCGTTCTGTACCCCGTTGTCCACGTCAAGACCGTCTCCGCTTCCTGGGACGATCCGTCCACTGCGCCCAACGGCGAGGCCCTCGATGGCTTCAAGGGCATCGGCACGACGAGCATGTCCTTCAGAGGCGTTGCGACCGTCAAGGCGTAAGACTCGCTTGAGTCTGTATGCAGGATGTCGGTCGTTGGGACCGTATCCTCATAGTTGAAACAAAGACCCGGGCGACCTCGATGTCGCTCGGGTCTTGTAATGAGTATCCGTACTCATATACCAGTTGGTCCTACCGACAAAAGAAAGGGGAGAGAACGTGAACAACTTGCTACGTTTGATTGGAAGGCGTCTTGTGGCGCTGCCGATCATGGCATTGGGCGTCACCGTCCTGGTGTTCTTCCTTATGTCGTTCTCCAAGACCGACCCCGCCTACACGGCGTTGGGTGACGGTGCCTCGCCCGAGGCGGTTGCCGAGTACCATGAGAAGTATGGTCTGGACGACCCCTGGCCCGTGCGCTACGTGCGCTATATGGGCGATTTGATCCATGGCGACATGGGCACCTATGGTGCTGCTCGCAACTCCGTTGCCAAGCGCATCTCCACGGCCCTGCCCGTCACGATGCAGCTGACCTTCATCGGCCTTGCCATCGGTGCGGTCGTTTCGTTTTTGCTCGGCGTCATCGCGGCACTGTATCGCGACAAATGGCCGGACCAAGTGATCCGCGTCTTTTCCATCGCCGGCTTGGCAACCCCGTCGTTCTGGCTTGCCGTTCTGTTGATCCTGCTGTTCTCTTCCTACCTTAAGGTGCTCCCGGCATCGGGTGCTCTGCCTCACTTCACCACGAATCCGGCTGGTTATCTGGGCCGCATGATTATGCCCGCCATCGCCTTGGCATTTCCGCTGACGGGCCAGATGACTCGTATCGTGCGTACCGCCATGGTCGAGGAGCTCGATAAGGATTATGTCCGTATGGCTCGCGGCGCCGGCGTTCCCGAGAAGGTCGTCGTCGGCATCAACGTTCTTCGCAATGCGCTGATCACCCCGGTCACCACCCTCGGTCTTAAGATCGGTTACCTCATGGGCGGCGCCGTCGTCATCGAGGTTATCTTCAACCTCCCCGGCATGGGCACCGCGATTCTGCAGGGCGTTCAGGGCAACGAGGCGAACCTGGTTCAGGGCGTCGTTATCGTCGTTGCTCTTGCCTTCATCATCATCAACATCGTGGTTGACATGCTCTACCTGCTCATCAACCCGCGCATCAGGACGGTGTAGATTATGGTAAAGATTCGAGAGAAGCAAACCGAGCAGCTCGAGAAGGCTGCCTCCAAGGGGCTCAAGCTCGGTGGCTGGAAGAAGATGACGCTGTCTTCTAAGATTGCCGCCGTCGTGTTGGTGCTGGTCGCCCTGACTGCGATTCTGGCGCCCCTTCTTGCCCCCTATAGCCCGGTCGAGATTTTTACGGCTCGCCAGGCTCCCGGCAACGGATTTATCTTCGGTACCGACGATAAGGGTCGCGACATTCTGTCGCGCATGCTCTACGGTGGTCGTTACTCGCTGATTATCGGCTTTGGCGCCACTGCCATGGCTCTGGTCTGCGGCTCGGTCGTGGGCGCCCTTGCGGCGGTTTCGCGCAAGGCCGTTTCCGAGACGATCATGCGTATCCTGGACATCATCATGTCCATCCCGGGCATCGCCCTCGCGGCCGTCTTCGTCTCCATCCTGGGCAACTCCGTGCCGTCGATCATCTTCGCCATCGGCTTTATGTACACTCCGCAGATTGCCCGTATCGTGCGCGCCAACATCGTGTCCGAGTACGGCGAGGACTATGTCCGCGCGGTCATCGTTTCCGGCGCCAAGGCTCCGTGGATTTTGATCAAGCATGTTCTGCGTAACTGCATCGCCCCGATCATGGTCTTCACCGTTACCCTGGTCGCCGACGCCATCATCTTCGAGGCCTCGCTGACCTTCATCGGCGCTGGTATCCAGGAGCCCACCGCTACCTGGGGCAACATCCTCGCCGACGCCCGCGGCGGCGTGCTCGCCGGCCGTTGGTGGCAGGCGCTGTTCCCGGGCCTGGCCATCATGATCACCTGCCTGGCGCTCAACATCCTCTCCGAGGGCATTACCGACGCCATGGCCGCTGCTCCCTCCGCCGCCCTGGATCCGACCGATTCCTCCAAGCGCCGCGAGGCCGACCTGCTGGTCTCCGACCCCGTTCGCGCCTACAAGGAGCAGGCCCAGTCCCTCTCCGCTCGCCTTGGAGCCCTGCGCGATGTCGAGCTCAAGCGTGACGATCGCCATGTGCCCGACGAGTCTGTCGAACCGATCCTTTCGGTCCGTGACTTCTGCATCCAGTTTGAGCACCACGGCGATATCAACGTCGTCGACCATGTCAACTTTGACGTCCGTCCTGGCCAGACTATGGGCCTGGTGGGCGAGTCCGGTTGCGGTAAGTCCATCACCACGCTGGCCATCATGGGCCTGACCGACGATGACGAACATCTTTCCGGCGAGGTCCTCTGGGAGGGCCGTGACCTGCTCAAGATGAGCAAGAAGGAGTGGTTCGGCCTGCGCGGTACCGATATCGCCATGGTCTATCAGGACGCCCTGTCCTCGCTCAACCCCTCCATGCTCATCTCTGCCCAGATGAAGCAGCTCACCAAGCGCGGCGGCACCCGCAGCGCCGAGGAACTCCTGGAGCTCGTGGGCCTCGACCCCAAGCGTACGCTCGAGAGCTACCCGCATGAGCTTTCCGGTGGCCAGCGTCAGCGTGTTCTGATCGCTATGGCCCTTACCCGCGACCCCAAGCTGGTCATCTGCGACGAGCCCACGACCGCCCTGGACGTTACCGTCCAGAAGCAGGTCATCAAGCTGCTCAACGACCTTCAGGCCAAGCTCGGCTTTGCCATGATCTTCGTCTCGCATGACCTGGCGCTGGTCGCCGAGGTCGCCCATAACATCACGGTGATGTACGCCGGTCAGGTTATCGAGCAGGCGCCCACCAAGGAGCTGCTCACCAACCCGATCCACGAGTACACCCGCGGTCTTCTGGGTTCCGTCCTGTCCATCGAGAGCGGTTCGGGCCGCCTGCACCAGGTGCCCGGCGCCGTTCCGAGCCCGCGCGATTTCCCCAAGGGCGATCGCTTCGCGCCCCGCTCGAGCCATCCGCGTATTGGCCTGGACACCCGTCCGGTCTTCAAGCGCGTGCCCGGCACCGAGCACTTCTATTCCGAGCTCCCCGACGAGGTGCTCAAGGCAAATGGTTTGACCCCTCACGCGGAGGTGATGTAGATGAGCGAGACCGCAGTCAACGGCGTCGAGCCGATCATCTTCCTTGATGACGTCCACGTCACCTTTAGGACCCGTACCGGCTCGATTCTGCACCCTAACCTGGTTCACGCCGTCCAGGGTGTAACGATTAGGCTCATGCCCGGTCAGACGATCGGCATCGTCGGCGAGTCCGGTTGCGGTAAGTCCACCACCGCCAACGTCATGTGCGGCCTGCAGGCCCCCACGAGCGGCAAGGTCTACTTTAAGGGCAAGGACGTTACCAAACGTACCGCCGAGGACCGTCGCCACATGGGTCGCGTCATCTCGGTCGTGTTCCAGAACCCGGCCACGGCACTCAACCCCCGCATGGTCGTTCGCGAGCAACTGCTCGATCCCATGCGCGTCCACAACCTGGGTACTGAGGCCGAGCAGGAGAAGCGCGTCAAGGAGCTCTTGGAGCTCACCGGTCTGCCCAGCTCCGCCGCCGAGGTTCTTCCCGGCCAGCTTTCGGGCGGCCAGCGCCAGCGCGTCGCAATTGCCCGTGCCCTGTCGCTGAACCCCGATGCCATCATTGCCGACGAGCCCACCTCGGCTCTGGACGTTTCGGTCCGCGCGCAGATTCTGAACCTGCTGACCGACCTTAAGAAGGAGCTCGGCCTGGCCATGGTGTTCATCAGCCATGACATCCAGACGGTCCGCTATATCTCTGACGACATCATCGTTATGAATGGCGGCAAGATCGTCGAGCAGGGCATCTATCCTGCTGTGGACCCGCTGGCTTCCACCTCCCGCATTCTGGAAGCCGACATCGTGGGCGAGGAGCACTACCGCGTGGCCCGCAAGGTGCAGGCAACGCTGCAGCGCTATCAGGAACTGCAGGACATCATCGCCATTCTGGGCATGGACGAGCTGGGCGAGGAAGACAAGCTCACCGTCACCCGTGCGCGTAAGCTGCAGAAGTTCCTGTCCCAGCCCTTCTCGGTGGCTGAGAACTTCACCGGCCTGCCCGGCAAATATGTGCCGCTGGCCGAGACGGTCAAGGGCTTTGCCGCCATCGTGGACGGCAAGTGCGACGACCTGCCCGAGTGGGCCTTCTTCAACGTAGGCACCCTCGACGACGCCCGCAAGAAGGCAGCGGACAAGCTGGCGGAGGAAAAAGGCGGTGAGGCCTGATGAACAGCTTCATCCTCAACATCACGGCTTCCAGCGGTGAGTTCTATCAGGGCAGCTGCGAGAGCATGGTGCTGCCTGTGAAGGACGGCGTCTACGGTGTTCAGGCCGGCCACAGCCCGGTGCTGGTGGCTATCCACATGGGGATGCTCAAGTTCACTGTGGGCGGCGAGACCCGCGAGATTCTGGTCGGCGACGGCATCGCTGAGGTGACGCCCACCTTCGTGCTTCTGCTGGTGGACAGCGCCGAGCGCCCCGAGGACATCGACAAGAACCGTGCCGAGGCTGCCCGCATCCGCGCCGAAGAGCGCCTGCAGCATAAGCAGAGCATGCACGAGTACTACCAGACCAAGATCGCTCTGGACCGCGCCATGCAGCGTCTGCAGACCGCTGCGAAGTATAAGCGTTAAAACTTCCTATCTGAACGATATTTCTCCATTTTCTCCAAAGCAGAGGGCCTGCCCTTGCCGCACCTGCGGCGGGGCGGGCTCTTTTTTTGCGTCCCGCTCTTGACAGCGGAATCACGAAGTGATATGATTTTAATATCAAATCAATCACTTCCACACCCATCAAAGGAGGGAACTTCATGGAAGAAAAAGCTCTCACCGCCAAAAAAAGCGGCTTCTCGATGCTGCCGCTCTGCTTCATCGTTTTTGCGTCGGGCGCAGCGCTCTTCGTGTACGCCATCGGTCATCTGGAACGCGGGGAAAACGCCCTCGGCGGCTTCCTGCTCGTCGTCGCCATCCTCGGCTACATTGCGGGCATTATCGCCCTCCCGGGCTTCAAGGTGCTCAAGCCGCAGGAAGCGCTGGTGCTCACCCTTTTCGGCCACTATGCAGGCACCCTGCGGGAGCCGGGCTTCTACTGGGTCTGCCCCTTCTGCACCGCCGTCAACCCGGCGGCAGGCACCAAACTGAGCCAGAGCGGCGACGTGGACGGCGGCGCCCATGCCGCCTCCCAGAGCGACGGCATGGGCAAGAAAATTTCTCTTAAAATGATGACCCTCAACAACTCCCGGCAGAAGATCAACGACTGTCTGGGCAACCCGGTGGAGATCGGCATCGCCGTGATCTGGCGGGTCACCGACACTGCCAAGGCGGTGTTCAATGTGGACAACTACAAGGAGTACCTCTCCCTCCAGTGTGACAGCGCCCTGCGGAACGTGGTGCGGGTGTACCCCTACGATGTGGCCCCCAACGTGGACACCACCGGAGACGGCGTGGCCGACGAGGGCAGCCTGCGGGGCTCCTCGGAGGTGGTGGCGGCCCGCATCCGGGACGAGATCCAGAAAAACGTGGCTGAGGCAGGCATCGAGGTGGTGGAGGCCCGGATCACCTATCTGGCCTATGCGCCGGAGATCGCCGCAGTGATGCTCCAGCGCCAGCAGGCCAGCGCCATCATCGACGCCCGCAAGATGATCGTGGACGGCGCCGTGGGCATGGTGGAGATGGCACTGGACCGGCTGAGCGAAAACAAAGTGGTGGAGTTGGATGACGAACGGAAAGCGGCCATGGTCTCCAACCTGCTGGTGGTGCTCTGCGGCAACCGGGACGCACAGCCCATCGTGAACAGCGGCAGCCTGTACTGATGGCAGAGCCCAAAAAGCAGATCCCCCTGCGCCTGAACGCAAAGCTCTATGAGGCCCTTGCCGCATGGGCTGAGGACGATTTCCGCTCGGTGAACGGGCAGATCGAGTATCTCCTCACCGAGTGTGTGCGTCAGCGCAAAAAGAACGGCCGGTACGTCTCCGATCAGATCGACCTGCCGCCGGAGCTGGATATTGAATGACCCTGCTCCCCTCCGGGGGGCAGGCCTTGCAAAAACGCCGATGGTATATCGGCAGGGAGGATGACTATGACAGTAGGTATGGTACCCGGGGCAAGCATCGCAGGCATGGTGTTTTCGCTTGTCGTCTCCTTCGCACTTCCCATAGGCCTCTTTGTTTACGCAAAGAAGAAGCTGGGCGCGAAGACGGCACCGTTCTTTATCGGGTGCGGCGTTTTCTTCGTGATGGTGCTGATGCTGGAAGCTGCCATCCATCGCATCGTGTTCCAGCTGGCCGGAGAAGCGCTGACCGGAAGCGTGATCCTATACGCAGTCTATGGCGGCCTGATGGCAGCTCTTTTTGAAGAGACCGGTCGTTACATTGCCATGAGGTTTCTGGTGAAGCCGCTGGATTTTCCGAATGCCTTTATGTATGGTGCCGGACACGGCGGCGTGGAGGCAATGCTTCTGTGCGGCGTGGCATCGATCAACAACATCGTAAGTGCCGTGATGATAAATTCCGGCACCATGTCTGCACAGCTGGCGACTCTTGACGCAGAGAAGGCGGCAGACACGGCAGCGGCTCTTTCGGCGCTGTGGACGACACCGAGCTTGACGTTTTTTGCAGGCGGCGTAGAGCGGATCATTGCGGTGGTGCTCCATCTGAGCCTGTCGATTCTGGTGTTCCAGGCGGTGCGCAAAAAGGCCCCCATGGAGCTGGTGCGGGCCTACCTGTTCCACTTTGTCATCGACTCGCTGTCCGTTCTGCTCAGCGCAGTGGCATCTGTCTGGGTGGTGGAGCTTGTTGCCGCACTCGTGACCGGCGGGGCTGTCCTGATGGCAAAGTATGCCTGTATGGAAGAGTGAACGCGCGGAAATATTCTTGATATGTAGTATATAAAAAGCCCCCTCTTCGTCATTGGAGCAAGAACCGTGACGAAGAGGGGACTTTCGCTTTCTGTTACTTTTTCTCGTGGTCGGCCCAGCCGCTGGACTGGATGACTTCGCCGTCCGGTGTACACCAGAGGGCTTCCACACCGTCGAGGGATTCGATGAGCTTCTGGCCATCCTCAAGGGACATACAGAACAGGCCGGTGGTGAGGCAGTCGGCTGCGCCGGAGTCGGGGGAGAGGACGCTCACGCTGTCGAAATAACGGGCGGGCCAGAGGGTATCCGGGTCGATGAGGTGGTGGTAGCGCACGCCGTCCACGACGTAGTAGCGCTGGTAGTTGCCGCTGGTGACGAGAGCCATGTCGCTCATGTTGACACCGGAGACGTAGGAAGAGCTGGCGGTGTAGACGTCCGAGGCGTTCCACGGGTTCTCCACGCCGCCCGACCACTGGGAGCCGTCGGGCTTCGTGCCGATGGCGCGGAGGTTGCCGCCCACGCTGATGAGGGCGCTTTTCAGGCCCCGGGCCTCAGCGGCCTGTGCCGCCATCTCCACGGCGTAGCCCTTGCCCACGCTGCCCACATCAAGGGACATCTCCGGGTCGGAGAGATAGACGGTCCTGGCATTTTCATCGATGACGAGGTTGGAGATGTCGCAGTGCCGGGCGGCGGCATCCAGCGCCTCCTGTTCGGGCAGCTTGTTGTCCGCCTCGTTCGTGTTGGCTTCGGCGGCCTCGCGGTAGTCGTGCCAGATGCGGAGGACGCTGCCCATGGCGATGTTCAGCTTGCCGTTTGTGGTGTCGTACATCTGCCGGGCCAGTTCCAGCATCCCGAGGATCTTATCGTCCACCTGAACGGGTGCGACGCCGGCGTTGTCGTTGATGGTCTTGACATTCACCACGCCGTCATAATCATTGTAGATGTCGTAGAGGCGGTGGTATTCCAGCAAATCGGTGTGGAGGGCGTCCATCTGACGGGAGAACTCCTCCTCGCTGTCGCAGTAGGCGATGACCTGCGTGACAGTGTCGAAGGCATCATAGAAGATGGTGCTGTACCGCTGGGCGTCGGCGCTCACGCCCGAAGAGGCAGGCTTCTGGGCCGAGCCGCAGGCGGTGAGGACGCCGAGGCAGAGCGCTCCGGTCAGCAGAGCGGAAACGAAACGCTTGATGCTCATGCCTGCTCCTTTGCCGCAGCGGTGAAGGAGGCATGCTCTTCCGACAGGTGGGCCAGCAGGTCGCCGAAGACCCAGTTCTTGTTGGACGGGGTGACCACGGCTTTGAGGGGGATGTTCACCTGCGCCTGCTTCATGAGGTCCAGCAGGGTGTCGAGGTCTTTCTCCTTGAAGTTCGCCAGCACCAGTGCGGGAGGGTAAGCGCCCGGTTCCAGCACGAGGGTGCGGGAGGCTTTCATCTCCACCTCGCCCAGCAGCTGGGCGACGGTCTTGCCCGCGTCGGCAGGGGAGACGAGAAGCAGCTTCATGCCGAAGGCGGGAGCCATCCCCTCGAGGATGCCCCGGTCGGCGGCGGACAGGTTCCAGCCCAGCGCCAGCGGAACGCCGGCGTTCTGGTTGCGTGCGATATGTGCTTTCATAGTGTGAACCTCTTTCTTTCAGAGTGAAGTTTTTTGTAAATACACTATAGTATAGCACAGATAACAGGAAAAGAAAACGACTGCCGACCCTTTTTGCAAAGCGGGCAGCAGTCGAACAAGAAAGACGCTATTGTATTTTGTCAAAAGTTGTGATATTCTGAAACTGCCGTCAGAAATGGCGGCAGGCACTGTCTGCAAATGCAGGTGGTCACGCTCCTCCGGCGAAGCGCCAGTGGAGACGAATATCTTTTTGCTTCCCCTGACGCGAGAGCGAAAGGGGGGATGTTCCATGACGTTTGAACAGGTCGTATTGTTGCTTACGCTTCTCGGCGGGGCGATCTACATTACCTTTGAGATCAGCTGGACCATTTTTAACAACAAAAAGAAATGACCGCCTCTGCCCTCAGAAAGCAAGCGGTCATTCTTTTTGACTTAACGCCGGAAGAGCGCTGACCATTTGCTGGACAGTGCCTTCTTTATTTGTAGTATAATCGTTTCAGCGTGAATTGTCAACGCTGAAAGCGTAACTTAGTTCATCTTCTTGCCGAAGAACTCTACTTCCTTACGGATGAAGCCCATCAGCTCATCGAACTGGTCGGGGGTCAGGCTCTGTGCGCCATCGCACTTGGCCTTGGCGG